>SXGT01220113.1_pt1 | contig 22248 bp, 21 predicted proteins | sample 3176221 | NCBI WGS metagenome assembly SXGT01 (sample SAMN11356862, study PRJNA531348) | freshwater metagenome | isolation source: freshwater sample F1-120 | place: China: Fuxian Lake, Yuxi | collected 2017-12-25
CGACGGCGAACCGGCCAACGCGTGGATGGCCTACGGCCTGCAGGACGTGGTGAACCAGCGTCGCATGATCGATGAGAGCCCGGCGGCCGATGAGTTCAAGCAGGTCCTGCGCGGCAAGCTCGATGCGCTGCTGGGCCTGGCCGAGGCGTCGGACTGCCGGCGCGTTCGCCTGCTTCGCTATTTCGGCGAGGCCAGCAAGCCCTGCGGCAACTGCGACAACTGCCTGCACCCGCCCGAACTGCACGACGCCACGGAATCGGCGCGCAAGCTGCTCTCGTGCATCTACCGTGTGCAGCAGGCCAGCGGCACCGCTTTCGGCGCCGGCCACATCATGGACATCCTGCGTGGCAAGGCCACCGACAAGATGACCCAGTACGGGCACGACAAGCTCTCCACCTTCGGCATCGGCGCGGACTGGTCGGAAACCCAATGGCGCGCGCTGCTGCGCCAGCTCATCGCGCGCGAAGCGGTGCAGGTGCACGACGCACCCTACAACACCCTGCACCTGGCCGACGGCGCGCGCGAGATCCTCAAGGGCCAGTGCCAGGTCTGGCTGCGCACGCTGTCCGACAAGGCACCGGGTGCGGCGCGCGGCAGCCGCCAGCGGGCCTCGCGCGCCACCGCCAGGAACGACGACGGCCAGCCGCTCAGCCTGGCCGAACGCGATTGCCTGGAAGCCCTCAAAGCCTGGCGCGCCGGCGTGGCGCGCGAGCACAACCTGCCGGCCTTCGTGATCTTTCACGACGCCACCCTGCGCGCCATCGCCGCGCGCATGCCGCGCAGCCTGGACGATCTGGACGGCATTTCAGGGATTGGCCAGAAGAAGCGCGAAGCCTACGGCGCCGAGGTGGTTCGGGTGGTGAGTGCTTTCGGTTGATGTGACAACCGACCAGGGCCCGTCACTGTTCACCAACGCCTGACACGTCTCGCCGCCCATCGGGTCAGGCCTCTTGAGGACCTATTTCACACTCAAGCGCGCCGTCCGTCTGTCGATGAATGGAAGGTAACCGGGAGTTACCTCTTCCCCCGAACATCAGACAACGGAGCGCTTCATGTTTTTCAGGTTGCCATGGTTTGGCAAAACCCAGCGTCCGGTTCACGACCAGGACACCCAGGTGCTCGAGATGGATTTCCTGGTGGACGAGTTTCACGAGGCCATGGCCGACATCAAGGACCCGCTGCGCACCCGCATCCACGCCGCTCTCATGTCATGTGAAACGCCCAAGGACCTGTGGTTCCTGCGGGGCAAGCTGTTCAACCTCATTTCCAAGCACCACTGCGAGAGCGTGGCGAACACCCGCGTGTCGCGCCTGGACCAGAAGCTGCGCTTCTTCGTCGCGAACCACCCTGACTATTCGCCCGAGGAGTTGCCATCAGGTCCGATGGCATTGCTTCATTGAACCCCCCGCGCCGCGCTTTCAGCGCGTCACCCCCCAAGGGGCAATGCCTGCGGCCCGGCAAAGCCGGTTCCGCGGCATTCTCGACGAAGACGCGTCACGCCTCGCGTCTCAAGTGAAGCCCATGTTCCGGGCTTCCCGCACCTCGGGCTTGATTCGGTGTTCGGCTTCGAGCTGGGCCATGAATTCCTCGGGCTCCAGAGCCTCTGCAAGAATTTCCACCTGGCGCTTCACGGCCGCGAAATCGCCCGGGCAGATCTGATCGAGCTTCGCCAGTCGGGCGGCCAGTGAAGCCTCCAGCCGCGATGCATCGCCGCCGAGCGCCTCCACCACGAACATGGTCTCGCGCTGTGTCGCCGTCAGCGGCTTGAAGCGGATCTTGAACGTGAAGCGCCGCAGCGCCGCCTGGTCGATGCGGTCCATCAGGTTGGTGGTGCAGATGAAGACGCCGGCAAAACGCTCCATGCCCTGCAGCATCTCGTTGACCTCGGTCACTTCGTAGGTGCGTTGCGCGCCCCGGCGGTCCTGCAGGAAGCTGTCTGCTTCGTCCAGCAGCAGCACCGCCTTCTCGGCCTCGGCCTCCCGGAACATCGCGGCCATCTGTTGCTCGGTTTCCCCCACGAACTTGCTCACCAGATCGCTGGCGCGTCGGATCATGAGCGGGCGTTCGAGCTGCTGCGCAAGGTGCTCGGCGAGCGCGGTCTTGCCGGTGCCTGGTTCACCGTGGAAACACAGGGAGCCGTGGCCGCGCGCCTTGAGCGCCGCGATGATGCGCGGCAACTCGTGGCGGGACTCGACGTTGAGCATGTCCAGGCTGTATTGCGTGGGGCTGGGGCGCTGCACCAGATCGGGTTTGCGGCCGAGCGCGAGGTCCGCGTTCTTGAGCTGGCGCTCGATCAACGCGTCGAGCACCGGCGCCGCCACCTTGCTGCGGCGACGTGTGGCCGGCCGCGCGGGGCTGGCGGCCAGCTGCGCGAAGCGCAAAGCCGTGCGAATCTGCGCCGGTGTGAGCCCCTTGCGCTCGGTCAGGCGCGCCACCAGCGCGTCCGACACCGGGGCGTCTTCCAGTGTCTTGCGCACCAGCTGCTCACGCGCCCCCGGCGGCGGACTCTTCAACTCGAGGTGGTAGGCAAAGCGACGGCGAAAGGCCGGGTCGATCTGCTCGATGCGGTTGGTCACCCACAGCGTGGGCACGGCGTTGGTCTCCAGGATCTGGTTGACCCAGGCCTTGCCGCTGACGCTGCTGGTGTGGGACGCCGCCACGTGCTCGGCGCGCGCCATGATCTGCGCGGCTTCGCTGGAGATCGGCGGGAACACGTCTTCCACCTCGTCGAACAGCAGCGCGGAATGGGCGGTGCCTTTCAGAAACACCTGCGCGATCTGCAGCGAGCGGTAGCGGTCGCGGCCCGAGAGCGCATTGCCGTCGCGGTCGGCGTATTCCACCTCGAACAACTCCAGCCCGGCGGCCTGCGCCACCACGCGCGCCAGCTCGGTCTTGCCGGTACCCGGCGGGCCGTAAAGCAGCACGTTCACCCCCGGCTCCTTGCGCGCCACCGCTTCGCGCAGCAGGCCGCAGAGCAGGCGCACGTCTTCGCCCACGTAGTCGAAGTCCTTTTCGCTCAGCGCCGAACGCGCCGCAGGCCGCGTGAACACCGCCATGAGCTCGCTCTGCGTGCGGTACTCGCGCATCAGCACCGGCGGCAGCTTCTCGCTCACCTTCATGAGGTCGGCCAGGTCGGTGATGTTGTGTTCGGAGATCAGGTTCTCGACCATGCCGATGCGCTCGAGCCGCGAACCGGCGCGCAGCGCCTCGCCCACCTCGCTGGCCTTGACGCCCGCCACATCGGCGATCGCCGCATACGCTTCGGGCGCGTTGTTGACCTTGAATTCCACCAGGATGGACCGCAGGTCGCGCTGGTAGCGCGCCAGGGTGCCGTAGAGCAGCAGCGCGCGTTCGGCGCGGTTGAGCTGCAGCAGGCCGGCAAGGGCGTCGATGTTCTTCTCCACCAGGGTGGACTGCTTCTTCAGCGCCTGGCTGAGCCACTCGCCGGTGACGGCCAGCACCGACAGCAGGTCCTTGGGCGATTCCTTGGCGTACTCGTCCAGGTAGAAGAACAGCGTGCCTTCTTCGTAAGGACCGCGCCAGACGCCATAGCGCTCCATGAAGGCGTTGGTGGCCAGCGCATCGTGGCCGAGCCAGAGTTCGTTGTCCTTGCACCGGCGCTGCAGAAACTCGCGCAGTCGGGACAGCACGGTGTGCGGCCACACCAGGTGGCGGCCGGCCAGCGACAGCAGGGTGTTGAGGTCGCGCCGCACGTTGAAGCGCGGCCCCTGGCGCGCGGCCAGGGTCAGCACGAAGTGCGAACACATGAGGTCAAGCACCGGCGCCTGGCGCAAGCCGGGTGGTACGAACACGCGCCCTTCGCCCACGAAGGGCTGGCGGCCCTCTCGCGCGTCGTGCACGGAGCGGGTCGCAGCGGCCGGCGGCGGCAACGATCGCTTGTTCATTCAGACACCTCCAGACATCCTTTCTGCGATGCCATGCCGTGCCCGGGCTGGCAGTCGATGGGACCATAACCCAGCTTGATCATTCATGGAAGTGACTGATGGAGCGTGTCGCAGGAATCTGTAGGGCTTTAGCCGCGGGTCAAGCCCCGGAGGCGCGTTCACAATCGCGCCATGCAGCCACCAAACGACATTCAAGTGCACCGGAGCGACATCGAAGCGGCCGCCGACCGTCTGGCGGGCCAGATTCTCGACACGCCTTGTGTGGAATCCCGCACGCTTTCCCAGCTCACCGGTTGCCAGGTTTTCCTCAAGTTCGAGAACCTCCAGTACACCGCCTCGTTCACGGAGCGCGGGGCCTGCAACAAACTCGCCCAGCTCGACGCCGACGAGCGGGCGCGCGGGGTGGTCGCCATGAGCGCGGGCCACCACGCGCAGGGCGTGGCCTACCACGCGCAGCGGCTGGGCCTGCGGGCGGTGATCGTCATGCCGCGCTTCACCCCGGGCGTGAAGGTGGAACGCACGCGCGGCTTCGGCGCCGAGGTGGTGCTGCACGGCGACACTTTGGAGGCGGCCCGGGCGCATGCGCGCGAACTCGCCGAGCGGCAAGGGCTGGTGTTCGTGCATCCCTACGACGACGCCGCGATCGTCGCCGGCCAGGGCACGGTGGCCCTGGAGATGCTGCGCGCGCAACCGGACCTGGACACGCTGGTGGTGGCGGTCGGTGGGGGTGGCCTGATCTCGGGCATGGCCACCGCGGCCAAGGCGATCCGGCCCGGCATCGAGGTGGTGGGCGTGCAGACCGAACGGTTTCCCGCGATGTACAACGCCATCAAGGGCACGCAACTGCCGCAGGGCAGCAGCACCATTGCCGAAGGCATCGCGGTGGGCACCCCGGGCGAGATCACGCAGTCCATCATCCGCAGGCTGGTCGACGACATGGTGCTGGTGGACGAAGGCAACATCGAGCAGGCCATCGTGATGCTGCTGGAGATCGAGAAGACGCTGGTGGAAGGCGCGGGCGCGGCCGGGCTGGCCGCCCTGCTCAAGCACCCGAAACGCTTTGCCGGCAAGCGCGTGGGCCTGGTGCTGTGCGGCGGCAACATCGACCCCTTGCTGCTGGCCTCCATCATCGAACGCGGCATGGTGCGCGCCGGGCGGCTGGCGCGCATCCAGGTCAACGCGCGCGACGTGCCGGGCAACCTCGCGCGCATCACCGCCACCGTGGCCGATGCGGGCGCCAACATCGACGAAGTGCACCACCAGCGCGCGTTCACGTTGCTGGCCGCGCAGAACGTGGCGATCGAACTCGTGCTGCAGACACGCGGGCGCGAGCACGTGGGACAGGTGATCGAACGGCTTCGCGAGGCGGGTTTCGAGGCTTCGTTGCTGTAGATGCCCGCACGCGATCGGTTGACGCGGTTCGTCGCGCTCTGAGATCATGCCCCGCACGCCACAGCGACCAGGAGAGGATCATGAGCCCCCCCATTCGACCCTTCGTGTTCTCACGGCCCCCCGAGGAGGCGCAGGCTTCCCTTGAGCCGGCTCGGCAGGAGGCCTGACCATGAACACCAATGCCCTGTGGGACTCGCTGCAGAGCGCGCTCGGCACGCACATACCGCAACTGCTGGGCGCGCTGGCCATCTTCATCCTGGGGTGGTTGATCGCGGTGCTGGTGCGGGCCGCTGCGCGCAAGACGCTGGGCTTCATCGGCGTGAACCACCGGTTCGGCAAGCTCACCGGCACCGGTGTTGACATCGAAGGCGCCGTGGCGCTCGCCCTGTTCTGGCTGGTGATTCTGCTCACGCTGGTGGCGGTGTTCAATTCGCTGAACCTGGCGCTGGTCTCCGGCCCCTTCTCCGCATTCACCACCCAGCTGTTCGAGTACGCGCCGCGCATGCTGGGCGGTCTCGTGCTGGCCTTGCTGGGCTGGCTGGTGGCGAGCGTGGTGCGCGCGATCTCGCAGAAACTGCTGGACCGGACCACGCTGGACGAAAAGCTGTCCGAGCACGCCGACATGGCGCCGATCAGCGACAGCCTCTCCGGTGCCTTGTTCTGGCTGGTGATCCTTCTCTTCGTGCCGGCCATTCTGGGCGCGCTGCAACTCCAGGGGCTGCTCGACCCGCTGCGCGCAATGGTCACCAAGACGCTGGACATGCTGCCCAACGCGGTGGCTGCCTTCATCGTGGGTGGCGTGGGCTGGATTCTGGCGACCGTGCTGCGCAACCTCAGCACGCACCTGAGCCACACCGCCGGCGTGGACAAGCTGGGCCGCCGCGCGGGGCTTTCAGAGCAGGTCCGGCTTTCCCGCGTGATCGGCCTGCTGGTGTTCATCGCCGTTTTCCTGCCCTCGCTCATCGCCGCGCTCGACGCCCTCAGGATCGAGGCCATCTCAGGCCCCGCCACCGCCATGCTCTATACGCTGATGCAGGCAGTGCCCAACCTGATCGCGGCCGCACTCATCCTGGTGGTCACCTGGCTGGTGGCATCGTTTGCCAGCCAGCTGATCGCCACGCTGCTTGCCACACTGGGTTTCGACTCCCTGCCCGCGCGCGTTCAGATGGCGCACGCCTTCGAGCGCACCAGCGCCTCGGCCGTGGTGGGTCGCGTGGTGCTGTTTTTCGCCATGCTGTTCGCCACCGTGGAAGCCGCCGCTCAACTGGGCTTCGCGCAGGTCAGTCATATCGTCACCAGCTTCATCCGCTTCGGCGGCGACATCCTGCTCGGCTCGGCCATCGTGGTGATCGGCTTCTGGCTGGCCAACGTGGCCTACGAAGCCATCGACCGGGCCAGCGGGCCCGGCACACGGGGCCTGGCGCGCATCGGGCGCTACGCCATCCTGGCGCTGGTGATCGCCATGGGGCTGCGGGCCATGGGCATTGCGGACGACATCGTCAACCTGGCGTTCGGCCTCACGCTGGGCGCCGTGGCGGTGGCGGTGGCGCTGTCCTTCGGCCTGGGCGGGCGCGACGCCGCCGGCAAGCTGATGGACCACTGGTTGTCGCGTTTTCGTCGGGGAGAATGAGCGCATGACCACCGTGGAATCCCTGCAGGGCCTGCTGGCCGACTGGTTCGCCCCCTGGATCCAGGCCATGGGCCTTCAGGTCGAGTCGTTCAGCGAAGGCGAAGTCACCCTGCGGCTGCCGCAGAACGAGCAGCTCTCTCGCGTGGGCGGCATGCTGTGCGGCCAGGCGATGATGTCGGCCGCCGACACCGCCATGGTGCTGGCGATCGTGACGCAGCTCGGGGACGAACGCCCCATGACCACCGTGCAGCTCAACACCAGCTTCCTCAAGCCCCTCTCCGGGCAGGACGCGCGCGTCACCGCGCGCGTGGTGCGCGCCGGCAAGAACCTGGTCTTCGGCGAGATCGACATCTGCGGCGCCAGAGACGGCAAGAGCGTCTGCCGGGCCAGCACGACCTACGCCCTGCTTTGACGCGGCTTGCCCTAAAATCCCGGCAGTTCTGAAACCACCGACGGAGTCCCGATGTCCAGCCACCACCCGCAAACCCCCGCCGACGCATCCCATGATCTGGTGGAATCCATCGTGCCCTACATGCCGGTCGTGCTGCCCTTGGCCGGTGGCGTGCTGATGTTCCTTCTGGCGTTCATCGCCATCTACATGGCCTGAACCCGCCCCTTGTCGTTTCTCGCCAGGCCGGACCCCGTCGGGGCTCCGGCCTTTTTCATGCCCGGAGAACCGGACCGTGGACCCTCAAACTGTTTAATGCATCACGTTATGCGGGTTTTGCATGTAACTAGTTCGTAACCATCGGGGCACTTTCATAAAATCGACCTCATAGGCCGACACGCCGATCAAGACCCGGGTCCACAGGCCCGGTTTTTTGTCTCTCCCGCTGCATGCGCCATCCGCACCGCAGCCCGGCGTCGACCGCAGATTTTTGCCCCGGGATTCCCGAGACAGCCGCCCCGTCACCCGTGGTGACGCTTGCGGCTGTCGGTGTCTTGGAGCACGCCGCTTTACAAACCTCTGGAGCCCATCCATGAACTCTCCCGTGATGCAGGGCCTGACCCTCAACACTCCCGCCCATGTGAAGAATGCCCGGCTGGTCGCCTGGGTCGCGGACATGGCGGCGCTGTGCAAACCCGACCAGATCGTCTGGTGCGACGGCAGCGACGAGGAATACGCGCGACTCTGCCAGCAGCTGGTGGACGCCGGCACCATGAAGCGGCTCGACGAAACCAAGCGGCCCAACAGCTTCCTTGCCTGTTCCGACCCGTCGGACGTGGCCCGCGTGGAGGACCGCACCTTCATCTGCTCCGAAAAACAGGAAGACGCCGGCCCGACGAACAACTGGAAGGCGCCCGCCGAGATGCGCGCGACCCTGCAGCCGCTGTTCGACGGCTGCATGCGCGGCCGCACGATGTACGTGATTCCCTTCAGCATGGGCCCGCTGGGCAGCCCGATCGCCCACATCGGCGTCGAACTCTCCGACAGCGCGTACGTGGCGGTGAACATGAAACTCATGACCCGCATGGGCAAGGCGGTGTTCGACGTGCTCGGCACCGACGGCGAATTCGTGCCTTGCGTGCACACGGTCGGCGCCCCGCTGGCCCAAGGTGAAAAGGACCAGAACGGCTGGCCCTGCAACCCGACCACCAAGTACATCGTTCACTATCCCGAGACCCGCGAGATCTGGAGCTACGGATCGGGCTACGGTGGCAACGCGCTGCTGGGCAAGAAGTGCTTCGCGCTGCGCATCGCTTCCACCATGGGCAAGCAGCAGGGCTGGCTCGCCGAGCACATGCTGATCCTGGGCGTGACCAACCCCGAAGGCCGCAAGTACCACGTGGCCGCGGCTTTCCCCAGCGCCTGTGGCAAGACCAACTTCGCGATGCTGATTCCGCCCAAGGGCTTCGAAGGCTGGAAGGTCACCACCATCGGCGACGACATCGCATGGATCAAGCCGCACGCCGATGGCCGTCTCTACGCCATCAACCCGGAAGCGGGTTACTTCGGCGTCGCACCCGGCACCAATTCGCTGACCAATCCCAACTGCATGGCCAGCCTGGACCGCGACGTGATCTTCACCAACGTCGCGCTGACCGACGATGGTGACGTGTGGTGGGAGGGCATGAGCGAAGCCCCGGCTCACGCGATCGACTGGCAGGGCAAGGACTGGACCCCGCAGATCGCGAAGGAAACCGGTGCCAAGGCCGCCCACCCGAACGCCCGCTTCACCGTGGCCGCCACCAACAACCCCGCGCTCGACCCGGCCTGGGACGATCCCAAGGGCGTGGCCATCGACGCCTTCATCTTCGGTGGCCGCCGCTCCACCACCGTGCCGCTGGTGACCGAGGCCCGCAACTGGACCGAAGGCGTCTACATGGCCGCCACCATGGGTTCGGAAACCACGGCCGCGGCCTTCGGTGCGCAGGGCGTGGTCCGCCGCGACCCCTTCGCCATGCTGCCGTTCACCGGCTACAACATGAGCGACTACTTCCAGCACTGGCTCGACCTGGGTGAAAAGCTCGCCGCCCAGGGCGCGAAGCTGCCCGGCATCTTCTGTGTGAACTGGTTCCGCAAGGACGAGGCCGGCAAGTTCGTGTGGCCCGGCTTCGGCGAGAACATGCGCGTGCTGAAGTGGATGATCGATCGCCTGGAAGGTCGTGCGCAACAGGGCACCGAACACGCCTTCGGCGTGAGCCCGCGTTACGAGGACATCCAGTGGAACGGCCTGGATTTCTCGGCCGAGCAGTACCGCACCGTGACCCACATCGACCGCGCCGCCTGGGCACGGGAGCTGGAGCTGCACGGCGAACTGTTCGAACAGCTCGCCTACCACCTGCCGCAGGAGCTGCAGGACACCAAGGCCGACATCGAAAAGCGCCTGGCGGCCTGAGCGGCGCGCCCATGAAAAAAGCCACCGCATGCGGTGGCTTTTTTTGTGCAGGGTGCCGGTCTCAGATGAAGCGGTGCAGGATCGCCTGGCGGCTGCGGTAGGCAACCCAGCGGTCCCAGGCCGAATCTTCCTCGGCATCGACCTTCGGCGTCACATCCATGCCCAGCGGCGCCAGCGCCTCGCTGAAGTCGGCGCGGCCGGTGGCCACGAACGCGTCTTCCTCGACCTCGGCGCGCGAACGGGCCAGCGTGAGTTCGCTCATCAGGCGCGGGTCGTTGCGGGCCATTTCCCACATGCGCAGTTCGGCGCGGGCCTCGGCCATCGACTGCGACCAGCTGTCCAGGTACACGCCAGCACGGCGGGCCAGCGTGCGTGCCGCGCCGGCGAACAGTGCCAGCCCCGCAAACACCACGACCCAGAGCAGAACCCAGGCGAGGAACAGGTGTTCGTCGGCCCAGGTGCTGATGAGCTGGTCGGCCAGCACCACCATGCCCGCCACCACCGCGGCGAGCAGCAGGCCGGCCAGGCCGCGGGTCCCTGCAAACCGGGCGCTGGCCGCATGGCGCGCCGAACCGGCTGCGGCGCTCAGCCCGAGAGGGGAGGAATGGGTGGATGCGAAACTGCTCATGGCGGGCTCCTGAAAAGGATGGAAATGTCTTATGGACCCCGCAATACTAGGGTAAACCCCAATTACGCGCCAATTTATTCTTGTGATGCCTTACATTCACAGGGGTGATAAATAACCTGAATTTCCGCACGCTTGACCTGAACCTGCTGCGCGTCTTCGACGAAGTGATGGCCGAGCGCAACCTCACGCGCGCGGCGCACAACCTGGCCATGACGCAGCCTGCCGTGAGCAACGCCTTGCGCCGGCTGCGCGAGGTGACCGGCGACGACCTGGTGCAACGGGCGGGCTACGGGGTGGAGCCCACGCCGGCGGCACTCGCGCTGTGGCCCACCGTGCGCGACGCCCTGCGACTCCTGCGCGAATCGCTGGCTCCGGGGACGTTCGAGCCGGCGAGCGCCGGCAACGCCTTTGTGCTGGCGATGGCCGACGCCACGGCCGCCAAGCTGGTGCCCGGCCTCATGGACATCTTCGAGAGCGAAGCGCCCGGCGCCAACCTGCGTGTGCTGCCGCTGACCACGCGCGATCCGCGCGAGATGCTCGAATCGGGCCTGGCCGATCTCGCCATCGGTCACTTCCCCGGCGTGCTGGCCGAACTCGGCGCGCTTCACCTGCAGGAGCGCAACCCGCATTTCCTGCACCAGCGGCTGTACGACGGTGAATACGTGGTGGTGATGCGGCGCGGGCATCCGCTGGCGGGCGATACCATGAGCCTGGACAGCTACTGCGAGGCACGCCACCTTCTCGTGAGCTTCTCGGGCCGGCCCTTCGGTTTCGTGGACGAGGCGCTGGCCGCCCTGTCGCGCCAGCGCAGGGTGGTGCTGACGGTGAACCAGTTCTTCACGGCGGGGCGCGTGGTCGCCACCACCGACCTGCTCACCGTGTTGCCGCGGCACTTCGTGGGCGCCACCGGCATCGAGCACGAGCTCGCGTTGTGTGAACTGCCGCTGGCAGTGCCGGCGGTGCACGTGGATTCGATCTGGCACCGCAACGCCACCCACAACAGCGCACACCGCTGGTTGCGGCAGGCGGTGGAGCGCGCCTCGGCCATCGGATTCCGCACCACGCGGCCGCCCGACGACACCGCGCGGCCGCGCCGACGGCGCGCCGCCACCAGGCCCTGACCCACAATGCCCGCATGAAGATCCAGCTGCTCAGCGACCTGCACCTCGAGGCCAACCCGGACTTCCACCCCGAGCCCGCGCCTGGCGCCGATCTGCTCGTGCTGGCGGGCGACGTGGGGTCTTACCAGACGCGTCGCGACGGCAGCACCATGGACGAGCCCGACTGGGGCCTGCGCCGTTTCGCCGACTGGCCGGTGCCGGTGCTCTTCGTGCCGGGCAACCACGAGTACGACGCGCTGGACGTGGACCAGGCGCATGTGGATTTGCGGGCAGCCTGCGAGCGGCTCGGCCTGATCTGGCTGGAGCGCGAAACCCGGGTGATGCAGGGCGTGAGGTTCGTGGGCACCACGCTGTGGAGCGACTACGACGCGCTGGGCGACCGGCAGAAAGCCTTCCGTGCCGCGAACCACTACCTGGTGAAGATGGCCAGCGAGCGCAAGGGGCAGCTTTTCGATGCAAAGGCCATGCGGGACCTCGCGCTGCAATGCCAGGACTGGCTCCGCAACGCGCTCGGCGACGCGTTTGCCGGGCCCACGGTGGTGGTGACCCATTTCGCGCCCACGCTGCACAGCATGGACCCGCGCTATGGACCGAGCCCGGGCACGGCGGGCTTTTGCAACGCGCTGGACGACTGGCTGCCGCGCGCCGACCTCTGGCTGCACGGTCATCTGCATTGCCCCACCGACGTGGTGGTGGGTCGATGCCGCATCGTGGCCAACCCGCTGGGCTACAGCGACAAGAACGAACAAGCGGGGTTCCTGCCCTTGCAGCTGATCGAGGTGCCCGAGACCACGCCATCGATTGAGCCAGCGCAAGGTGTGCCAAGACCCAGGTCTTACACTGCACCTTGACCAACCTTGAATCGGAGACCTCCATGAAGATCCTGCTGGCTGTCGATGGCAGCGCCTACACCAAGAAGATGCTGGGCTACCTGACCACGCACGACGAACTGTTCGGCGCGTCCAACGCGTTCACACTGCTCACGGTACAACCGCCGCTTCCTCCGCGCGCCCGTGCGGCGGTGGGGGCCGATGCGGCCACCGAGTACTACACGGAAGAGGCCGGCAAGATCACCGCGCCGGTGGTCAAGTTTCTCAAGCGCCACGGCATCGAGGCCAAGGTGGTCTACAAGGTCGGCTCGCCGGGCGAACAGATCGCCAAGGTCGCCGACGCCGGCAAGTTCGACATGTTGATGATGGGCTCGCACGGCCACGGTACCTTGGGCAACCTGGTGATGGGCTCGGTGGCCACCCAGGTGCTCGCGCACTGCGGTGTGCCCGTGCTGCTGGTGCGCTGAAGCGCGCCGCTCAGCGCGCGCGAAGGCCTTCGAAGCAGGTGCCCAGCACCATCTCGATGATCTGCTCGCTGCTGTACTGACCGTGGCTCTTGAGGAAGCCCAGCACAGGATCGCAGGCGCGCGCGTACAGGGTGTACAGCACCGCAATCGGCGGCAGCGAAGGGTTCAGGGATCCGTCGGCCTGCGCGGCCGTGATCCAGGCACCGAGGCGATCACTCACATCCATCAGTCCGTCGACGTACGCCTTGTTGGTGGTGAGTGACGCCCTGAGGCTGGAGTTCTCGCTCGGCAAGGAGGGCATCTCGCCGGCAAGCTGCACCTCCAGCGTCCAGCGCGCCACGGCACGCAACTGGTCGAGCGGGCTGGCATCGGGCTTGCCGCCCTGCAGGCTGTCCAGGAAAGCCCTTGCGCGGTCCATCACGCGAACCATCGCCGCGGCCGCCAGGTCTTCCTTGCTGGGGAAGTGCTTGTAGAGACTGGCCTTGGCGATGCCGACCTCGGCCGCCACTTCGTCCACCGTCATGGCCTCGAAGCCCTTTTCGGCCAGCAGGCGGTTCACGGCGGAAACGATGGCGTCCTCCCGGGCGAGGTGCATCTGCGCACGGAAGCTGCGTTTCGGAGGTGCGTCGGCGGCGGGGGACTTCTGGACTGCGCTGGACATGGACATCCTTGTGGTCGGCAGCGGATTCTGCCTCACTTCGACGAAGGCGTCGAGATTGCTACCACGGGGTCACTTAGCAGACAGGGTGTCCAGACTCACGCCGGCACGGCCACGGCGGCGCGCAGGCTGTTGGCGGCAGCGCCCCGCAGCGCGGCGCTCAGGCCGTCCAGCACGTCCGAGCTGAGGTTCCAGCAGTGCCAGTACAGGGCCACGCCGAGCTGGTGGCGGGGAGCGAGATTGACCAGCTCACCACTGGCCAGCTGCTCGCGCACCCGCAGTTCGGGCAGCACGCTCACGCCCCAGCCCCCCAGCACGGCCCGCACCTGGCCTTCGCTCGATGGCACGAAAAGCTGTTTGAGCATGACGCGCGGCAAGCCGAACGCCCGGGTCACGAAGTTGTGCTGAAGGTTGTCCTTGCGGTTGAAGGCGACGAAGGGCAGCTTGTGGAAGTTGTGGGCGTTCAGACCTTTGGGGCAGTGCTCGGCGGCGTAGTCGGCCTGGGCCACCACCACATAGTCCATGGTCCCCAGGGCCTCCATGCGGCAGCCGCGCAAGGCTTGCCCGAGCGACGTCACGCAACCGAGCACCTGGCCTTCGCGCAACCATTCGTGCGTGAACTCCTGGTCGTCGGTGATGATTTCGATCGGCAGGCCGTTGCGGGCCAGCGCATCGAGCGCCGGCAGCGCCCAGGTGGCGATGCTGTCGGCGTTGATCGCCACCGAGATTCGTTCTTCTTCGCGACCGCCGCCGGTGGAGCTGGGCGCGAGTTCTTTCAGGTCTTTTTCGAGATCGGCGCGCAGCAAACGCATCATCTTGGCGTGCTTGAGCATGAGCTGGCCGGCACCCGTGGGCTTCAAGGGCCGGCTGCGCACGATCAACACGGTGCCCACCTGGGCCTCGAGCGCACGCAAACGCTGGGACACAGCGGACTGCGTGATCGACAGACGCTGGGCGGCCCGTTCGAATCCCCCCTCCTCAATGATGGCGGCCAGGCATTCAAGGGCATCGGGATCGAAAGTGCTCATGGCATCGATATAAGCCGTTCTGATGTTGAGAATTTTAGTTTAATTTCGCTTCACTTACAGCCGGGTTTTTCCCATACTGCGCAGCCAAATCCATTCATTTTCTGGAGCAGTCCATGCAAGTCACGGTATTGGGCGCGGGCATCATCGGGGTCAGCACCGCGTGGCACCTGCTGCAGCGGGGTCACGAGGTCACGCTCGTGGACCGGCAGGCCAACGCCGCGCTGGAAACCAGCTTTGCCAATGCGGCGCAGATCTCGGTGAGCTATTGCGAGCCGTGGGCCAACCGCGATGCGCCGCTCAAAACGCTGAAGTGGATGTTTTCCGACGAGTCGCCGCTGCTGTTCCGTCCCCAGCTCGACTGGGCCCAGTGGCGCTGGGGCTTGCAGTTCCTGGCCGAGTGCAACGACGCCGCGTTCGTGCGCAACGTGGCGCAACTGGTGGCGCTGGGTGCTTACAGCCACGCGGCCTTGAAGGACGTGGTGAACGAGACCGGCATCGAATACGACCGGCTCGAGCGCGGCATCGCCCACTACTACACCGACCAGAAATCCTTCGATGGCGCAGCGGGCGCGGCCGCGGTGATGCAACGATTCGGCGTGGAACGCCGCGTGGTCTCGCGCGCCGAACTGCTGGCGATCGAGCCGGCGCTCAAGTCCTTCGCCGATCGCATCGTGGGCGGCACCTACACGAAGACCGATGAATCGGGCGATGCCCGCGTGTTCACGCAGAAACTGTCAACCTTGTGTGGCCAGCGCGGCGCGCGCCTGCTTTTCAGCCACGACATCGAGCGCATCGAGAGCGACGGCAGCGAGGTGCGGCAGGTTCGCGTGCGCGACCGCGCCACCGGCATGGCCACCGTGCTCAAGGCCGACGCCTTCGTGGTCGCTTGCGGCTCCTACACCACGCCGCTGCTGAAGTCGGTGGGCGTGGACGTGCCGATCTACCCGGGCAAGGGCTACAGCGCCACGCTGCCCCTGATGCGGCCTCGGCACGCGCCGAGCGTGAGCATGATCGACGACCAGATGAAATGCGCCTTTTCCCGTCTGGGCGACCACCTGCGCGTGGCAGGCACCATCGAACTGGGCGGCTACGACCTGTCCCTCGACACGCCACTGGCGCGCAAGCGCTGCGAGATGCTGGTGCGCCGCGTGGAAGAAGTGTTTCCCGGCGTGGCCGACACCCGCACGTCCGACGAAGGCGGCGACCCGAAATTCTGGTGCGGCCTGCGCCCCGCCACACCGACCAACATTCCGCTGATCGGCCGCACACAGCTGCGCCACCGGTGGGTCAACGCCGGCCCCGGCACGCTGGGCTGGACGCACGGTGCGGGCTCCGGCAAGGCGTTGGCCGAGTTGATCAGCGGCGAGCAGCCCGCCATGCATTTCGGCTTCTACGGCGTGGATGCGCGCGCCGGCTCCACCGCCAGCCCGGTGGCCACGCGCCTTCAGACCGACCGGCGCTGAGTCGGCTCAGCCGGGCCGCTTCGGCTGGAAGGACGGGGTGGGCGCCACCGTGGGCGCGATGCGCTCGCCCATCCAGCGCAGCAGGTCCATCCACATCTGGCGCATCTCGGCGTCCAGCGGAGTGCGAAACGCGTTGGGCAGTTCCACCGTGACCACCGGCATGCCCTGGTGCACGCCGCCGTAGTTGCCCAGGCTGCCGGGGAAGATGCCCACCTGGTCGAGATACAGCCGCCCAAGTTGCGGCGGCGGTACCCCGGGGCCATCGAAATCGAGCACGCCGTAAGGCGCATGGATGCTGACGATGAGATGGGGTTGAAAGCGCGCCATCTCCTCGTGAAGAAAGCGCGACTCCGGCTCGGACAGCGGGTGCGGCCCCGGCCAGCGGCGCGGGTCCTTGCGGGTGCGCTGTTCCCAGTACACCTTGGCATCGCGCTTCCAGTTGGGCGTGGGAAAGTTCCGGTTCAGGTCCACGCCGCGCGCATTGGTGCGCCGCGCGGGCCGCACCAGCAGGCCATCGGGGTTGAGTGCCGGCAGGAAGCGCCAATGCGCGTTGGCCGGCGTCTGTACCGCGTGCTGGATCCAGTGCAGCGCCACAGAGGCCGACGACAGCTCGTCACCGTGCATGGCACCCACCACCAGCACCCGCAGGCGCGCGTCGGGCCCGACCACATCGCGCGCGTACAACGTGCGGCCTTCCACCGACCGGCCTTCGGTGGGCTTGAGCCCGGCGGCATCGCACAAGGGTCGTTGAAGATTCGGCAGGCGCGCCACCAGGGCCTCGCAGGGGGAGGCCTCCTGCGCGGGTGCGGGCGCGCCCATCCCGCGCGGCGCGGCGTGCGCGCCCAGGGCTGCAAGGCCCAGCCACAGCACCAACGTCGCGATGCGCACCCGTTCACTCATCGCGCTCACCCGCCTCGTACAAGGTCTCGCGCCCCATGCGGTCGAGGATGAGTTCGGCAGTCCACGGCAACATGAGGGCGCCGCAACGGCTGTCGCGGTACAGGCGCTCCAGCGGCAGGTGTTTCATCATGCTCTGGCCGCCGCAGGTGCGGATGGCCAGGCGCGCGATGTCGTTGGCGCCTTCCATCACGCTGTAGTGCGCGGCGTACAGGCGCAGCTTTTCGTCCTTTGACGGGTTGGGCCGCGCTTCCTGGATGGCGCGAGCAAAGAGGCTTTTCATGTTCTCGAGCTGGATGCGCATCTGCGCCACCGCGAGCTGCTTGGTCGGGTACTGGCGGCGCTTCACGGGGGGCTCGCCGGGCACCTCGCCGCGCAGGTACTTCACGGTGAAGTCGTAGGCGGCGTTGGCCAGGCCCAGGTAGGTGGGCGAGAGGGTGAAGAACATGGCCGGCCAGGTCTGCGCCCCCTTGAAGTAGATGCCACGCGGCATGAGTTGTTCGGCGTCGCTGACAAAGACGTCCTTGAACGCAAGGTTTCGGCTCACCGTGCCGCGCATGCCCAGGGGGTCCCATTCGCCGCTGATGGAAAAGCCTTCGCTGGTGGCCGGCACGCTGATGTAGAGCGTGTCGCGCGCGTCCGGGTGGTCGTCGCCCTTGTCCTCCGTGCACAGAATGCCGTAGTAATCGGCCGCACCGGAGAGGCTGGCGAAGATCTTGCGACCGTTGACCAGCCAGCCGCCCTCGACCTTTCTGGCCGTGGTGCCGAAGGGTGCCCGGCCGGCGGCGGCGGCACTGCCTTCGCTGAACGGCTGCGCATAGATGGCCCCTTCGTCGACGATGCGGCGGAAATGCATTTCGCGGCGCGCAAGGTGTTCGCCGCGCTGCGCGTCGGTCATGGGAATGCCGTCGGCCAGCACGCCGGTCCACATGGTGCTGCAGATGTGCATGTTCCAGGTGAGGGCGGTGGCGCCACAGAAGCGTCCGATCTCGGCGGCGACCATCATGTAGGTGGCGTAGTCGGCCCCCAGACCGCCATGCGAGGTCGGCACGCAGAGCTTCAGGAATCCGGCCTCGCGCAGGTCCTTGTAGTTCTCGAAGGGGAAACTGGCCTCGCGATCCCACTGCGCCGCGCGCGCGGCAAAGCGGTCGCGCCCGAGCGCGTGGGCGCGGGCGAGCAGATCGCGCTGCAGCGGCGTGAGGGGCATGTCGCCCACGGCGGGCGTGAAGTCCAGACCGGTGACCGTGGCGGCGGTGGGCAGGGGCATGTTCATGGCGTAGGTCGGGCTCAGCGGCCTCAGTGGGTGCCCAGCGTCGACTCGGGCAGGGGTTCGCGCAGAAAATCGACGAGCAGGGCATCGAACGGGTCCGGCGCTTCCAGGTTCATGAGGTGACCGATGCCCGCCAGTTCGACATAGCGCGACGCGGCGATCGCTTGCGCCATCTGCTTCATGACGGCGGGCGAGGCCACGCGGTCGAACTCGCCGCCGATGAGCAGCGTGGGCACCCGGATGTGGGCGAGCTCGCGCTGGCGATCGAAGGTGACCAGGCAGTCGAGCGCGCGGCGGTAGGTGGCCGCTGGCACGCTGGACATGCAGTGCTCGGCCAGCCGTAGGCCTTCGGGCAGGGCGCCCGGGCCCACCATCTGCGGCACGAGCTTCTGCGCAACGTCGGCCATGGTCTTGCCCGCGTCCAGCGGTGCCGTGCGCTGGGCCACGAACTGCCGGGCCCAGGCGTCGGCGCTGCCGCCGTCGGCGCGTTTGCCGAACGCCGCGGAGGTGCCGCACAGCACCAGGCGGTTGACGCGGTCGGGCCGTCGGGCCAGTACCTCCTGCGCGACCATGCCGCCCATGCTGTGGCCCAGCAGCGCGACGTGTTCGCATTGCAGCGCGTCGATGAGGTCGACACAGCTTTGCGCAAGGCCCTTGAAGGTGTAGGGCTCGATGGGCGGGCTGCGGCCGTAACCGGGCATGTCCCACGCGACGGCGCGAAAACCCGCGTTGGCCAGCGTTTCCACCTGGGGCGAAAAAGCCAGGTGGCCGCCACCGATGCCGTGCAGCATGAGCACGGTGGGGCCGCTGCCGAGCATGGTGAAGGCGGGTAGGGTCATGGCAGGACCATACCCGCATCGATGACGATCTGGTCATCGAGCGTCACGGTGCAACGTCGCAGGGGAAAATCGAAGTGACCGCGGGTGTGGCGCCCCGCCACCTCGTTGGCGCCGGTGCTGTAGAGGAAGTTGCCGGCAAAGGCGCGCAGCTCGGTGCCGTTGAAATCGCGCTTGTCGTAGAGCGCCATGCTGTCCCAGCGCGCCGCTTCGTTCAATCCGTACCCGACGTGGCTCACCGCGTAAGCTTCCTTTTCGTTCCACGCCGCGTAGTGGCTGCGCAGCAGTTCCGCATCCACGCCGTGTCCGTCGATGCGGGTGACGTGATCGTTCTCGACGGTGAGCGTGATGGCGCGTTCGATGTAACGCTTGAACGTGAGGTTCACGTCGCCTTCGGCGAGCACCAGCGTGCCGTTCACCGAGCCTGCCGCGGGAAACGCCAGCACCAGGCCGCCCGGCCAATGGGTGAGCGTGCCGGGCCGGGCGGTGCTGCCCCAGTTGCCCCCGACCACCGCGCCCAGCAGCGAGATGGACAGGTCGGTGCCCGCAGCCGAGGTCACACGCAGGGCCCTGGTGCCGCGCAGGCGCTTCACATGGTCCTTCACGCGCGCCTCGGTGGCATCGTCGGGCACCAGCCGGGCGAGCGCCTCGGGATGTTCGTTGCTCACATAGACGATGCGCGGCTGGGACGCCCCGCTACCCTTGAGGATGGCGCTGAGCTCGGGCGCGTGCATCAGGCCTTCGACCGTGCAGTCGATCACCAGCGTGCTGCCCGCCAGCGCCGACATGACCGGGCCGAGTTGCTGGATCGCCGGGCTGGCGCCGGTGGAACGCGACACCGGCTCGCTTGCGCTGAACACGGATTGCAGCACGATCGTGAAGTTTTGCGCGCCGAGCCGGCTGGCGGCGAGCCGGGCGAGTTCCAGCAGCACCGGGCGGCTCTGTGTTTCACCGAGAATGGCCACGGTATCGCCAGCCTGCAGCGCGCAGCGCCGCAGCACGGCCTCGAAGGCGTCGATCCAGGCGGGTTCGATCCGCTCCTGCAACATGAAATCTCCTTTTCATCGGCGGTGTTGCCATTATTCATGAATTTTCATATAAATTCCAACCATGTCACCCGCCCGATCCGCTGGCCTGCAAGCCAGACCTCCTGACTTCTCGGTGCACGAGTTCCGTGCCTCGCTGGGCATGTTCGCCACGGGCGTGACCATCGTGACGGCGCGCACCGAAGCAGGTGAACTGGTGGGACTCACCGCCAACTCCTTCAACTCCGTGTCGCTCAGCCCGCCGCTGGTGCTCTGGAGCCTGGGCCAGGCCGCCGGCTCGCTGGCGGTGTTCTCCAACGGCCGACACTACGCCATCAATGTGCTGGCCGCCGATCAACAGGCGCTCGCCGAACGTTTCGCCACCCGCGGCGCCGACCGCTGGACGGGCGTGGGCTTCACCACCGGCCCGAGCGGCGCGCCCCTGCTCGACGGCGCGGCCGCGAGCTTCGAATGCTTCAACCGCAGCCAGTATGCCGAGGGCGACCACGTGATCTTCGTCGGCGAGGTCGAACGCTGCAGTTCGCGCGCCAACGCCTCCCCGCTCTTGTTCCACGGCGGGCGCTTCTACGCCGAACATCCTTTGTGAAAACGCATGGGGGCACCAGGGCCGCGGCGCCGGGCCGCCCCCAGCAAGGCGAGCCCCCTCGGGGGGCAGCGACCCGCGCATCGGCGGAGCGTGGGGGCCCCCGCTTCGTCGACGAGTACCTGGGGTACTTGCTGGGGCAAGCCAACCATGCACTCTTCAAGGACTTCGACGACATCGTCCGCGAAGCCGGCCTGGGTTCGCTCGAATGGCGGGTGCTCGCGGTGCTCGAGTCGCAAGCGCCCATCAGCGTGGGCCAGCTCACACTGGACGTGCTGAGCCTGCAACCTACGGTGACCAAGCTGGTGCAACGCCTGGCCGCGCAAGGCTGGGTGACGCTGCGCGACGACCCGGCCGACCAGCGCCGCACGCTGGTGGCCATCACGCCGGCCGGGCAGAAAAAGGTGGCGCCGCTGATTGCGCAGGCGCGGGCCCATGAAGCCACCGTGCTGGCCGGCCTGAGCGATCTTGAAGTGCGGCGGCTCAAGGCGCAGCTGCGCCGCCTGGCGCAACCCCGCTGAGCACCGACAATCACTCTCCATGACCGCTGCCACCGACCAGCGAAAGGCGCATCTCGACGCCTTCGCCATCACCCTGCTCATCGTCTGCTGCGCCTTCTGGGGTTTCCAGCAGATCCTCATCAAATTCGCCGTTCAGGAGATTCCGCCCCTGTGGCAGGCGTCCATCCGCATGTTCGGCGCGACCGCGCTGCTGTGGGCCTGGTGCGCCGTGCGGGGGGTGCCGCTGTTCCAGCGCGACGGCACGCTGCGCGCGGGCCTGCTCGCCGGCCTGCTGTTCGCCGGCGAGTTCTGTTTCATCTACCTCGGGCTCATGCACACCAGTGCCTCGCGCCTGACGGTGTTCCTCTACACCAGCCCCTTCGTGGTGGCAATCCTGCTGCCACGCGTGGTGCCGGGCGAGCGGCTGCGCCGCGTCCAGTGGGTGGGCCTGGTGATTGCGTTTTCGGCCGTGGCGATTGCCTTCAGCGAAGGCTTTCTGCACAGCTCGCCGGTGGCGGGCCAGTGGCGCGGCGACCTGATGGGTCTGGCCGCCGGTGTGCTCTGGGGCCTGACCACGCTGACCATTCGCGCCACGCGCCTGACCAGCGCGAGCGCAGAAAAGACGCTGTTCTACCAACTGGCCGTCACCGCGCTGGTGGCCCCCGTGGTGTCCTTGGCGCTCGGCGAGACCTGGAGCTTCGATTACTCGTCCCTGGCCTGGGGCTCCGTGGCCTTGCAGACCGTGGTGGGCGCCTTCGCCAGCTACCTCACCTGGATGTGGCTGCTGCGGCACTACCCGGCCACACAGATGTCGACCTTCACGTTCCTCACGCCGGTGTTCGCGCTGGTGTTCGGCATCGTGCTCCTGGGCGAGCCGCTCACGCTGCAACTGGTGGTGGCGCTCGTCGGTGTGGCGGCGGGCATTGTCCTCGTCAGCCGGCGGTAGAAACAGGCCCCCACGCTCCTCCGCTGCGCGGGTCGCTGCCCCCGAGGGGGCTGGGCCAGCCTTGGGGGCGGCCCGGCGGCTGGCCCGGTGGGTTTCCCCTACATCGCAGCGCGCTCCGCCGCAAAGCGCACATACCAGTCCCGACACCCCGGGTTGGCCATGGCCTCGCGGTTGATCACCTGCTCCAGCGGCTGGCCGAGCCGCAGCG
>SXGT01676514.1_pt1 | contig 22248 bp, 22 predicted proteins | sample 3176221 | NCBI WGS metagenome assembly SXGT01 (sample SAMN11356862, study PRJNA531348) | freshwater metagenome | isolation source: freshwater sample F1-120 | place: China: Fuxian Lake, Yuxi | collected 2017-12-25
CTCGAGGTGTGGGGCAAGCGCGTGGGCGCGGAGGTCGTGCGCGGCAAGGACGGGGCCGACCCGGGCGCCGTCGCCTTCGACGCCACCACGAAGGCCAAGCAGTCGGGCGCGGACATCCTCCTCGTCGACACCGCGGGGCGCCTCCACACCAAGGCGCCGCTCATGGACGAGATCAAGAAGGTACGCAAGACCATCGCCAAGGCGATGGACGGCGCCCCTCACGAGACCTACCTCGTCCTGGACGCGACCACCGGCCAGAACGCCCTCACCCAGGCCTTGCTCTTCAAGGAGGCCGTCGATTTGACGGGCATCGTGCTGACGAAGCTCGACGGCACCGCCAAGGGCGGTATCGTGCTTGGCATCTGTGATGAACTGAAGATCCCCGTCCGCTACATCGGTCTCGGCGAACGCGCCGAGGACCTCCGGGAATTCAACCCAGCGGACTTCGTCGAGGCGCTGTTCGGACAGCGCGAAACGGGGATCGCTGCTGCGTAAACGGGCACGCCCCTTCGCGAGACCTTCGCGAGACCGGGCGTGCGGCTTGGAGGTGCCTGCAAGGATCTCCGCGATACAACGGCATCAGGGTGGGGTTCGCGAGTGAATGATCGAATTGCGTTGATTGGGTGAAATTGTGCATGGTATAGTCCCGCGCACTTTCGCCGTACGCTGAATCCCCAATTGTTCTAATTAGTTACGCGCGCCTTGAAGGGAAAGCGGAAGAAGGGGTTGCGATGAAGCTGGCTGGGATCACCCTGCCCATTTCGTGCGGCGCTGTGCGCCGAGATGGCGGTGGGCAAGGAACGAAGAGGCCCCGTCGCGCTCTCCACGGAGCACGGGCTCCGATGTGCGCGATGGGACTTATCCTCGCGGCGACGCTGGTGACAGCGCCGCAAGTTGCATGGGCTCAGAAGGGCGGCAAGAAGCCGGCTGCTGCGGGCGCGACTCCACCTGCGCCTGCGGCAGGTGCGGGCGCTGCACCGGGCGCTGCGCCGGCCGGGGGTACGAAGCCCCCCACAACGCCTGGCGCGGGTGGAGACACCATCGAGGTGGACGATCCGAACCAGCCGAAGAAGCCGGATCAGCCGACCGCGCCGACCACGCCCGAGCCGGGCACCGGCGGCGGCGGAATCTGCGACATCGATCCGACGGCCTGCCCCAAGCCATCCGACATCAAGGCGCTCGCCGACAAGGAAGTGAAGGCAGAGGTTTACGCCGTCGAGCAGGAGTTTGCGCTCAAGAAGGGGCGCTTCGAGGTGAATCCTTACGGGGCGTTCACCCTGAACGACCAGTTCGTCAGCCACCCCGCGTTCGGCCTGACGCTGAACTACTACCTGTCCAATGTCCTGGCGATCGGCATCAACGGCAACCTCTTCGCGGGGCTGAACGTCGACTCGGACTTCAACTTCCAGAACCGGCGAGCCACGCGCGTCGCGGTGCCCCTCACGGAGTACCAGTGGAGCGCGGCTGCGCAGTTCTCGTACGTGCCGATCTACGGCAAGTTCGCCGCCTTCAACGCCTTCATCTTCAACTACGACGTCTACGCTCTCGGCGGCGTGGGCGCGCTCTCGACGCGCCCCATCGCGGTCATCGACCCGGACAATCGTAAATTCGATTACAAGCCGAAGATCGACTTCAACGTGGGCCTCGGGATCCGCATCGCCTTCAACAAGTGGTTCGCCGCCGTCCTCGAGCTCCGCGACCACATCTACATAGAACAGCTCGAGAGCACGACCATCGCTGGAACCCAGGCGCAGCAATCCGACCCGAACACCTGGCTCGGGGACAAGCCCCTAACCAACCACATTCAGGCTCAGCTGGGGGTCAGCGTGTTCTTGCCCTTCGGCTTCGAGTACCGGTTGCCCAAATGAGCGCGCGAGAGAGGACGATCATGAAGCGGCGTAACTTCCGTGGCACGTCCACGCTGGCCTCCGGCTGCTCGCGCGGGCTGGCGTGCGGGCTGGCGCTCCTCTGTGGACTGGGTGCCACGCTCGGCCTGGAGCGCAGCGCGAAGGCCGACGAGATCGAGCTCACCGGTCCGCTCGCCGGTGCTCCCCCGGTGCGCAAGCTGCGCCTGCAGCGCGAGGGGCGCTTCGAGATCGCGCCCTCCTTCTCCTTCACCCTCCTCGACGAGTACCGTCGCAGCATGGTGGTTGGCGGGCGGCTGCAGTACAACCCGCTCGACTGGCTGGGCCTGGGGGTGTGGGGCGGCTACGCCGTCGCCACGCCGCTCACCAGCCTGAGCGAGCAAGTGAACGAGGTCGCGCCTCGCAACACCCGCACGGCCGTCAACCTGGGCAAGGACTTCGGCGCCCAGGTCTCCAAGATGACCTGGATGATCGTGCCCCAGGTCCAGGTGGCGCCGTTTCGCGGCAAGCTCGCCATCTTCAGCAAGTTCTTCATCGACACCGACCTGTACCTGCACCTCGGCCTGGGCTTCCATGGTCTGGACGAGCGAGCGGACTGCGGCGTCGGCCAGTGCGCTGGCGACGTGAAGGCCATGACCTCCCGCGTGGCCATCTCGCCGAACTTCGGGCTTGGTTTCAAGTTCTACACCAGCACCCTGGTCAGCTTTGGCCTGGAGTACCGGGCCTTTCCCTTCTCGTGGAACCGCGCGGGCCTCGACCAGCGAGGCGGTCCGCCGGACGGGAAGTTCCCCGACCAGAAGATCGACTCGTCCGATCAGACCTTCAAGTTCAACCAGATGATCACGCTCTCGGTCGGCTTCTCGATCCCCGCTCAGCCCAAGCTGAGCCCCTGACATCTCGTCGCAGGACCTCCCTCTCTCTTCGTCTCTCTCTATTCCTCCCTCTCCCCTCCCTGTGAATTCCCTTTCTCTGGCTACCTACAACGCCTTGTTGGGCTGAGAGCTGGGAGGATTTTACAGGGAGGAGGAGAAGATGTGGGGTTGGGTTTTGTTGGGCTGAGAGCTTGAGGGATTTTACAGGGGGGAGAGAAGGTGTCAGCGCTCTTCTTCCGGCGCCTCGCGACGGGCATAGCTCTCCTGGGCCGCCCGGCCAGCGGCGACGAAGGCGTGCGCGGCCAGGCGAGCATAGGCGTCGACGCGCGTATAAACGTGGTTGCCCGAGGCCGAGCAGCTGCCTCCACGGGAGACCACGCCGACCACCTCGCCGGTGCGCGCGTCGATGGCGGGTCCCCCCGAGTCGCCGCGGCAGGTGGCCTTGTCGACCTCGAATTCCCGGGGCCCGAGGACCGCGCCGGTCTCGTGGTTGGACATGGGGCCGATCGCCAGGATCTTGCTGCCGCTGTGCGCGACGCGAAGCCCGACGAGCTTGCTCCTGCCGCCGCCGAAGCCCACCGGGACCACGTGATCGCCCCGCTCGACGGTGTCGTGCAGGCGTATGGGGAGCACCGTCGCGTCAAGGATGGGTCGATCGAGCACGAGGAAGGCGACGTCGGCGTCGCAGAGGACCTGGCTCTTGGGGTGGAGGGTGCGCTCGGCTCGGGCGACGGGGGCGTCCGTCTCCGGGCGCACGAGCGAGCCCACATAGATCGAGATCTTCGAGGGATCGACGTCTGCAGAGAGGTGTATCCCGTTGTGCGAGCGACCGTCCGAGTCGCATGACGGGGTGGCCGTCAGGGCGTGCGAGACGCAGTGGCGTGCGGTCAGCACGAGGTTCGGCGCCACGAGCGCTCCCGAGCAGAGGGTGACGCGATCGGGGCTACCTTCGATGGCCGTCGCCACCGCCACCACCCCCCGCTGAGCTTCCTCCAGCACGCTCGCCGAGACGGCTTCCCTGCCCTGGTTCCTCACGCAACCGCTGCCCACCACCGAGAGCAAGGCGACGGCGACGAGCGAGACGATCGCGCGCGGCGTGCGCTGCCCAGAGCAGGTCCAGGAGCTCGCCGACACGAAATTTCTCGACATGGTGGCCTCCGTCGCGATCCGTCTTCCTGAAGGGATGTACGGATCCGTCTTGTCTTCCTGAAGTGTGATGTACGGATCCGTCGCGCGCACGCCGCCTCTGCGGACGAGCTCCGCCCCGTGCTTCGACGATCGCGCTGTGACTTTGGGCCCGGAGATGTGTCAAACTCCAGACGTGAAGCGCGCCGCTCTCATCGTCCTCTGGAGCCTCCTCCTTAATTTGGGCCTCTTCCAGGCTTGCTCCTCGTCCGGAATCGTGACTTCCGGGGACGGAGCCGCGCCCTCGGGGACCTTGCGCGACGTGGTGACCCCGGACCGGGAGCGCCTCCAGGCCCCCATCCTGATCGACGCCTCCCTGATCGACGCCTCGTGCTCGATCCGTATCGAGACACCTCCCTTCCTCGACAGCCCCCACGTCGAGATAGGCACCCCGGTCATCTACAACTCGAACCCCCCGGCGAGCGGCCCTCACTACCCGATATGGGCCGCCTTCCAGGAGTATGCGACCCCGGTCGATAGGCGCTACTACGTGCACAATCTCGAGCACGGCGCCGTCGTCCTCCTGTACCGCTGCCAGGACGCGAGCGGCTGCCCGGAGATCGTGGCAGGTCTACGAGCGGCGATCGCGGCGCTGCCCAACGATCCGATCTGCATCAATGAAGGAGTGCGCGTGCGAGCGATCCTGACGCCGGATCCCCTGCTCGACGTGCCCCTCGCGGTGACGGCGTGGGGCTGGATCTACAAGGCCGGCTGCCTGGATCCGGTGTCTCTCAAGGACTTTGTACGAGCTCACTACGGTCAGGGCCCCGAGGAGTACTGTGGCAACGGCCAGGTCATCTTCGAGCAGAGCGTACCGGATCGGTAGGGCGCGACCTTCATGCGGGGGTGACCGCCCTGGTGACTTTCAGGTCGGCGCGCGGGCGTCACTCTCCCGGGCTGGCGGGCTTGTCTTCGGGCTTGATCTTGGCCTCGCCCTCGGGCTTGGCCTCGGCCGACGGCTTGGCCTCGCCCTCGGGCTTGGCGTCCTCGCGACCTTCGCCGCGCACCCCGGCCTCGATCGTGTGCGCCACGTTCTCGAAGGCGCGTCCCATCTCCCGGGCGCCGGAGAGGATGGCCTCCTCGATCTTGTCGGTCGGCACCTTGGATGCGGCCGTCTTGGCCGCGGTGGTGACCACCCTCGCTCCCCCCAGCACGGCGGCCTCGATCGCCGCGGTGGGGACCTTCTCGGCGGCGTGCTTGGCCGCGTCGGCCACCTTGTGAGCCGACGAGACCACGGCGCTCTCGATCTTCTCGGTGGGGATGTGCGACGCGACCTCCCTGGCGCGCTTGAACAGCGAGCCGATGCCGTCGGCCATCTCGTCGAGAACGTCCTTCTTTTTGCCGTCGCTCATGGTGCAATGATGAGCGCCGGCCGCCCTGCTGTAAAGCGATGGCCGCCCGCTTCGCTTCGGCGCTATGAAGCGCCCATGCACATCGTCCCGCTCACCGCTGTCCTGGCCACGCTGCTCCTGGCGCACTCGGCGTGCACGACCACGCCGGCCCCTGTCGCCGCGGCGACGGGGGCCCCGACGGCCGCGCCGTCGATCGACGCCTCCGCCCCTGGCGCGGAGCCTGCTTCGCGAGAGCCGGAGAAGGACGCCGGGAACCTCTTTTCGATCTGTGGTTGCTCGCTGTGCAAGCCCGTCGTGAGCCAGGACCCCTGCTCCACCGACGCGGACTGCGCGCCCGCGACGCCCTGCCACGCCAGCGAGTGCGTGGCCAGGGGCAAGGCCGTCCCCAGGAAGCCCGACACGATGTGCACCATGATCCTGCGCTGCGACTCGATCGACGCCAACACCTGCGGCTGCCTCGAGGGGCGCTGCTCGCTCTACCCGCGGAGGAAGTGATCAGGCCCGCCTGGAGAGCCGGGTCTCGCTGGGGCGCGGATGCCACGCGGTGGAGCGGTTCCTGCCGCTGCGCTTGGAGACGTAGAGGGCCTCGTCGGAGGCCTTGAACAGCGCCTCCCAGCTCTTTCCGGCCTCGGGGAAGGTGGCCATGCCCAGCGAGCAGGTGACCGAGAGCGGGCCGTTGGGCGTCGCGAAGACGGTCTTCTGGAGATCCTCGCGGATGCGCTCCGCGAGCAGCATCGCCCCGGCCTCGTCGGTCTGCTCGCAGAGGACCACGAACTCCTCCCCCCCGAAGCGCGCCACGATGTCGGTCGAGCGCTTCTGGCGCTTGAGGATCTCGCCCAGACCCTTGATGACGACGTCGCCGATATCATGCCCGTAGGTGTCGTTCACCTTCTTGAAGAAGTCGATGTCGGTGATGAGGACGCTCAGCTTGCGGCCGAAGCGGGCGCTCGCGGCGATCTTCTGATCGGCGGCCTCGTGCATCGCTCGCTTGTTCAGGAGGCCCGTCAGGCCGTCGGTGGTCGCCATGGTCTCGAGCTTGGCGACCATCCTGGCGTTGGAGAGGGAGACCGCGAGGTGGCTGGCGAGCACCTCGAGCGTGGGCCTCACGGAGTCGCCGAAGGCGTGCTTGCGGCGCGCCCCGAGGATCAGGGTGCCCAGCGGGCGATCGTGCAGCACCAGCGGGAGGACGAGGAGGCTGGGGAGCTTGGGCCAGGGGAAGCGCTTGCCCAGGACGACCTGGTGCGCAGGATCGTACTCGCCTTTGTAGGGAAGCGGGAACCGGTTCTGGACGACCATGGAGACGAGCCCGGTGTTGTGGGCGAAGCGGGTCCCCACCAGCTCGTCCACCGTGCGATCCTCGCTCTCGGCGGCGACGATCTCGTGCACCTTGGCCGCGTCGTCCCAGACGGTGACCGCGGCCAGATCGAAGCTGGCGATCTCGCGGGCGGCGCGCACCCCGGCCTGGACGACGTCCTTCTCGCTGAGGGCCGCGCCCAGCGCCTGAGCCGCTCGATAGAGCTTGCCCTGCTCGACCTTGGCGCGCTCGAGCTGGAGGAAGACCCGCTCGTTCTGGATGGCGCGCAGGCAGTAGCGGGCGGCCTGGGCGGCGAGCTCCTGCTCGTGGGGAGAGAAGGCGCGGTTGTCCTTGCGATCGATCGCGAGGATGCCCCTGAGCCTGGCGTCCCTGGACGAGGGCCGGGCCCTGCCGGGATCCGGAGGGGCGGACTCCTCCTCGAGCACGGGGAGCGCGGCCAGCACGCGCACGGGGCAGGCGCCCGAGTAGTAAGGCACCTTGAAGCTGGGGCGGAGGTTCTCGAGGGTGACGCGCTCGCAGCGAGCGACGACCGCGCCCAGCACCCCGTCGCCGACGGCGAACGGGGCGTCGTGGATCTCGTCGGAGGCGGTGGAGAGCTCGCTGATGCGCAGGTGCGTCCCCGCGTCGTTCTTCCAGAGGAGCACGGCGGTGTGCAGATCCAGGGTGCGGCGCAGGAGCTCGAGCGCGTAGTGCACGGACTGGTGGATCTCCTCCACGCTCGAGCGAGCCAGGCGATCCTCGCCCTTGGCCTCCGAGGTCTCGCCGGCGCCGAGGAGCCTGTAGCTGCGAGCGTCGTCCTTGAGCTTGCGCAGCTCCTCGTCCAGCCGCACCCTGGCGACCGTGCGTACCCTGACCACCTCGGCCCGGAGGAACACCAGGTTGAGCGCGGTGAACAGCGCCGCGAAGAGCGCCCGGAGCGCCAGCGGAGCGAGGCTTGCCTCGCCGTGGGCGAACCGGCGAGCGAGCGCCTCGAGGCCGAGCGTGAAGAGGACCACGACGACGGCGGCCCCTGGCCTGGCGACAGCGGCGACCAGGGCGAAGAGCACGTAGAGCGCGGGAGCGAGCCGCCCATCGAGCGAGCCATCGACGAGCAGCAGCGAGGAGACCACGCCGGTGGAGAGCAGCGCCCCCAGCTCGAAGTCGACGGAGAAGGGCGCCTCCCCGGTGACCCTGGCCCTCGCCCTCCCTACCCGGACCAGCACCAGGACGAACAGCGCGAGCGCGCAAAGATCGAGCGCCAGGACCCGAGGGCCCGCCCCCGCCCCGATCACGTAGGCGGAGAGCCCACACGCGACGGCCAGCGAGAATCCTCTCCGGACGACTCTGCGCAGGGCGATGAGGGCGCGGACGAGAGGATCCATCGGCTCCTCGGCGGTATCAGAGCCGCGGCGCCGCGGCCCAATTTCCGGTGCTCTCGGAGGGAGGGCGACGCGGGGGTGAGAATGGGCCTGACTCGCCGCCCGCTTGACGATAGCTTTCGCCCGGAGGAGACCGCCGCGTGAGCGACCAAGGGGGCGACGATGACCGACGCGGGGACCCGAGCGGACCTTCTGCGCCCGCTTCGGCCAGGGAGCCGAGGGGGTTCCTGGTGCGCGCCCGCGAGTTTGTCGTGGGTTCGGAGGAGCTGCGCGAAGCGCCGGTGACGCGCTTCCTGGTGGCCGTCAACGTGATCCTGTTCCTGCTCTGCGTGGCCCACGCCCGCAGCCTCGGCGCCGTGCTCAAGATGCCTCCGGACACGATGCTCCTCTTCGGGGCCAACCTGGCGACGCTCACGGTGGGCGATGGCCGCATTGAGTCCCTGGTGGCCTCCTGCTTCCTTCACTTCGATCTGCTGCACATCGGCTTCAACGTGATGGCGCTCCGGTCGGTGGGGCCCTTCGTGGAGCGCTCGGTCGGCCCTGCTCGCTATTTTCCTCTGTTTCTCGCCTCCGGGATCGTGGGGAGCGCCGCGAGCGCCCTGGTCGGCTGGACCACGACCGAGCGCCTGAGCGCGGGCGCGTCGGGCGCCATCTGCGGGGTCATCGCCGCCGCGATGATCCTGGGCTACCGCACGGAGGGCCCGAAGGGCCCGCTGACGACCGCCATGGCTCGCTGGCTGGGTCTGATCGTCTTGCTCGGCTTCGTCGCGCGCTTCGACAACGCCGCCCACATCGGCGGAGCTGTGGCAGGCGTCGCCCTGGCGGCCTCGTGGCGACGGGGATACCAGTACTCGAGGGTCGGGCAGCGCCTGGTGGTGGGCGCGTGCCTGGCGCTGCTCACCGCCTCGGCGGGGGTGCTCGTGGGGCGCAACACGAGCGATCCCTACCTCTTCCTGTCTGTGGACGGCCGCCTCGAGGCCGCGGCCAACGCCTTGGCGGTGGGGCGCTGCGGCGAGGCCCGTGAGGCCGCGTCGAGGGCGCTGAGGCTGGGGCGGAGGGATCCGGTGGCGGTGAGCGTGGCCAACCGGATCATCACCCAGTGCCAGGGGCGGTAGCCCGGCCGGCAACGAGGGGCGAGGGTCTCGCTACTTCTGGGGGCCCTTGCAGCGCTCGAGGCAGTCCTGGTAGTCCCGAGGCTCGGCGCGAAGGGCCTGGAGTTCAAGGCCGTCGCAGTGGTCGGCTGCGATTACGATCTGATCCCCCCCGCGCACGTGCTTCGCGAGCAAGCGGACGACGCCGATCGAGACGAGCAGGTCGACCAGGAGCGCCAGCTCCTCTACGTGGCGGCTACGCGGGCGCGATGCATGGTTCCTATCGCGACGTCCTTCAGCGACGGCGGTGCCTCGTCACGGAGCGGGTGCGGGACCAGACCGAGCTTTCGTAGGGCAGGCTCGACCCTCTCACGAAGAATGGTGTCGGTGCGAGCGAAGATGCCGATCTCCTCGGGGCGGTAGCCTTCCGTTTGCAGGCCCCGCACCCAGTCGGCGAGCCCTGCGATCTCGGCGTCGATCGTGCGGTGGGCCACGACGACGGGCTCGGGGCCACGGAGCAGCGAAACCGTCCGACGCTCGCTCTCGGAGCCCTCTCCCTCGTCGACCCTGGGCAGAAGTCGGTCCGCGAACGAACGGATCTGCTCGGTGGTCCGGTAGTTCACCCGAAGCCTGGTCGAGCGGCCACGAACCTCGATGCCAACCCGCGCCAGCGCGATGGGACGAACGAAGATTCGCTGTCCCGCGTCCCCACAGACCAGCAGATCGTCGACGCCGGCGGGAGAGAGGGAGCGAAGGAGCCTGAGCTCGGCGGGACCGAAGTCCTGTACTTCATCGGCTATCACATGGCGGAAGGGAGGAGCGGGCACTGCCCTCCGTGCGACTTCATGGCAGAGCCCGCTCCAGGTCGTCTTTCCGGCGGCACCAAGCTCGTTCCGCGCTCCCTCGAAGATCTTCCACATCTGAAGGCGCTGCTTGGCCCCGAGCGGAGTCGCCCGGCCGGCCCGGGAGAAGGCCTTGTACTCGGGCCAGGTGAGGATGCCCCAGGGATCGATGATCGCGTCCCACTCGGAGCGGAGGAAAGGCACCGAGAAGTCCGCAGCCCCTCCTGCATTGCGAAGGCCAGCCTCGAGAGCGCGAACGACGTCCTCCGTTCTGGCAGCACGGTGCATGGCAACGACGGATTTCCCGGTGCCTGCACCCCCGTAGACCTTGGCTGCGCCGGTGAAGCGGCGAAGGATGACGCTACGCTGGGCAGGGTGAAGGAAGACGACCCACCGATCCCAAGGGAAATTTAGAGCGCGCCGTAGCTCGTCCTGATCATCGAGAACCCGGAACCGACGCTGAGCGTCAGGATGCGAGAAGGGACCAATGTCGACGGTAGGGACGTCCGGCGTCGGTATCAGCTCGCCGCAGGCGAGCGCGAACAGGCGCTCGTAGGCCTCCGCGGGGAGATGCTCGGCAAGGCGTTCGAGGCCCTTCCCTCCCACCGTGCGAACGGGAACCAGCCAGGACTGCGGGACGCCGAGGGCAAACAGGTAGCTCTCCTCATACTGCGCGAAGAGCGGCGCCTCGATCTCCACCTCGCGGACGACTTGCTTCACGACCTCCTCGATGCGCTCGCGCACCTCGACGAACTGCGCCGCGCCGGTCTGAGGATGGACTTCGAGCCTGCGCGTCTCGGCCCAGGCATAGGCAGGATCGTGATGATCGACGTAGCAGAGGGCGACGGAGTCCTTTGTTTTGTGGACGATGATACGAAGATCCTGGTTGACCCGGATGGACCAGAAATTCTTGTCCGTGGCAGAGGGCCTCGGCGGGTACACCCCAGCGCAGGGCCGCGTGGCGCGCCATCGAGCGACCTCGGGCAGAGAGGAGCTGGGTGATGCGCTCGGGCTTGTCGTTCGCCCCTCGCCGGAGCTTGAGCCCCTTTGGACCTCCAGGGAATGCCGGGAAATAGCCTCTCTGGATCTCGAGATCCCCGTCGCGCCACCACCGGGTAAAGAGCGAGATCTCGTCGTCGAACAGCATCCGGCTTCGACGGAAGGCGTCGAGCATCGCCGAGACGCCCTCGAGCAGGTCGTCCGGGGGAACATTCAGGCGCATCGCCCACGTGGCGAAGAACAGGTGAGAGGCGTCAAGGCCGATGTAATCGACGCGGAGGCGCCCCCAGGGCTCGAGGCCGATGCGCTGCCTTGTCCCCGTCGCAATCTCGCGAAGGATCTGGGCGGCCAGGTAGCGGCGCCTCTGGGCGCGGTGCTCCGCGGGGCGCGACTCCTTGTCGTCGTCCCAGACCTCGGTCAGGAGGGCTCGAGAGAGATCGTCGTCGTCCTCGAGGAGGTGCTCGAGGTGGGCCGCCAGATCGCCCGGAGCGATGGCCCCCGCCGCCAGCTTCTCGGCGATGAGGGCGCGCAGGCGGAAGCGACGCGCGTGGTCTCTCATCCAGCCGGCCTGGAACGCGGCTTCCTGGCGGCTGTCGGTGAACACCAGGAGCCGCTTGCGCTCCGCGAAGTGGACCATGCTCTGCGAGAGGACATGGACATCGGAGACGTTCTGGGCACGCACCGGCCTGGCCGGCTCGCGGTATTGCCCGAGGCGAGAGCCGCCGCGGGCGCCGCAGCACACGCACGACACGAGCCTTCCAGGACGCTCCTTGTCGCTGGCGACCACGTGGAGCTCTACCAGCGCGTCGCCCGAGCCGCAGCCGTCGCACCGCTTTCGCGTCGCCGGGTGCAGAGCCCCGCAGTACCGACATAGAAACACGGTGCCTATGCGGCCAGGATCCGGGTCCTCGTCGTCCTCGTCATCGGCGATGTAGTCGTCGAAGAGCACCACGCGCCGCCCGTTGCTCTTCTCGTCGAGGCTCTTCCAGACGAGCGATTCGCCCTCCGCGGCTCCTCCTCCAGGCCGCCCACCTCGCGGGAACTCGAAGCCCTCGGCATGGTGAACGAAGTAGTGCTGGCCGCAGGTGGTGCAGGTGCTCTCGCCAGCGCTCGCGCGTGGCGTCCAGCTTCTTTCCCGAGGCGACCTGGAAGGCGGTCTTCAGGCGCGCCAGCGCCCCCTTGGGAGGCTCGTCGACGTCGGCCTCGCGCAGCACGTCCAGCATGGTCTGGAGCTGTACGGAGGGATCGCCAGGGAGCGGCCCTGGCGCGGACCGCACCTTGGCCCATGGATCCTCTTCGTAGGCTTCCCCCACCAGCACCACCCGCTCCCGGTCGACACCGAAGAAGCGCGCGGCAAAATCGCGTCCTGCCTCCGGACCGCGCTCCGGATCGGCGATGGTGGCCGAGGTCGCGATGCACACCGTGTCCTCCGCGCGCTTGTTGCAGAACGCACGCAGGCGCCGCACCAGGCAGGCGGTCTCGGCGCCAGCGGCCCCGCTGTACGTGTGCGCCTCGTCGAAGACAAGGAACTCGAGCCTTGCTCCGTCGAAGAGGTCCGTGTCGGTCTGTCGGGTGAGCAGGAGCTCGAGCTGCTTCACGTTGGTGAGCAGGATGCGCGGGGGATTGGCTCGAAGCTCCTCCCTCGAGGCCCGCTCCTCCGCGGGTAGAACGGCCGTCGGGTGCCCTTCTCGACGATGGCGCTCGACGGTGGCGCGGTAGTCGGCGGAGGACGCTCCGGGAGGGAGCCTCTCGCCGGTCACGTCGCTGGCCCTCTGCTTGGACTTTCCGATGTACATGCCGAAGGTCACGCCTGTGCCCACCAGCAGCTCACGGAGGCGCCCGAGCTGGTCCTCGGCGAGGGCGTTCATGGGATAGACGATGACCGCGATGATGCCTGAGGGCGCGCTCTGGTCGCGGAGCTCGAGGCCCCGGCTGATGATCGGGTAGAGGAAGCACTCGGTCTTTCCGGAGCCCGTCCCCGTGGAGACCAGAGTGGTTTGCTTCTGGGCAATCGCCCGGAAGGCCTGCTCCTGGTGGCCATAGACCGAGGGGTACTGGGCGAGCCGGGTCATGTGAGGATGCAGGACGCCCTCTGCCGCCAGCGCCGAGACCGAAGCTCCGGCCTTGAAGGCTCGGCTCAGGCTGATGAACGGCCCGCGGAGGAGCGGCGTTCCTCGGGTCTGCTCCACGTTGAGCAGCGCTCGCATCTGCTCGAAGAGCCCCTGGTGGGCGAACGGGTAGGTGGTGAGCTGGTAGCGAAGGAAGTCGCCGACCACGTGATCGGCGTAGGTGATCGGGTTCAGCATCGCCCGTAGCCTCCGTTCGTGGCGCTCGGCTCGACAGAGCGGCCCAGCAGCGGCATGATGTGGGCGATGCTTTCCGACCGCGTCGCCAAGGTTCTCAAGCTCGCGGAGGAGCTCCCCGACGAGGAGCGCGTGGTGCTCGCGCGCGAGCTGCTCCGCACTTTGCCGGAGGAGCTCGACGAGCTCGACGATGACGGCGTGGACCGCACCGAGCTCCGTCGCCGCATCGCGGACGTGCAGAGCGGGACAGCGACGCTCATCCCTTGGGAGCAGGCGCGAGAGATGGTACGTCGCGACGAATGAAGGTCGTCTACACGCTCGAGGTGCTCCAGGAGCTCCGCGAAGCGCGCCAGTGGTACAACCGGCGCGCACCAGGGACAGGGGAGCGTCTCGTCGACCTCGTGGACGAGAAGATCGGCGAGATCGCTCGCGCCCCAGCGTCGTTTCCTCGTGACCGCCAAGACCCCATCGTGCGGCGGGCGCGCGTGACGAAGTACCCTTATACGCTGCTCTTCATGATCGATGGCGATATCGCCGTGATCCTTCTCGCGCTCGCCCACGGGAAGCGGAAGCCGGGCTACTGGAGGAAGCGGCTCGGGCCTCGCCCCTAACAAGGCGGCTGGCCTTCTCCCTCGATGGGCTCGGGCGCTGGCGGCTGGCTTCTGGCTCACGATCGATAGCCTCCAGAGCGCTTCGCGCAGACCTCACCCCCACCTCGACACGGCACTTGCACCCACTTCCCCCTCTCCCACGCCCAGAGAGGGCGAGGGAGAGGGGGGGCTGTGAACTCCACGCCAAGGCGAGCCAAGGGGCAAAGGGCTCGAAACGAGCAGGGCGCAGTGGGGCCCCTCTCCCGCGCCACGAAGTTCACAAAGACAGCGTGGGAGAGGGGCAGTGGGCGCCGCGACGTAAAGTTGCGGGGTGAGGTCTGCGCGAAGCCTCGCGCCATATCCCGGTCTCTCTCGCTCACGATTTCTTTCCCCTCTTGGCCTCGGTGCCTGGCCCCACCTCGAACATCTGCATCTGCGGGGGCCCATCTACTGCCTTGACCTTCGGCTCAGGAGCCAGGGGCGCCCCGCTCGACTTCATAATACGCTCGATCAGCTCCGCGTGGCGCCGGCACTCCTCCCACGAGGCCTCGACGTCCTCGCCGAGCTGCCAGGGCAGGAAGCGCTCTCCCAGCGCCGAAGCCACGGGTTGGTGCTCCTTGGCCCTGGCATCGTGGCCCAGATCGTAGTCGGCCAGACGTAGCGTCTCCGGGAGCTGCCAACCGTCGCCGTCATGGAGGGCGAGGAACCTCTCGAGGCCTAGCTTCTTCAGCTCGTGGAAGGCGATCAGCGAGAGCACCGGATGACGGAGCTCGGGCGCCCTCTCCTTGTCCACTCTCCAGAAGCCCTTGGGGTCCAGCGTACGGGCGAAGGCGCCGTTGCAGACCTTCTCGGGAGGATGATCGCAGTCACGGAGGATCCAGCGAAAGTCGTCCTTATCGAGGCCGTAGAGCTCGGCTACCGCGGCGTCGAGGATGGCGCGGAGGCGGACGCGCTCATGGGGAGTGATGGCCCAAAGACGCCGCCAGGAAAGGGCCCCTCGCGACCACATTGGCGCGAAGCGTGGATGGGCTGCGGCAAGCCTGAGCCCCAAAAGGTCTAGCCGTAGGCGTCGGACTGCCTCGGGCTGTAACTTCTCAAAAAGTGGCGGCAACCGGCACTCGTTCGCGGGTATATGGAGTATGAACTTCGCAGCGCCCGTAAAGCCCCCTATCCCCGGCCCTTTCCCCCGAGGACGGGGGCAAGGGAGCACGAACTTCGGCGTGTGCCGAGCCTTTCCAATGAGGGAACACGGGACTCCCTTGCCCCCGTGGTAACGGGGGAAAGGGTCGGGGATAGGGGGCTTCGCGGGCGCTGCGCTCTCTTGCCGTGAACGGGGACCGTCTGCCGCCACTTTTTGAGAAGTTACCGTTCGCAGGGAAGAAGGTCGGGGTGCCCTCCGTATCTATGGGTGTTCAACGTCCATAGCAAAAAAGCACCCCGATGAGCGCAGCCTACAAGGTTGAGAGTCTCACGCCGACGCCGAGCGAGGAGCCCAGGCCCAAGCGACCGCGTCCTATCAACAAGCGAGTCTTCGGCAGTATCGCCAAGAGCACCTCCAAGGTCATCGATGAGGGATTTCGCGAGGCGCTCGCCCGCGACCCGAAACGCGAGCGTCGCTGGGTAGTCCTTCTCGATGGCAATGGCGATCAGATCCGTGCGGTTGTGCGTGCCGCGAAGCGAGCCGGCGTCGAGATCACGATCGTGGCGGACTTGATACATCTCATCGAATACCTGTGGCCCGCAGCCTATGACTTCCACCCTCACCATGTGAAGGCGCGGCCCTCCATTCTTCGGGTCGTAGGGCTCCACGGAGACGATCACCCCTCGGCGGTTCCGAACCGTGGCCATCATGCCCACCCGGGGGTTGCTGCGTGTTTCGCTCATGAAGCTCCTCGGCCCTCCGCCTGCTCTGGGCGAGCTTACCCTTCGGTGCGGACCGGTGGCACGGCTCTTCTCGAGCGCGCTCAGGCCGTGCTGCGGGGAGCCGTTCCTCCATCCCCTTGGCCGAGCGTCCAGGGGCCCAAGGCTCCCCTCGACCCCCTTGGCCAAGTGTCCGGAGGCGCAAGGCTCCCTCCCAGGACCCTTGGCCAAGTGCCCGGAGGCGCAGAACGCCCCCACGGACCCCTTCACGAAGTGTCCGAAGGCGGTGCTGCATCCCCCGAGGACACTCGGCCAAGCGCCCAAGGCGCAAGCTGCCCCCTTCCTCCCCTCGACCAGGTGTCCAGAACCGGGAGGGCACCCCCTTCGGACACTCGGCCAAGTGGAGGGAACCCAAGCCCTTCCCCTCCCTGCCCCTTCGCCAAGTACCCGAGGCCCGGCCGAAGCCACCTGCCCCCTTGGGACCGTACCCGCTCCTACAGTCCCTCACGAATTTCATGGCCTGCCCGGAGAATCGATCTCTCCTCCTATATGGCCGGCCCTCGGGCTACGTCTTCGTTCGAATACGAGGTCGTCGCAATCTCGCCCGCCTCGCTTCGAGAGAGGTCCTTATGCGCGTTCAGCGGAATGTAGGGCAACTTACGGCTCTTCACCTGGTCAGGGTCCACGAAGGGCTGGACGCCACCACTCGGTCCGTCAAGCTCGACGCCGAGGAGAAGAAGCGTCTTCGTCAGCTCAAAGAGGCCTGTCACCTGCTCTCGGAGGAGCAGAGGCTCTCCTCCACCAACAGCGAGCCCGAGGCCAGGATAGGCGCGATCGATGCCCGGGTCGATCGCAAGTGGGTCGTGGCGCGCGATATCCTTGCAGCGCTGGGTCGGCTCGCCGACGAGCTCCCTCTGGGCGAGGAGGCCCAGCGGCTCGAGCGCAAGCTCCTGCCCCACGGTATCGGGTTTACCAGGCTGGACAGCGACGCTCAGCTGGCCCACGGCACGACCCTCCTGGACGCCTTCCTGGCCGAGGAGATGTCACCGGCCCTCCTTGGCTGCCTGGGCCCGATCCTCGAGCGCCTGCGCGAGGATCACGTGGAGTACGCGGAAGCGCTCCAGGCCAGGCTCGTCACCGTGAAGCGAGCGCCCCGGCTGGGCGCCGCCCGACTGGCCGCGGTCGAGGCCCTCCAGAGCTTCGTCTCCTATGTCGAGGTGATGGCCGACTCCCCCGAGGCGATCACGCGCGCCGAGGCCATCCTCGCCCCGGTCGACGGGCTCCTGGAGAGGAGCAGGCGCAGCCGCGGTGATGGGCCGGTGGCGCGGCCGGCCAAAGCAGGCGACGACGAGGCGACCCCGCCTGCATCACGGACTGGGGAGTGACGCTCTTCGAGATCGGCCGCGATCACATCGCGATCTGAACGTGGACTTTCGCTCTTCCCTCCGAGCCTACCAAGCTCGGGGGGAAGTTTTTTTGAGGGCAGGGGCTCTCGAGTCAACGGCTCCGTTCGAACCGTTCAGGGCCCTGCGCCGCGATGTCCTCGAAGCATGTATCCAGCTGCACGAACAGATCCCAGAAGTCCTTGCCGAGCGCCCTGGCGCAGGAGTCGATCACGCGCCGCTCCAGCTCCGCATGACGGACCCCCTTCCAGAGCTTGTCGGCCAGGGCGACGAGCAGCTCCTCGAGCGAGGAGTCCATCTCTTGCCAGCGGGCGTGGGTCAGGCAGCATCGCGCGACGCTGGGCTCGACGCCATGCTCGATCAAGAGGCGCTCCCCGTCCGGTTCGTGATGGGAACCCGGACCGTCGAGCTCCTCGGGATGCAGGATCTTGCCTGCGTCATGGAAGGCGACGCCCAGACGGACGAACCCGGCATCCAGCGGGACGCCCGCTCGCCGGACGTCCTCGAGGATGGCGTTCGCAGCCTCGCCCACGAGCTGCAGGTGCACGAGGAGCCGTGGAGGAGCACCCAGCCTGCGCAACAGGGCCTCGGCCTCGGGGACGGAGAGGGTCGGGACAGCGGTCGTGGACGGCATGGACGAGGAGGCTACTTCTGGGGCCCCTTGCAGCGATCGAGGCAGTCCTGGTAGTCCCTCGGCTCGGCGCCCTTGGTGCACTTGTCGGTGCACATCTGCTGGGCGGCGTTACGGAAGAGGCAGCCCTGGAGCGTGAGGGCCAGCGCGGAGAGGGCGAGGAGGGTGGAGGATAGAGGGGCGCGAGAGGCGCTCATGATGCAAAGCATACCCCCTGCGGGCCTCCTTCGATCCCGCTCGACGACAGCAGGCCCCTGCTCCAGGTCGGCGTGCTCTTCGGCGACGATGAAGAAGACGGATAGCCCACACTACGCGAGGGCCAGAGGGCACCTCCCTCAGCTTGCGGCCTCCCCGAACACCTTCAGGTAGGCCATGTCCACGGCGAGCTCACACCCGATGGATTCGAGCACGACCCGCTCGCCTGGCCCTGACGCCCGCAGCACCCAGGTCCCGTCGGCCTGCTTGCGGAAGTGCTCGATCCGCACCTTCTTCTGAGACACGAGCACGTAGTCCTGAAACGATGCGATCGTCTGGTACTGCTCGAACTTGTCCCCGCGATCGTACTTCTCGGTCGAGTCGGACAGAACCTCGACGATCACGATGGGATTGACCAGGGTGTCGCGCACCTCGTCCGTGAAGAGGGGCTGACCGCAAACGACGAGGGCGTCCGCGTACGTGTACCGACCCGTGGACGGGATGTGGATGCGCATGTCCGAGCCATGGGCCGAGCACCGCCGCTTGAGCATGGCAGACCGCAGCTCACCGTTGATGTTGCTCGCGATGAGGCTGTGCTCCCACGCCCCCCCGGACATGGCGAAGATTTCGCCGTTGGCGTACTCGTGCCGCTCCTCGGCGGCGCGCTCGAACGCGAGGTACTCTTGCTCCGAAACCTTGGTGCGCAGCGCGGCCTCTCCCATGCCCCGTAGCCTACGACCTCTTGAAAACGTCCGCGACCCTATCGAGGCATCACTCTTTCCCCTTCAAGGCGGCTGCCAGCGTGGTGGCTGCAGGGCCCTTCAGACGAGGGAGCCGGGCTCGGCAGGCGCGAACGATCGCGCCCAGGATAGCCGAATCACGCTCCTTCTCGCCCTCCAACCTCGCCGCCGGGGTGAGGACTGCCGCGACGAACGAAGGTCGTCCACACGCTCGAGGTGCTCCAGGAGCTATCCTTGGACCATGGCCGACGCCGCACGAAAGCTCTCCACCGCCCGCGATCTCCTCGGGATCCCGGAGGAGCAGCGCTTCCACGAGATCATCGACGGTGAGATCGTCCAGAAGGCAAGCCCGTCGTTCGAGCATGGCGCCGCGCAGACCAAGCTGTCGGCCCACGTGGACCCCTTCAACCGTCGCCCGGGCAGCCGAGGGCCTGGAGGCTGGTGGTTCGCGAGCGAGGTCGGCGTGCTCTTCGGCGACGATGAAGAAGACGGATAGCCATGCGCGCTCGCCTCTTCGATCGCCGGGGCCCCCGGACGTCGACGCTCGCGTTCCTGGGGCTCGCCGGCCTGGCCGCAGCCCTCGCAGCCCTCGAAGCCCTGACGAGCGACGATGTTCAAGGGCACGCGATCCTGGCCTGCGCCGCGTGCCTCGTCCTCGCCCTCCTCTCGCCCGCTCGCTTCGCCCCGCGCGGCGTGGAGCTCGAGCTACGGCCGGGCGAAGTTCGAGTGAAGGGGAGCCTCTTCCTGGCCCAGACCGTAAGGGCCAGGGACGTGATCGGCGCGTCCACGGCCTGCCACCCCGAGGGCTTCGTCGTGTCCGTCCAGACGACCCGTCGAGACCCGCATCCCCTCTCCTTCCTCGTGAGGACCGCCGAGGACGCCTCGGCGCTACGCGCGGCGCTCGGCATAGGCCACGACGGCACAGGTGAGATCGCGTGGCGCACCGAGGAGCCGCTCAACGTGGCGGTCGGCCGCGTCTTTGGTTGGGTGGCCTTCGCGGTGCTCGCCTCGTGCCTCGTCCTGTCCTGGAGCCACGAGCTGCTCGGAGCCCCCGAGCTGTCCGGGACGTTCTGGGTGGGCCTGGGCCTGGTCTACGGGAGCTTGCCTCTGCTCGTCTCGCTGCTGATGCGCCTGTGGACACCGCCCACACGGCGGGTGCTCCTTCGTCCGGGGGGGCTCCACGTGGCCACGAGCGCCGAGCCGGCGTGCCTGGGCTACCTGGATCTGACTCGGGTCTCTCGCCAGGCCAGGGAGCTAATTTTCGTGGCCAGGAACGGAACGACCCTCTCGGTGGCGGCCGGCCTCTCCCCGCCCGAGGAGCTGGACGTCGTGGTCGCTCAGCTGGAGAGCGCCAGGAGGCGCGCCGCGGGGGAAGGGCTCGCTCGCCCGGAGATCGGACATCGGCTGGCCATGCTGGAGCGAGGCGGCGATCCTGTGCCCTCCTGGCTGATCCGACTGGACGGGCTGGCAGCGGGGCTCGTGGCCGGAGGTTACCGCAGCTCGCACCTCGATCGAGAGGCCCTGTGGATCGCCATGGAAGATCCGGACACCCCGTCCGAGCTTCGCCTGGCTACCGCCCGCGTCCTGGGGCGGATCGAGCCCCGGCAGCGGGTCCGGATCGCCGAGCTGGCCGAGGCCTCGAGATCGCCCGCGATCGCCAGGGGCATAAGGGTGGCGTGCGAGGTCGACGACGTGGGCACGGTGGCCGACGTGGTGACCGACGTGTGGGACGAGTTCGACGCCTTCGAGGGGGACGCCAGGCTACGGGCGAGGACGACGAGGTGAGATCCGGAGCGTGGGGGCCGCGGGGCCCACGGAGTAGCTCGTGGCCTCACGCGATCAGCTTGGCGTGGGCGGTGTTTGGGCCGAAGGGCGAGTTCTGTACCTTGAGCGCCGCGGCGAGCAGCTGGTAGAGGCCCACGCCTCCAGGGAGGTTGGGATCGAAGCCCACGTTGGCCGTGGTCTGCCCCGTGGTGCCGGACTTGATGGCGCTCCCGATCACGGTGGCGGCGACGCCCGTCGCGTGATCGCTCCCCGGGCTGCTCCGGGCAAAATCGCCCGTGATGCACACGACCACGTTGCGAGGCGTCGCGGCGTCGTTCGCCCACATGCGCTCGAGGAAGATCTTGAGCGCCGGGATGATGTCGTTCCTCATCTTGTTTCGCACGCGGCTGCCGTCGCTGTCGCCGTGCGAGTCCCAGCCTCCGTCGCCCGAGACGACCACGTTGGCGCCGGCGCGTATCATGAGCTCCGCGGCGCCCAGCTTGGAGGCGAAGCTGTTCACCGCGGTCCCCCTCAACCCGTACGCGGGCATGATGCTGTCGAAGGGGTAGTCCCCCGGCGCCTTCTTCAGCGTGCCGATGACCGTGTCGTAGCCGTTCTTCAGGGGCTCGAGGCTCCTGGGGCTACCCGCGATACGCCCGGCGCTCATCACCTGCGCCTGCTCGAACGCGCGCCCGGCGATGGCCCGATCGGCCAGGTTGGCGCTCCCCTTGAGCGTGTCGATGGTGCTGCGTACGTCGTTGATGGGCTGCAAGGATACGCCGCCCACGCTCCCGTTGATGAAGGAGGACAGCGGGCTGCCGATCGACGCGCACTTGATGGCCCCGTCGCCCCCCATGGCCGCGGCGAGCTGGAGAGGGAACGCCACGCCCTTGTCGCTGACGCCCGCCCTCTTGGCGGCGTCGTGCGAGCTCTGGCGGTGATTCACGCCGACCGTGGCCATCTGGGCCAGCGCCGCCGCGGGCAGATCCCTGAAGACCGAGTCGACCAGGAGCCCGCTGGGTAACCTGAAGGTATTGTTGGCAGTGACCCCGCCGAAATTCTGTTTATTGAGGAAGGGCTCGGGGCTCCCGAAGATGGCATTGTAGCCGCCTCCGAGGTGAATGAGCAGGAGCGCGGGGCGCCCATCGACCTTCTGGGCGCGAGCCTCCCCTAGGAACCCGTGGCCTCCCAGGCGGGTCCCCACCGCGACGCCGGCGCCGACACCGAGAAACTTGAGAAACGAACGACGATTGAAATTGCTCATGGTGTCACTCCATCTCAGTAGAAAAGAAATCCGGCGGCGGGGCTCAGTAGGAGAGGAATCCAGCGGCGGTGAGGACGCCAGCGCAGGCATAGGCCCAGCGCCTGGGCGCGGTGGTCTGTCGCTTGACGCCCCCCTGGAGGGTCTCCTCGAGCGAGTCGGTCACGGCGATCCTGGCGCAGGCGTTGATCTCGTCGGGCGAGGGGGTGCGGCTCCAGCCCTTGCGCGCCCAGGTGGAGCACTCGGCCTGGGCCGTCGCCTCGGTGGGCGCGGCCTGGTAGGTGGCCTGGGTGAGCGCCCCCTCGCAGACCCTGAAGGCGATCTGGTAGGCCTCGAAGAGGTTCACCGCGCTGGCCTGGGGCTCGGCGTAGAAGCGCGCCGGCGCCTCGGCGAAGGTGGCGGCCGACGACTGGAGGTTGGGGGCCGCGGCCAGCCCCATCACCCGCCTGTACTCCTCGGCCAGCGCGCTGAAGGGCTTCATTCGCCCCCTGTCGGCCCCGGCCGTCGCCTCGAAGCGATCGGCGTGGAGCGGCAGGCCCCCCAGCCCCGTGTACCCCACCTGGGTCTCCTTGCACTGCTTCGTGATGACCCCGGGGTCACCCCCATCGCTCCAGCCGCCCCC
>SXGT01373175.1_pt1 | contig 22245 bp, 12 predicted proteins | sample 3176221 | NCBI WGS metagenome assembly SXGT01 (sample SAMN11356862, study PRJNA531348) | freshwater metagenome | isolation source: freshwater sample F1-120 | place: China: Fuxian Lake, Yuxi | collected 2017-12-25
CTATCCGACGGCGATCGGGTGGGAGCCGACGGACGAGGCCTCCGAGCGCCATCGCCAGCGCGACGCGTGGGTTCTGGTCCAGCGGGGGCACGCTGTCGCCAACGGGCTCCCCGTGGTCAGCGTCAATCGGGTGGGTGACGAGCCGGACCCCTCTGGAGTCCTCCGGCCCACCCACTTCTGGGGAAACAGCTTCGTCACAGGCCCGCAGGGCGAGCTGCTCGTTACGGCAGGTGAAGCCGCGGAGGTCGTGGTAGTGGAGGTGGACCTCCAGCGCTCCGAGCAGGTTCGCCGCATCTGGCCCTTCCTGCGCGACCGGCGGATCGACGCGTACGGAGACCTCACCCGGCGGTACCGAGACCGGTGAGCTCCGCCCTTTGGACCCGCGCTCTGGGCCGGGTGCGGTCGAGGGGTCTGACCCGAACTCCATGCTTTACATGCCCTGCCGCCGAGCGCAGACTCGACGCCGGTGGTGCCGATTGGCGGCCGGGGCCTGGGCTCGGCCGGTTGCGATAGGGTGGGCGAAGCGGCTGAGGTCAGGCCGCAGCTCGGCTCGGTCTCGGCGTCTTTGCCGAAGGAAGTGGCGTATGCGTTCGACGTTCGGGTCCGCTTGGATCATCGCGACCGGCATTCTGGCGGTCGCGTGCGGTGAAGACACTCCTAACTCGTCGCCCTCCCTGAACGTGGAGGGCGATGGTGTCGCTACCGGCACAGACAGCGGCGACACGTCAAGCACGCCAGGGGCCGGCGCCGACACGGTGTCGCAAGACACGCCCAGCGAAGACACCTCTGCTACTGACGGGAGCGACGCCAGCGACGGGAGCGACGCGAGCGACGGCCTCGAACCCGACACCAACGTCGTGGGGCCCGAGTGCTCCACAGACGACGACTGCGCCGACAAGGACGACGGCGATCTCTGCAACGGCCGCCTGCGCTGCGCCGCGGGGGTCTGCGAGCCGCACCCGGGCTCGCTCATCACGTGTCCCGCGGGGACGTCGTGCCTCCAGTACGTCTGCGATCCCGCCAGCGGCGCCTGCTCGCCCACCGTTCTGCCGGAGGGCTGCGACGACGCCGATCCCTGCACGCTCGACGTTTGTGATGCCACGGGCAACTGCGTCCACCCAGCGGCCGCCGGCGCGGCGTGTGACGACGCGGACGCGTGCACCACGGACGACGTCTGCAACGCCTCGGCGGCGTGTGTCGGGACGTTGGCGGGCTGCGACGACGGCAACCCGTGCACCTCGGACGCTTGCGTCGCGGGCGAGTGCGTGGGAAGCCCGGCAGACGGCCCGTGCGACGATGGCACCGCGTGCACCACCTCCGACAGCTGTGTCGGCGGCGAGTGCGTCGGTACCGGCGACGCCTGCGAGTGCGCGGTCGACGTCGACTGCGCGGGCTTCGAGGACGGAAACGCCTGCAACGGCACGCTCACCTGCGACGCGGGCTTCTGCGTGCTCGCCGTCGGCACGGTCGTCACGTGCGAGTCCGCCAGCTCGGAGTGCCGTCAGGCGTACTGCGACCCGGCCTCGGGGGCCTGCCTCGAGGAGTTCCTGGCCGACGGGACGCCCTGCACCGACGGGGACCTCTGCACCACAGGCGACGCCTGCGCGGCAGGGACCTGCGCCAGCGCTCCGACCAACTGCGACGATGGCCTCCCCTGCACCGACGATTCGTGCACGCCGAGCCTCGGCTGCGACCACACGAACAACACCGCCCAGTGTGACGACGGCAACGACTGCACCGCGGGAGATGTGTGTGCGGACGGTGCCTGCGCCTCCGGCGCGAGCGTCTGCTCCTGCGAGACCGACGCGGACTGCGCGCTCTTCGACGACGGAGACCTCTGCACGGGCGTGTTGGTGTGCGCGCTCGGCGGCTGCATCCTCGCTCCGGGCAGCACGGTGGTGTGCGATGCGTCGCAGGACGGCCCCTGCGCCCGGAACCTCTGCAACTCCGCGGACGGGCAGTGCGCCATGGTCCCCGAGGCCGAGGGTGCTCCCTGCGGCGATCTGCCCTGTACCACGGGGCGGTCATGCTCCGCCGGCGCCTGCGGCGGCGGTATCGCCAAGCCCTGTGACGATGGCGACGTCTGCACAGACGATAGCTGTGACCCTGCGGCCGGCTGTGTCAGCGCTCCGGCGACGGACGGCGGCGACTGTAGCGACGGCAACGCCTGCACGGCGGGCGACACGTGCATCGACGGCAAGTGCGGTGGGAAGTCCGTCTGCGACTGCTCGGCCGACGCGGACTGCCTCCCTTTCGAGGACGGCGACGCCTGTAATGGTCGCCTCGTGTGCCTCAACAACAGCTGCGTGCTCGACCCCACCACCGTCGTGGCGTGTCCCCCCTCCGACGCCCCCTGCCTCGCGAACCTCTGTTCGCCGGCGACGGGCGGATGCGCGCCGAGCCCGGTCTCGGTGGGCACCGCCTGCAGCGACGGCTCCCTCTGTACCAGCGGCGACGCCTGTGACGACGTCGGAGCCTGCAAGGGAGCCACGGTCACGTGCAACGACAACAACCCGTGCACGAACGACGGCTGCGCCAGCGGTACCGGGTGCCTCCACGAGGAGCGCACGGGCGCCTGCGATGACGGCAACGTCTGCACCGAGGGCGACGCCTGCCTGAACGGCAAGTGCGCGTCCGGCGCCGACACCTGCGGTGAGTGCACCTCGGATGCCGACTGCGCCGCAAAGGACGACGGGGATATCTGCAACGGCGCGCTCACCTGCCAGGCCGGTGCGTGCCTCGTGGATCCGGTCTCTGTGCCCACGTGCCCAGGTCCCACGGCCTGCTCCACCTACACGTGCGTGCCGGCCACTGGCGCCTGTCAGCAGAACTTCGCGGCGGTCGGAACGGCCTGCGACGACTCGAGCAAGTGCACCGCCACAGACGCCTGCACGGAGCAGGGGCAGTGCGCCGGTAGCCCGGTCTCGTGCGACGATGGCCAGGTCTGCACGTCGGACACGTGCGACCCGCTGAGCGGCTGCGCCAACACACCGGCGGCCGGATCGTGCGACGACGGGAACGCCTGCACAGCCCAGGACACCTGTGACAACGGGAAGTGCGCGGCTGGCGCCAACACCTGCGAGTGCTTGGCAGACGCCGACTGCGCTGCGAAGGAGGACGGGGACGCCTGCAACGGCACGCTCATCTGCGCGCAGAACAAGTGCGTGGTCGATCCGTTGACGGTGGTGGTGTGCGCCCAGCCGCAGACGCAGTGCGCCATCGCCGCTTGCGCCCCAGCCACGGGGCTCTGCTCGAACGGCCCGGCGGGCAACGGGGCGAGCTGCGATGACTCGAACCTCTGCACCTCCGGCGACACCTGCCAGGGTGGGCAGTGCGTTGGCTCGCAGACCGTCTGCAACGACACCGACCCGTGCACCACTGACAGCTGCAACCCGAACACCGGGTGTACCGCGACGCCAGCGAGCGGCATCGCCTGTGAGGACGGCAACACGTGTACCACGGGCGACTCATGCCTGAACGGGCAGTGCGCACCGGGCCCGAAGGCGCCCGGCTGTTGCACCAGCGCAGGGGACTGCGGCGACAACAACCCCTGCACGCTCGACCGCTGCCCGCCCACGCAGCAATGCGCTTACTCCGCCATCCCGAACTGCGTGCCCTGCCCGGCGAACGGACAGTGCAACGACAACAACGCCTGCACGCAGGACGCCTGCACCCAGGGCGTCTGCACCGCCACCTCGATCGCCGGCTGCGTGGCCTGCACCGGGAGCCAGCAGTGCAGCGACGGAAGCCTGTGCACCACGGACACCTGTTCCCAAGGGAAGTGCGTCAATACGCCCTCCGCGGGTTGCGTCCTCTGCACGGGTCCGCAGGGCTGCGACGACAACGACGCGTGCACCACGGACAGCTGCCTCGCGAGCGGCGTGTGCGCATTCACGAACCTGCCGTTCTGCGACTCGTGCGAGACCGCGGCCGACTGTAACGACGACGATGCCTGCACGACCGACTCCTGCAGCACCGCCGGCACCTGTGTGAATACCGTCAACCCGCAGTGCGGCTGCGACAACGCGTTCGAGTGCATCGACCTCGACCCGTGTACATCGGACGAGTGCACGTTCGGGGGCGTGTGCGCGAACAACCCTGTCGCGGGTTGCACCCAGTGCTCCGACAACGCGGCGTGCGCCGACACTGACGACTGCACCAACGACGTCTGCGTCCTCGGCAAGTGCCAGAACACCGCCAACCCCAACTGCACGGCCTGCTCGACTGACAGCCAGTGCGTGGACGCGAACCCCTGCACGACGGACGTCTGCGCCTCGGGGACATGCACCCACACGTCGGTCGTGGGTTGCAAGGCGTGCGTTACGAACGGGGACTGCAGCGACCAGAACGCCTGCACCTCGGACGCCTGCGACGCGACGTTCTTCGTCTGCACCAACGTGGCGATCGGCGGGTGTACTCCGTGCACGGGCAATCAGCAGTGTAACGATCAGAACGCGTGCACTCAGGACCAGTGCCAGAACGGCCGCTGCACCTGGGCAACCTCGGGCTGCTCGTGCTTCAACGGCGGCACGTGCGACGACAAGAAGCCCTGCACCCAAGACACCTGCGGCCCCAACGGCCAGTGCGTCTTCACGGCTATCCAGGGATGCACGGCCTGCACCAGCGCCGACCAGTGCAACGACCAGGTCGCGTGCACCTTCAACCAGTGCAACCTGATCACAGGGGTCTGCGCGAACCCCGCGATTCAAGGGTGCATCCCGTGTACGGGAGCGGCTCAGTGCAACGACCAGAACACGTGCACCACCGATAGCTGCGATGGCGGGCGGTGCGTCCATGGCCGTGTGCCGGGCTGCGGCGCTTGCACCACCAACGGTCAGTGCACCGACAACAGCGACTGCACGCTCGACGTGTGCGTCCTCGGGACGTGCTTGCACGTTCCGGAGCCGGGCTGCAACTAGGGAGAGCTCACCCCACGAGCCTCGCCGCGACGCGCCTCAGGGTCAGCGGCGCACAGCCCTCAGCTTTGTTGTCCACGATGAGGATCGCCTCGCCGGTGGAGCCGGACAGCACGGCCGCCACCTCCTCCACGAGCGCGGGGGCCTCCGCCTGTAGGCGATCGTAGGGGTCGTACAGGGCCTCCGCCTCGTCGTGCGCCACGGGCCCGCTCCGGAGCCAGCGGACGAGGACTGGCATGTCACCGAGGGCGCTGCGTTGCTCCGCGGGCCCTGGCATCTCGGGCAACACGTTGATGCAGTGGATCGCGCTACGCCGCGCCAACACCTCGCAATAAGCCGGCGTGAACAACGCTGCGTCGCGCAGCTCCACTGCGATCCGACAGCCCTCGAGGGGCGCCAGGAATGCGTCGAGCCGTTCGGCGAAGCGCTCTGGACTGCCTGCACCGCGGCCCATGGGCGAGAACTGGACCAGGTGAACGGCCCTGTCCCCCAGGGCCGCTTGGGCGGGCCCGATCGAGCCAGACAGCGCCAGGGGGCCGTCGAGGAAGGCGGGGTTCTTCGAGCGCGGGACTCGCCCCCAGGGCTGCGTGAAGTCGCGCAGCACCTTGACCACTAAGCGCGCGTCTGGCCGCGCCGCCAAGACCTGGTCGCGATACGCCGCGTACTCCTGCTCGGGCACCGGAGCGTAGTACGAGCGGTCGATCCCCACCGCGCTCAGCAGCGGGTGGCTCGCGTACGCGGTGAGCCCGTGTCGGGAGAAGCGGGAGACCGTCCCGCGCTCGCCGTACACGAGCCCATACCAGCCCGGGAAGCTCCACGAGCTGGTCCCGAAAAAGAACCGGGCGGGCAGGGCGGCGCCGAGGCGCACGTCGTCCGGGTGGGGGGAAGCGGGCACCACGGGCGGCGGGGCCGGCTCCGGGAACAGGCTCGGCTGAGCGGGTTTTGCCATTCAGGCAGCGTGCACCGGCAGCTTGCGCAGGTGCAAGCGTTGCAGCCCGCGGCGCACCCCAGTAGCGTAGCTCGGCATGAAGCGCCTACTCGTTCTGTCGGTCCTACTCGCCTGCGAAACGAACAAGACCGTCTGCAAGACGCCGGAGGGCGAGCCGGTCCCCTGCTCCGGCGCGGACAGCAGCGCGAGCGACGGCACCGACGGGACCGGTGACGGCACCACGCCCAGCGACGGCTCGGACGGCACCGACAATAGCCCGGACGGCGGTGCCGACGGGAGCGACGGGACCAACGGCGGCGACGGGACCAACGGCACCGACAATAGCCCGGACGGCGGCTCGGACGGGGCCACCGGCCCCAGCTGCGAGGGGTTTTGCGGCGACTGGATGGGCGAAGGCGCTGCCTGCCACTGCGACGAGCTCTGCGGCAGCACGGGCGACTGCTGCTTCGACTACGAGACGCTCTGCGCGGTGGAGACCGATGGCACTGACGATGGCACCAGCGACGGCACTGTGGTGCCCGAGTACGTGTTCCCGGATCCCTTCGACTCCGCAAAGCTCAGCCGCAAGGACTGTCGCGGGATCGCTTCCAGCGACTCCTCGGAGTGCGACACCGATGACTGCCGCGGGATTGCCAAGTGGTCGAAGAGCGACTGCGACTCGGACGACTGCAAGGGGATCGCCGGTGCGGACTACTCGGACTGTGACTCTGCCGACTGCAAGGGGATCGCGCGCGGTCGGAAGTGCGAGCTGGAGCACGAGACCTGCGTGGACGACGCGTCGGACAGCTCGGCCAAGGACAAGTGCGAGACCACGCTCGACGCCTGCCGGGAGAACGCCGCCTCTTACTGCGACACCAGCTCCTGCAAGGCCATCACGAAAGAGGACTCGAGCGACTGTCCGTCGAGCTCGAGCGACCCCTCTTGCCGGGCGCTGGCCCGACGCGACAAGTCGTACTGCTTCTAGGTCGGCGAGGCGGGTGCGGGGCGCCGGTCCGAAAGCGGGCGTCGGGCGGCGCCGTCGGCTGTGCGACCCGGGCCGGCGCAACGCTGGCGGACCCGCTCGATCGGGCCCGACGCTTACAGCGAGAAGGTGTAGGCGTTGCCCGTCTTCGGGTCGTACTTCACGATCGCGAAGAGGTCGTGGGCGAAGTACAAGGCGTGGTCTCCCTCGGGGTCGATCGCGAAGCCGCCGAAGTTGAGATATCCGGGGATGAGGGCCTTGCCGGTGCCGCCGCACGCGGGCATCGGGCCGCCGAGCTTGGGGTGCCAGCAGGGCCACGTGAAGCGGTTACCGCTGGCGGGATCCACGGCCACCGCGGAGCTCCCACCGAGCGCGCCCACCGTCCAGAAGATGTTTCGGTAGGGATCCCAGCGGGTCCACTTGTCGCCCAGGCCCTCGGCGTTGATGGGGCCCGTGCCGATGTTCCCCAGGTCTGTCGCCTTGGAGAGCAGCTTGCGACTGCCCGTTGCGAGGTCCACCTCCACGAAGAGGTAGCCCGACACCGTGTAGAGCTTGCCGTCCTTTATGTGGAAGGCTCGGAAGTCGTGCTGGATGTCGTCGTAGCCCCCGCCCACGTTGCTGCGGCTGTTGCTCGGGATGTCGACGATGCTGGTGAGGTAGTCGCAGGTCTGGCCGTCGGCGGCGATGCGCACGATCGACGGACCGGGCTGGTTCACCATGGAGAAGTAGAACCGGCCCTGGCTGTCGATCGCCCAGCCCTGGGCCGCCATCTGCACGGTCTTGAGGCCGGGCAGCGTGGAGCCGTTCGGGCAGAGCGCCGAGGCTGGCGCGGTGGCCGCGTCGAAGATGAGCGTCCGGTTGCCGTTGGTGGGGTCCACGCGCCAGATCTTCGGGTGGGCGATCTCGCTCGAAGCGCCCACCGCATAGAACTGACCGTCCGGGCCCACGTCCATGTCCATGACCTGAACGAAGTCCGGACCCTCGGCCACCCGCGTGAGGCCGTTCGCCGGGTCGTTGTAGGTGCCCGAGAAGTAGCGGCGAGCGCCGGTGTCGAGGTGGATGGCGTAGATCATCGTCTGGTTCGGCTTCGAGGCGGTCTTCCAGAACGCGGGCACGAACCACTCGCGCCCCAGGATCGGGCCGTTCCAGAGCCGCATCTCGGTCGCGAGGTTTCGCGGCCGCGGGCCCTCACCGAAGGTGATCGTGCTCGGCAGCTCGTACGGGCGCCTGCAGGGCGCCTCGAAGCCCGCGTCCGGGCAGCGGCAGTCGATTGGGAAGACCGTGGGGTTGGACCAGAACTGTACGAAGCTACAGTTGGAGTCGGTGAAGGCATACGGGGAGCTGGTGTCCTCGATGGACGACACGCACGCGGCCACGGAGCCCGTGCTGCCGACCTCATCGCACGCGTCCAGCGTGACCTGCTTCCCGTCGAGGTACTCGCAGGTGGTGCTGTTGACGTCGTAACAGAAGCCCTCGCCCGTGCAGTCGAGCTCCGTCGCGGCGCAGGCGCTGTTGACGTTGGACAGGTCGGTGCCCACCACGGTCAGCGCGAGCACGTTCGACTCCTGACCCTCGAGATCGATCGCCTGCGCCTCGAGCGTGTGCTCGCCCACCTCGGTGAGCGTGACGTCGAGCGTGAAGGAGACCTCCACGTTCACGTCGCCGTCGAAGTCGGCCAGCGGCACGAACGTCTCCGTGTGCAGCTCGCCCGCGGGCGTGCGGAGCGACAGGCGCACTGCCTCGTGGTCGCCGTCCAGGTCGCGGAGCTCGATGAGGCCCGAGAGCGTCTTGGCCTGGTCGATGAGCAAGGAGAGCGGCTGCGCGCTCAGCCTCACGAGCTCCGGCGCGGTGTCTGAGGGCACCGCCACCGCGGAGACCACCAGCTCGCCCGAGGCGGTGTTCGAGAGGGCGCCCGCCGCGTCGACCAGCTTGACCTCGAACGCCCACGTGCCCGCAGCGTCGGGCGTGAGGGCGCGGCTGAACGTGATCTCGCCCGAATCCTTGCCCGTGAGCGTGGCGGTGATGGACACCGAAGCCTCGGGCAGCGCGCTGCCGTTCGGACGGCGGAAGCGGTACCGCGCCGTCGCCCAGTTCTTGTCGATGTCGCTCGCCACGAACGAGCCGGTGACGGTGATGGCCTTCCCTTGCTCAGCGGCCGTGGGCGAGAAGACCAGGGCTTCGACCGAGGGCGCGGTGTTGGGCGCCTGTGCGGGCGCCGACGCCGTGGTGGCGGCGGTGACCGTGTTGGACTTCTGGCCCAGCGTGTCCTTCACCCAGGCCTCGAGGGTGTAGGTGCCCGCGACGGTGGGCGTGTAGGTGAGCGAGTACGCGATGGTCCCGGCCGTGGGGTCTGCGAGCAGGCCCACAGGGATCGCCGTCTCGGCAGACACCGTGCCGCCCGGCCGCTTGAAGCGGAGGTGGAGGGTGGTCGGGTCGCCGTCGAGGTCCGTGAAGGCCAGCTCGCCGGAGTACGTCACGGGAGCGCCGGCCTCGGCCGTGCCCGGCGTGACCGTGACCGAGGTAGCGACCGGGACGGTGCTGGGCGGGTTGCTCACCACGAAAGTGCCGCTGAGCGTGGTGGACTTGGCGCCCTTCGAGTCCTTCGCATAGGCCTCGAGCGTCCAGTTGCCTGTGGTGTCCGGGGTGAGCGGGAGGTTGAAGCCCACCTGGCCGCCTGAGCCGTCGGCGAGCCCGATGGGCGCCGAGACCTCCGTGAGCCCCGTGCCACCGGGCTTCTTGAAGCGCAGGTGCATGGTGGCGAGGTCTGCGTCTACGTCGGAGGCGTCAAAGGTGCCCGAGAACGTGGCGGCCAGGCCCTTTGCTGCGGTGGCCGGCGAGAACACGAGGTTCGTCGCCAGCGGCACGGAGTTCTGCGCCTTGGGCACGCTAGTGACGGTGAAGGACGCGCTGACCGTGTTGGAGGTGTTGCCCGCGGCATCGCTGAACCACGCCTCCACCGCGTAGCTGCCGGCCAGGGGCGGCTGGTAGTTCAGCGCGTAGCCATGCGTGCCAACCCCCGTGACGGGCGTGGTTACGGGCGCAGTGAGGACGCCGTCTGGACGGCGGATCCGGACGAGCAGCGAGTTCACGTCGCCCTCGAGGTCGCTCGCGTCGGCCGAGCCGGAGAGCGATGTGGCCACCCCGGTGTTGGCGGTGGACGGCGTGACGGTGAGGTTCGCCGCGACGGGGGCGCTGAGGGCCGGATCGGTGACGATCAGCGGCCAGGTGACTACATTGGACGCCGTGTCCGTGCTGTCGGTTACCCAGGCCTCCACTTCGTAGGTCCCCGGTACCGCCGCGGTGAGCCAGAGCGTAAAGGTCACGGTGGCCGACAGCTGCCCGGACGGGCCGCTGATCACTGAGGTGGCCGTGGTGGTGGTGGTGTCGTCCGGCCGGCGGATCCGCGCGTGCCGGATCCGGAGGTCCCCGTCCTCGTCGCTAGCGAGGAAGGTGCCGGAGATGGCCACGCTCTGCCCGGTGCTCGCTGACTCGGGCGTCACGAACAGGTCGGTTGCCGTGGGGCCTGCGTTCACGGGCTGCGGAGGCGCCGTCAGCGTGATCGTGCCGCTGACCACGTTGGACTCGTTTCCGGACTTGTCCACGACCCTCCCCTCGAGGGTGTAGACCCCAGCGGTGTCGGCCTTGTAGTCGAGGTCGTAGAGGATGTTGGCGGCAGTAAGGTTGGCGATCCCCGTGACGGGGAACACCGTATCGGCCGTGGTCGTTCCGTCGGGGAGCCGCATGCGCATGCGGAGCTCCTTGGGGTCTCCGTTGATGTCCGTGAAGCCCACCCGGCCGTGATAGTTGACGGTGAGGCCCGTCTTCGCGGTGGACGGCGCGTGCTCGAGCTTGGTCGCCACCGGCGGGCTATCGGGGACGGCCACGATCGTGAGCGTGCCGCTCACCACATTCGACTTGGCGAGCTCCTTGTCGTCTACCGTGATCGAGATCGTGTAATCGCCCGCGACGTCAGGCTCGAGGTAACGCTTGAACGTGACCGTGGAGTCCGTGAGGTTCCCGCCCGGGACGAGCGCGGTCCACGGGGGCGTGAGCTTCGTGCCGTCGGGGCGCAGCACGTCCATTGCGAACCCCCGGAGGTTGCCGTCCACGTCCGCGGCGTCGAAGCTGACCTCGAGGAAGAAGTCCTTCCCGTGCGTCACGGACGTGGGGGTGAACACCAGGTTAGCCGCTGTGGGCGGGGTGTTCACGAACACGTTGTTCTCTTCGATGACGATCGCCTCGCCCACCGTGTTCGACTGGTTGCCGGCCGCGTCGTCCACCCAGAGCTCCACCGCGTAATCCCCCGCGACCGGCGCGGTGTAGAGCACGTCGATGTCGATGACGCCGGCCTTGGGGTTGGGGAGGCCCGTGACGGGGTAGGTGAAGGTCTCCGAGGCGCTGCCGTCGGGGAGCCGGAAGCGCGCGTAGAAGGTCTCGAGATCGCCGTCGTTGTCACGGACAACCACGGAGCCCGCGTAGTGGATCTCGACGCCGGCTTTTGCCGTATTGGGGAAGAAGTTCAGTTGTTCCAGCTCGGGCACCGGGCTCGGGGGCGCCTCGTCGGTGACCGTGACGATGCCGGACACGACCGCCGAGACGTTGCCTGCGAGATCGTCGGCCCAGAGCTCGACCCGGTAGTCGCCGAGCTGGTCGGGCGCGACCAGATTGCGGCTCCACGAGAGCTGGGCGTCGCGCTTCGACTGGGGGAAGCCCCCCTGAAGCGGCATCTCCTCCGTTCCGTCGGGGCGGACGAAGCGCACGAACCAGTGCGAGAGATCCCCGTCAGCGTCTGTGATCCGCACCGTGCCTTTCACGTCCACGGACTCGCCGAGCAGTGTGGTCGTAGGGCTGAACGTGAGGTCCGCGACGACCGGCGCCGCGCCAGAGCTGTCGCTCGGTTCGTTGGCGTCTTGCGCAATGTCTGCGGCCGCGTCGCTGCCGCCTCCGAGGTCTTCAGCGGGACCTGTGTCGGGGACTCCGTCGGCGCCCGTGTCTGCGGGTGCGCCGGTGTCTGCCACAGTGGCGGGGGCCTCGGTGCTGGAGCCGCAGCCGAGGGCCGCGGCCGAGAGGACGGTGAGAAAGGAGCGGGTAAGGCGGTTCATGGCAGTCCTCGAGCGGTCTTCGGGGGCGGTTCAATACGCCGTCTGACGCCAAGCTACCAGCGCTGTTCACGAGTGAGGTCCAACGTCGATCCAACGGCGACGTTCGCGCGCGACTCCTGTAAACGGTCGGCTCATGACGCTCGCGCTCACCAACCTCGGTCGAATCTGCACCTTCGACGACCAAGACCGCGTCCTCACCGGGGCCGCGCTGCTGCTCGACCCCACCGGTGTGCGGTGGATCGGCCCCCAGGCGGACCTCCCCCCACCCGCGGAGGGAGAGGTGCGCGAGCTGCTCGACTGCGGCGGGCGCGCCGCGCTGCCCGGCCTCGTCGACTCCCACACCCACACGGTCTTCGCCGGTGACCGGCGCGAGGAGTTCGCGCTGCGCTCGGCCGGGGCCACCTACGCCGAGATCCACGCCGCTGGCGGCGGAATACGCCGCACCATGACGCTCACCCGGGCCGCCGACGAAGCCACGCTCCTCGACCAGGCGGCGGCGCGCGCCCTGGCGATGCTGCGCCGCGGCGTGACCACCATCGAGGTGAAGAGCGGCTACGGCCTGGATCTCGAGACGGAGCTGCGAATGCTGCGCGTGGCGCGCGCGATCGAGCAGCGGGTGCCGGTGCGCGTCTTCACCACGTTCCTCGGGGCCCACACGGTTCCGCCGGAGTACGCAGGGCGCCGGGGGGACTACGTGGACTTCGTGTGTGACGCCGTGCTGCCGCGTGTAGCGGAGGAGCGCCTCGCCGACGTCTGCGACGTCTTCTGCGAGGCGGGGGCCTTCACGCTGGACGAGTCGCGGCGAGTGCTCGAGGCAGGGCGTCGCTTCGGCCTCCTGCCCAAGCTGCACGCCGATTAGCTCTCGCGCACCGGGGCCGCGGCCCTGGGCGTGGAGCTCGGCGCGATCAGCGTCGATCACTTGGAGCGCGCCACACCGGAGGACGCCGCGCTGCTGGGGCGTCACCCGTCGACCGTGGCGGTGCTCCTCCCGGCGTCCGTCGTGTTCCTGGGCTCCAAGGCGTGGCCACCCGGCGCGGCGCTCCTCGACGCCGGAGCCAGCGTGGCGCTCGCCACTGACTTGAACCCGGGCTCGTCCATGTGTGACGACCTCCCGTTGATGACGACGCTCGCGTGTACGCACCTCGGCTTCTCTCCCCACGCGGCGCTGAGGGCGATTACTCGTGGAGGCGCGGATGCGCTCGCGCGCCCGGAGCTGGGGCGGTTGGCAGTGGGAGCTGCCCCCGACGTGCTGGTGCTCGACGCCACGCACGAAGAGGACCTGCCGTATCGCTTCGGCGCGGTGGCCCCCTACGCCGTAGTGAGCCGAGGACGCGTGGCGCTGGGTCCCGGCCGGAGCGGCATCTGATAGGCCTCACGTCCCGGACGGCGGCGCCCAGCCCAGGAGCGGCTCGTAGGGGCGCACACCGAAGAGGCGAAGCAGCCGGGCGAATCCGTTGAATGCCGCCCGCGCGAACCCGCTCGCTCGTCGACTCCCTCGCGGCTCGGCTCGGGCCTCGAACCTTCAGGGACGCCTCAGAGGGACTGCGAAGCGGGCACGAAGAGCCCGAGGCTGTGCCGGAGCGAGCTTCGCCACCGAAGCAGGAAGCTTGATCCCGGACCGGATGTTGACCACGATGCGCCCGCGGCGGTCGCCGCAACGTGATGAACAGCGCCCGAGAGGACCCCATGACCCAGCTGATGACCCTGCGCTCCCTGCTCGTAACCCTCGTGCTGTTTCCCCTGGTCGCGCTCGCCGACGGCCCCACGCCTGGCGAGGTGTGGGTGGCCCTCAAGGGGTCTGACTACTGCAAGCCCTACGAGGACGGTGACGAGCACTCCAACCACGACTTCGAAGACAACGGCCTGAAGCTCGTGATCCGCATCGACGACACCTCCGTGGAGCGCACCTTCGAGATTCGCTCCGTCGACGAGTCGCTGGCGCCGGTGACCATCTCCACGGTCCCGAAGAAGTTCAAGCGCACCCGCGTCAAGGGAGAGAAGCTGCCCCGCCTGGTCTTCAAGGTGGACGCGAAGTTCGCCCCGAAGCCGAAAGACCCCGTCGAGCCGCCGCCGCCCGCAACGCCCTGACCCGGCGTTCGGCGCGCCCGCGCGTCGCCCACGCCCCGGCGTGCATCAGCACAGCGAGCAACGCCGGGAAGGCGCTCGCCGCGGACTGCGGGACCCGCGCGGCCCCCGCCAACCAGATCGTTGCGTCAGACCACGGCGGTGGCTCCTGAGCGGTGGTGACGGCGCGCTCGATGCGCGCGTCACGCGTGCCGATCGCCAGCGCCAGCGCGGCGAGCAGCCCGAAGGCCAGGGCCACCCAAAAGGCCCCCCAGGGTCTCCCGCGTCGCAGGAGCACGAGGCCCGGGATAAGGAGGTGGAGCGCGGTCATCACCTCTCCGAGTGTGACCGCGCGGGCACACCGACGTCCAGCGCCGGTCGGCCGTAGTCGCGCGCCGTCGCGCAGGTGGCCCCGCGTTGACGGCGTCGTGACGCGTGGGGTACCTAGCGACGATGACGGCCCACCCACAGAGCGCCGCGGCCCGCTGGCTGCGCTTCTTCGCCTCGACGCTCCCCCTGTTTGGCGTCCTAGTTACAGCCGTTCTGCTCGGAGCCGGTGAGAAGATCCACACGGTCTTGCTGCAGCACGGTGAGTCGCGCTGGGAGCAATACGCGCTGCTCCGGGTCGACCCCACGAAGCCGGACTGCGACCCGAAGCCCGCGGTCGCCGCGGAGGCGGCGGCGGCTCCGAGCGACGAGGAGGATCTCTTCGCTGACCCGGAGTCGTCTGACGCGGCCGCCGAAGCGGCAACGAAGGAGTGCAAGGAGCGCCACGCGGCGTACGACGGCCTCATGGCGCGGATCACCGACGAAGTGCGCTCCTTCCGGGAGAAGGAGCTCCTAGTCGCTCACTTCGTCGAGTGGGGCATAGGGCACGCGCGCCACCTCCTGGTCCTGATCCTGCTCCTCGGCGGGATCACCGCGACCTTCGGCCGCCACCACATCGGCCTGCGTAACGCGCTCACGGTCAACGAGGACCGTGCGGCCCAGCTGTCGCAGCTGCTCGCCAACTCCGCCTTGCTGGCGTCTTTCTTCTCGCTGAAGCGGATCTACGCGGACACCGGCGAGAGCGGCGAGGGCGCGCTGCTCCTCTGGTTCTGGATCGTCGGCTTCGGCGTCATGTCGTTCGGGAACCTGTGGAACCTCGTGCGCCCGCACCAGTCGCTCTCCCGCGACCCGGGCAGCTTCCAGAACGCTGCGCTCAGCGTGCCGCTGTATGCGTCCATGACGCTCATCTGCACCACCTACTTCCTGTGGAAGGAGGACGGCCACTGGCCAGGCGTGGCCATCTATCTCGAGGCGCTGCTCGACAACGCGCTCTTGTACATCCAGGTCGCGCTCTACCTGTGGGTGGGCATGATGCTGAAGCACACCCGCCTCGCCGCCCTGGTGTTCGACGTGCTGCGGCCTTGGGCCCTACCTCCCCAGATCCTGGCGGTGGTCGTGGTGACCTTGGCGGCCGTGCCCACGGCGTTCACGGGGGCGTCGGGCATCTTCGTGATCGCCACCGGCGGCATCGTCTATCACGAGCTCGTCCGAGCCGGGGCGCACAGGCAGCTGGCCTTCGCCGCAACGGCGATGTCGGGCAGCCTTGGCGTCGTCCTGAAGCCCTGCCTGTTGGTCGTGATCGTCGCCGCCATGAACTACAAGGTGGTCACCACGGACCAGCTGTTCGACATGGGGCGATACGTGTTTGCGCTCAGCGCGCTCACCTTCGCGGTGGCCGGCGTGGTGCTCTACCTGCGGTCTGGCGTGCGGACGCCACGCCCCAACCTGAGGGTCGCGGCGCGCGAGTCGCTCCACGCAGCATCCCGCCTCCTGCCGTACTTCGGCATCGGGGCGCTGGTGTGGGCCGTGTATCGGTTCGGCCTCGATACCCGGATGGACGAGCACTCGGCCCCCGCGATCCTGCCGGTGATGATGGTCGCGATCGTCATGTACGACCGCCTGGCGGCCGCCGCGCGTGCCCGCAAGGCGAGCCCCCCGGCCGTTGAGCCAGGGATCGCGCGGAGTCTCGGCGACTCCACGGCCGAAGCGGCCGGCCACATCGGCGGCCTCCTCTCGCTGATGGGCCTCTCGATTTGTGTGGGTGCAGTCATCGAGCGCTCGGAGGTGATGAGCTTCTTCCCGCAGGAGTTCGGCTCGCCGTTCGCGGCGATGGCGCTCCTCGTGGTGATCAAGGTCATCCTCGGGATGGTCATGGACCCCTACGGCGCGGTGATCCTGGTGTCGCAGACGCTCGCGCCGATCGCGTACGCCAACGGCATCTCCCCGGTGCACTTCTGGATGATGGTGCTCACGGCGTTCGAGCTCGGGTATTTGTTGCCGCCGGTCGCGCTGAACCGAATCCTCACCCGTCAGGTGATCGGCGAGGCGGAGTACCAGCGGATGAAGAGCGAAGGCACCACGTTCTGGACACGCAACGAGGGCACCCTGGTGCCCCTCATCGTGATGACGTTCGTGTTGTCGGTGGTCTCGTTCGGCCCGCTCTGGTTCTACTGAGCCTCGCCGCTTCGAGACAGCTCAGGGCGAGTAAGGCACGCCGTCGGGGCCCACGCCGGGCGAAGCTCCGGGGGCAGGGTGGGGCACCAGCTCCTGGTCGGCACTGTCGCGGGTGAGCGACACATCCTCGTTGCCCTCCGCGCCGTAGACCACGCGGTCCACCACGCGGCCGTCGGCCGCCCGGACGATCACGCTGTCGCCCAGGTTGGCGAGGGAGAGCCCCTCGTCCGCGGCAAAGACGTTCACGCCTATCGACTCGAGGCTTGCGGGGCTCCCGCCGCCGTATACGACCACGGCCCCGCCCCGCGGCAGGGTGACGCCCTCGGGGAACGTGAAGCGGACCTTGGCCCCGTCGGCCAGCGTCCAACCGCCCAGCTTCACGGCGGAGCGGCCCACGTTGCGGAGCTCGATGAACTCGTCCTCGTCCGGATCGACCACGCCGTCCCCGTTCCAGTCGCCCGCGTCGACGCTAGGATCCGCCAGCAGCTCGGTGACGATGACCTCACGCGTCGGCGCGGTGTCCGAGGTGCACGAGAAGCTCCGCGGCACGCAGGCGCGCCCTGTGATGCTCTGGCCGCGCGCGATCGCGGCGCACGCGTAGCCGTCGGGGCATCCGTCGTCTCCCGTGCACTCGGCTGAGCAGACGCGCCCATCGGTGCCGAGGCCCAGGCAGAAGTTACCCTCCGCCGTACGGCCCCCGAAGTTCGCCTGGCAGTCCGTGTCCGTGGAGCAGCTGTCGCAGAACCGTCCGGGGTTCGCGTAGGGGTGGAGGTGGGGGTTGTCGTCGATCCCGTGGACGCCATACATGGCTGCGTCCCACGCGTTCCAGTCGAGGTCGCGCATCAGCTCCCCGTAGGTCCACGGCGTGTGGCGGTTCTCGAGCGCGCCGGGCCCCTCGGTTCCGACCACGGCGTTCAGGAAGTCCTTGGTGGGGTCGGCGTCCGAGGCCGTGGAGTAGGTGGTGGTGGTGATGATGTCGAGGTTCTTCCGCCCGCGCTTCGCCGGGTTGTCGAAGAACGCCTGACCGATGGCGTAGGTCTCGCAGCCCTCTGCCAGGACGACCTGGTAGTCCGTGGGCAGATCGAGCTCCGAGAGGGTGTTGTCCTCCAGCTCTCCCTCCTCGGTCTTCTTCCAGTTGCCCATGGAGAAGCCCCAGAACGGTCCCGAGTGGCCGCTATAGACCACCACCTCGTGGGTCTCGAGGCTGCGCACGAGGTCCTTGACCAGCTGTCGCGCCCCCGCGTCGGTGTCAGGATCCGTGTTGGTCCCGGGCTTGCCGAAGAAGATCTCGATCGACACGTCGACCGGCTTCCCCCCGGCCGACAGGGTGCGCGTGAAAGGGCCGCTCTTGCGCCCGAGCTGATCCCAGCTCGCCACGGGCGCCCGATAGCCCTGCTCGACCAGCCAGGCGAAGAGCAGCTTCGACTCCGAGAGGTGGGACGCGCTGTGGTAGTCCCAGCCGAAGTGGACGCCGACGCTGACCTCGCCGTCCGCGAAGAGGCGCTTCGTGTCGACCCAGGCGTCGGTCGAGCGCGGCTGCGGGATGATCGTGAGCGGCAGCGTGTCGAGCAGCTTCGGGTCGACCTTCTCTGGGTTGAACTTGTCCCACGGCTTCGACCGGAACCACTCGCTGGCGGCTTCGAGGTTCTGCATCTCTTCGGTGCTCACCTTTCCGATGGTGAGCTCGAAGCCCATGGCTCCGCCGGCGCCGTATGTGACCGGGAGGCGCTCTAGCAGGTCGTTGGGACCCGCCAGCTCCTGACGGAACGTGAACTCGAAGGTCCCCGGGCTGAGCTCCTTGATGTCGAGCTCCTCGAAGCTGCCGTTCTTCGTGAGCGCGTTGAAGCCCCCGTAGCCGTAGTTCGGGTCCTTGGTGTCTTTCGGCGCGATGTAGGCGTTGAGGAACCACGCCACGACGACCTGACGGAACGGGATGAGGCGCCTCGCCTTCGCGAGTCGCGCGCTGGCGGACGAGGCGGTGTCCTCCTCTTCCAGCACCACCGTGGTCCGACCCTCGACGAGGTACTCCCGCGCCGTGTTCGAGAGGAAGTTGTCTTCCTTGCCCAGGGGCACCGCCACCGCGGCCTCCTCGGCTCCCGAGGAGGTGATCAGGGCGGCTTCGCCACTGCAGGCCGCGAGGAAGAGGACGAGGGCGGCGAGTCGGGTTGTCATGGTGGGCGGACGCTAGCCCGGCGCGCGGCCCCAGACAAGGGAAACCTCATGAAACCCTTTGACTTCCGGCTCCCCAGGGGCGACGGTCCGCCCCATGCGTGCAGCGTTCGTCGTCGGTGCAATGTCCCTCCTCGGCTTTGGCGCCTGTGAGGCCACCCCCGAGTTGCTCGGCACCGATACGGGGGTCGCGGGTGCACGAGGCGGCAAGGCCGACCGCGACGAGATCCCGGCAGACTGGCTTCGCGGGATCGCGGCCACCGCCCTGGTCGTGGATCTCGAGGCGATGGAGGCAACAGCCCAGCTGCGTCTCGATCCCGCGGACGGCGGCTCATGCGAGACGGGTCGGGGTTGCGTGGCATCCTTCGAAGCGGCGGGCTTGGACGTTCGTGAGGTTCTCGGGCCCAACGGCCCCCTCGACTACGAGCGGCGCGAGGGCGACCTCCACGTGGTTGTGGGCGCCGCGGACTCGCTCACCGTGCGGTATGGCTTCAAGCAGCAGGACCCTTCGCAGGGCCTCGGCCCGGCGGGCTCCACGAGCGTGTGGCCCACCTACTGCGGGAACCTGTTCCCGTGCCACTCCGACCCGTGGGACGGGACCACCTTCGAGCTGACCGTGGTCGGCGTGTCCGAGGAGCTCACGGCGATCTACCCGGAGCGGATCACCACAGAGACTCCGGCTTACACGTTGGCCTTCGCCACCGGGAAGTACGAGTGCCAGGTCCTCGGCGAGACCCGAGCCGGCACCGAGGTGTCGGTCTGCTGGGTGCGCAAGGTGGGCGGAGGCGCCAACGGGCCCCGCGGGAAGGCGCTCCGCGGCACCGAGTCGCTCACCGCCGTATTCGACTGGCTCGAGGCGTCTCTTGGCGCCTATGCGTTTGGCGACGAGGTCGCGTCGGTGTCCGTCGATTGGGGAGACGGGGCGGTCGGCGGGATGGAGCACCACCCGTTCTGGCACGTGTCCGACTCAGAGATCGAGGAGCCCCTCCTGCACGCGCACGAGGCGGCCCATGGCTGGTTCGGTGCGGGGGTCCGAATCGCCTGTTGGGAGGACCTGGTGCTGTCGGAGGGCACGGTGAGCTATCTGGCGGCGCGGGCGATCGGGGCGGCATCCGGCGCGGAGGCCGAGCAACAGGTCTGGGTCGACTATGCAGCCGAGCTGGAGGCGGCTCTCGTGGAGGAGGGCGATCAGGCCGTGTTGCCAGCCACGTGCGGCGAGGTCGATGTGCTCGAGGGGCTCTGGGGCAACGTGCTCTACATGAAGGGGGCCTTCTTCTTCCGCGACTATGGCGACGCAGTGGGACACGACGTACTGGTGGAGGCGCTGGGCGCGTTCTACCGCGAGCGGGTGGGCACCGCGGCGCGCACCACGGAGCTGCTCGAACACCTGGAGCGCGCCACGGGCGCCGACACCGAGGTGTTCGCGGCGAAGTGGCTCACCGGACTTGGCAACCCGCTCGCCGCGGCCCCGTGTGACCGCGAGCCGTGCGCCACGCCCTGAGTGGGGAAGCGGTGGGCCTTGGGGGCCCCGCCCCGTAGAACCTCACCGCCTGTTCGCGTCCATCGCAGCCCCGTTCACGCGCCCCAGCTTGAGCCAACGATAGAACGTCGACCGCGGTACGCCGATGGCCTCTGCGGCGCGAGTCGGGCGGTTGTCCGAGTGACGCAGCGCTGCCTCGGCGTAGTGATAGAGCACCTCGCGCGGTGGGACCTCGCGCAATCCGGGGCCTCCGAAGCTCGGGAGCAGCTCCGGCGCCTGTCCGGAGCAGCGGGCAAGCGCCGCGTCGACGTGACCGCTGTCGATGCGGTGGTCCGCCAGCTGGGCGGCCCTCACGAGGACATTCCGTAGCTCCCGGACGTTCCCGGGCCACGGGTGAGCGGCCAGCCGTCGCAGCGCGGCTCGCGTGACGTCGCGCGGGGCGCCGACCTGCTCGAGCAGCACGGGCACGAGGAGCGGTAGCTCGTCCGCGCGCTCGCGCAGGGGCGGCAGGTGGACCCGGAGCACGTCCAGCCGATACACGAGGTCGTGCCGGAAGCGCCCGTCCGCCGCCTCGGCGTAGAGATCGCGGTGCGTGGCGGCGATCACCCTCACATCCACAGCGCGCTCCAGCTCGGTGCCGACGGGGCGCACTCGCCCGGTCTCGAGCGCCCGAAGGAGCGAGGGCTGGGTGCGCAGCGGCAGCTCGCCCAGCTCGTCCAGGAAGAGGCTGCCACTGTGCGCCGCCGCGAACGACCCCGGGCGGCCCGTCAGCGCGTTGGTGTAAGCGCCACGGACGTGCCCGAACAGCTCGGACTCGACGAGCTCCCCGGGGATGCTCCCGCAATTCAGGGCGATGAAGGGGCGGTCGCGGCGGGGCGAGTGGCCATGGATGAGCTCGGCTACCAGCTCTTTGCCGGTGCCTGACTCGCCCGTGATGAGCACGGGCTGGTCGCGCGGGGCCGCGCGTATCGCCAGCGCGACGGGTTCGAGGAGCGACGGGCCGAAGACCAGCCGGCCGAGCTGCCAGCCGGTGCGGCCGTCCAGGCCCTGGATGGACGGGTAGGGGGGGCGGGCGTCTTGTAGACGGTAGCTCACGGGCACCTCCAAGCGGTTCGTGAGCCGACAAACGCCGGTCGGACGGTGGGTTTTTCATACGGGCGGCGGGAGCCCGGCGGACCCCGGCCGCGAGCGAATGCGCCGGATAACGTGCTAGTTGGCTCAGGCTGCCGCCAGCGACTCCAGCGCCCGCACGGCGTAGCCCTCGAGGAGCGCGACCCCCAGCGGCAGCGCCGCTTCGTCGATCTCGAAGCGCGGGTGGTGGTGCGGGTAGGTCGCGCCCACCGCCGGGTTGCCGGCGCCGAGGAAGAAGAAGACCCCCGGGCACTTGTCGAGAATGAACGCCATGTCCTCGGCGCCCATGGTGCGGTAGTCGGACGGCCCGAGGGCCGCTCCTTGCACGTCACGCGCCGCCGCGCGCGCGACGTCGGCCCAGCGTGGCGTGTTGACCAGCGGGATCGCCTTGCGGCGGTAGTCCACCTCCGCGGTGCAACCGAAGGCCGCGGCCACGCCGTGGGCCATCCCCGTGACCCGCTCCTCGAGGAGGTCTTGCACCTCGCCGCGGAAGCTGCGCGTGGTGCCGCCCAGCTGCGCTAAGTCCGGGATTACGTTCAGGGCCTCGCCGGCCCGTAGCCTGCCCACCGTCACCACGGCCGCGTCCATGGGGTCCACGGAGCGCGACACGATCGTCTGGAGCGCCACCACGAGCTGCGCGGCCGCTACGACAGGGTCGCGCGCCGTGTGGGGGATCGCGCCGTGCCCCCCTCGACCGCGGATGACCACGTCGAAGAAGTCCATCGACGCCATGAAGGGGCCGTCGGTAATGAGCACGGTCCCGGTGGGGAAGGGGCTCCAGAGGTGGATCCCGCCGCACGCGTCCGGCCGCCAGCGCTCGAGGAGGCCCTCGTCGAGGACCCGGTTCGCCCCGCCCGCGCCCTCCTCGGCCGGCTGGAACAAGAGCACTACCCGGCCCGGTAGCGTGGCCGCTCGGCCCACGAGCCGTCGGGCTGCCAGGAGCAGCATCGCGGTGTGTCCGTCGTGGCCGC
>SXGT01571685.1_pt1 | contig 22244 bp, 14 predicted proteins | sample 3176221 | NCBI WGS metagenome assembly SXGT01 (sample SAMN11356862, study PRJNA531348) | freshwater metagenome | isolation source: freshwater sample F1-120 | place: China: Fuxian Lake, Yuxi | collected 2017-12-25
CGATCCAGGAGTTTATCGAGCAGCACAACTCCTCGCCCGAACCTTTTGTCTGGACCGCCAAAGCCGACGACATCCTCGCCAAAGTTGCCCGCGCCCGAGCTACCCTCGATAAGACACCATCTGCGTGAGACACTACACTAGTAAGCACTTTTTGACTTTACCCGGAAAGCTCTTCAGCCATTCCCCCCGTCTTAATGCGTTCATGTGCCGTTACTAAAGTCTGTTCTCTTTGCTCGAAGTGTCCGCCGACTGGTTAGCTCCATTCCCCAGGGCTACTTCACCGAGAAACTGTGCATGCCAATTCTTGCCGCTGAACCGAGCTTGTTTCCTGATAATCTGCTCGAGGATTACGGCGACGAGAGTTTTGAACGTCGCTGGTGGGCGATTTATACGAAGTCGCGGCAGGAGAAATCGCTGGCGCGGCAGTTGCTTGGAATGGAGGTTCCGTTCTACTTGCCGCTGATTCCCAAGACGAATCTCATTCGCGGCCGAAAATTTACGTCGCAGATTCCTCTGTTTGGCAGCTACATGTTCTTGTTTGCCAATGAGGAAGAACGCATCAAGGCCTTGACGACGGAGCGCATCGTGCAGCTCCTGCCGGCTCCTCCCGGTCAGGAGATTGCCCAAGATCTGCAGAATATCCGGGCCCTGATCAAGGCCGGTGCGCCGCTCACGCTGGAATCACGATTGGCCGTCGGTCGCAGGGTCCGCGTGAAAACCGGAGCACTCATGGGCCTGGAAGGCGTGATCCTGTCGCGGCGCAGCGAGGAACGGCTGCTGGTCGGCGTGAGATTCTTGCAGCAGGGAGTGTCGGTTCTGATTCAAGACTTTCAGGTTGAGCCGATCTAGAATTGACTTTGGCGCGGTGTGGGTTCCCTTCATCGCTGCGCATTCACGAGAAAGCTGTCCGCGCCTAGCGCCTATTGAGGATGGCTAGACGAGCGGCGGTTTTAACGAAGTGGTGACTGAGACGAGTTACCGGCCGCGGCAGCTGTTTCCGCACGGAAGTCTACCAGGGCCAGCAGGGCTGACAGAAACTGAGGTCGCCGGAACCGCCGCCGAGCCTTGTGAAGGAGCCGTCGTTTCACCCGCCCACCGACGGAGTGGTGGTACACTCCGCGGGCCGAACCGCGAGGCTCCGTTGACTCCCTTCCGGACGAGACAAGCTCCTTGGCTTTCGCAAACACCGTCATGACCGCCCTCTCGACCCGCGGAAAGACAGTTGGGAGAGGTCCCCGGCGTGAGCATTTGGGGATCCTCCTTTTGCTCTGCGCGGGAATCTGTATTTACGGATCCTGGGTACCCTTTCATTTCGTCCACAAGCCCCTGCCCCAGGCACTCGCGGACTTTAGTCAAATCAATTTTCTTGCGCTCAGCCTGGGCTCTCGGTCCGACTGGGCAGCCAACATTCTGCTGTTCCTGCCGGTTGGATTCTTGGGTATGGGAGTTTTCCGGGTAGACCGCGATGGTTCGGGACACGACTGGATCCTCTGGGTACTGCTGGTGACGGCTCTCGGCTGTGCCGCGAGCGTGCTGCTGGAGTTCTCGCAAGAATGGTTCCCCGGGCGAGTACCCTCCCCAAACGACATTGGCGCGCAGACCATCGGGGCTCTTTTGGGAGGGGCCGCCTGGACTGTTGGCGGGCAACAGGTGATCGACTGGGCGCGCGGCTGGTCGGCGAAGTCGGACGCCGGTCTGCGGCTGAATAATGTGCTCCTGCTGGCTGTCGCGGCCCACGTGCTCAGCCTGGCGCTTCCACTGGACCTGACCATTCGCCCCAGCGATCTGTGGCACAAATATCAGGCGGACCAGATCCGCTTCGTGCCCTTCCAGGATCTTGTTTCCCAAACCTCCGAGGCCTGGTTGGAACTGGCCATTCTGATCGCAGGCAGCGCCCTCGCCGGCTGGCTCCTGGTGCGCCTGCAAAGCACCTCGGAGAGGAACCGGGGAAGACTCCGGCTGCAGCTCATATTCGGCAGTATCGCTTTCTGCTCAATCCTGGAGTTGATGCAACTCCTGGTTTACTCCCGCCTGTGCAAGGTGGACGATGTGATTCTGGGCAGTCTGGGCTTTGTGGCGGGAGGCCTGCTATTACCCGGGGCTACGCCTGAGGACGGAACTCACGCCCCGGAGCGACTTCGATTCAGGAAGCAGGTGTTTCTAGCGATTTACGTGGCCTGGCTCCTGCTGTTCTACTGGTGGCCCTGGGACTTCACCTGGAATCCAGAGAGCTGGCTGCAACGCGGCCAGGACTCTTTTCAACTACCCTTTGCGGTTCTGTGTGCGGGATCCTATGCCCATGCTTCGGCCGAGATTTTGCGTAAAACTTCCCTGTTCGCCGCGGTGGCGATTCTCGCCAATGCCATGCTCGAGGCACGCCGGTTTGGCGGCCTCTCGCGCCGGTCTCTACTCCTGGCGACTTGGGGAGGATGTTTGCTGCTGGGAATCCTGATCGAGTTGGGGCAGGTGGCGCTCCCCAGTCGCACGGCGGGCCTGACCGACATATTTCTCTACGGGATGGGCGCTGGCTGCGGAACGTTGCTAGCGGCCTACTTGCGCGGATCCCAGGCTTGCGGAGCGGAGGGGCCCTCAGCCAGCGCGCGATCCGAGGCAACGCGCGCGAAAATCTGAGCAAACACCGGATCCGATCAGGCTGGGTATTGGGGAGGCCCGGTTGAAACCCTTTCAAAAAACTAAGGAATGTTTTCCGGCAGGTCACCCAGTTTTCATGCCGGGCTGACTGGAATCAGCAAAACTTCAGTCCTCCGGTGGGACTCGATAGTTGTGGGCGAAGAAAATGCTTAGGTCCAGCTCTCGTTCTGTAGGGGTGAGAGGCGACGAGGTACCGATTGCCCCCTCCCCCACCCGTAAGAGCTATTTCAAAAGCATTCCCGTTGAGTTTTAATTAATGATCCGTAAGCCTTCCTCGAAGTTATCGGGAAATGTTTGAATTGAAAGGGTTCTCTATATAAAAATGCCACAAAGACGACTGGATCATCTTCATGGCGCCAAGATCGAGGTAGAACTCGAGATTCATGGGAGTGTGCGTTCCGTTTGCGGTAAGGGCGTTTACGAATCCAGCACCCCAGAATTCGGTTCTGTCCTAAGAATTGTGGTCAGCGATCCCCGCGGAAACTTCGAGTTCTTGCTTGTCGAATCGAAGTGGGACGGCTGCCTTGAATCAAGCGATCTCGCGGAATTTGACTACCGGATTTCTCTCGCCAACTGCGCGTCTCTCTAACGACGCTGGAGGGACCGGTCGTGGTTACCAAGGGGGCAAGCCCGCCAAGAGCTGCAACAGTGTTTGCCACCGACGACTGTGGTCGCATGTTCTGGCAAGTGACGAGGCAGGGGAGGATCGGATCTCGAGCGCGATATCTCTGGGACACGACGTACTTCCCGTCAACTTAACATCCTTGCGAGAGATGAACTCTAGCCAGAGCTGGGGCAGACCGTGCTGTTGCGTTTTAGGTCCTTTCGTCTACCGCTAAATCAGCCGCGAGCAGCTAGATTGAGCGCCCGGGCCTAGTGCCTGTGTCTGTCGGTGAGAAAGTCGCGCTGGCGTGGATTCGTGGAAGCATGGATTCCCAGCTAGCGTACTTACGAACTCGAATTGCGATGATTTTCTTCTGCTGATCGGCTTGATCATTTTCGGTTCATCCGACTCAACTCGCGCGCGGGCACAAACCAGCAGCCACCGTTTTGGAGGGCCTGTCGCGATACCAGCTGTCGCAAAGCCCAGGCAACATTTAGGCTTTGCGGCAGCCTGCCCGCGCCAAGAAAAAGGGACGCATAGTCGGCAAATTGGGAAAAACCGGATTCATCGTCGGCAGCGGAATAACCGATAGGAATTGACATCGGCCCAGTGAAGCGCCGGTAGGCCCCAGCGCCGGACCAGCTCGACGTGGGGCTAGCACGGCTCCTCCAGGAAGGCTTCTGGCATGATTCGGCAAATCACAATTTGGTGCGTCCTAGTCGCCGCCGCAGCACTGTCGGGGTGTCGCACAGGGCATCATTCGATGCAACGTGCGGCTCCCGTGTTACCGCCGGATGTCCCCAGAGAACTTTCCAAAGTCGTTCTGCCGACCTACACCGTCGAACCTCCCGATATTCTCGTGGTCGAGGCCATCCACGTCGTTCCCAAGAGCCCCTACCTGCTTCAAACGGGCGATCTGATTGCCATTAACGTTCTCGGGACGCTTCCGGACGCGCCCATTTCGGGCGCATTCCCCATTCAGCCGGGCGGAGTCGTCAACTTGGGCGCCCCTTACGGTTCCGTGAAGGTCACCAAGATGACCGCTGAAGAAGCGAAAACTGCAATCCTGACGGCTCTGGCTATCCACATCAAGGAACCCGTCGTCTCCGTTTCCCTCGTGGAAATGGCAGGCAAGCAGCAAATCGCCGGTCAACATCTGGTCGGACCCGATGGCATGATCACTCTGGGAAGCTACGGCAGCGTCTCGGTCGTGGGCTTGACGCTCGCGCAGTCGAAAGAAGCGATCGAGCAGCATCTGTCCCATGAACTCGAAGACCCGAGCGTGGGCGTCGACATTTTTGCCTACAACAGCAAGGTTTACTACGTCATTACGGAAGGGGCCGGCACGGGGGACGGGGTGACGAGATTCCCCATTACCGGCAACGATACGGTGCTGGACGCCATTGCCAACATCAACGGAACGACGGAAGTTTCCTCCAAGAAAATCTGGGTTGCTCGCCCCGTGCCGGATTCCGAAGAACTCGCGATTCTTCCCGTGGATTGGCGGGGGATCAGTGCGCTCGGGGCCACCAGCACCAATTATCAGATCTTTCCCGGGGACCGCGTCTTTGTCTCCGAGGACAAACGAGTCGCCTTTGACACCAATCTCGCCAAAAATATCGCTCCCTTGGAGCGCATGATGGGCTTCGCCACGCTCTCGGCTGACACGGCCAGTCGCCTCTCAGGAAAAGTACTCCAAGGTGGCGGTTTGCGAGGATTCTATGGTGGTAACGGCGGCAACATCATCAACGTCAGTCCATAACCGTCAACCGGTGATCATCAACAAACAGAGTGGCGCCGCAAGACATTTGCCAAGCGGGGTCCAAGATTAAAGGGGGGGGCGGAATCCGTGGGATATAATCGCGAGTATTTAGGCGGCTTGCTGTTGGCATGCCTCAGCATTAGCCAGCTGGCCGGCTGTTGCTGCGACGACTCCTGCGCGGGCTGCGGGCCGGAAACGGGCGGCCGTCCATTTCGTCAGGATTACGCATGCGCCGGACCTGCCTGCTATGGGTATCACAGCACTTGCTGGAGCCCCTGGCCCGAAGAGTGTGAGACCTGCCCTCCTCCCGCAAGAATCCTCGCTTCCGATGAAGTAGGCAAAGAGCCGAGCCCGGCAATCGCGCCCGACGCTCCGGCAGAGCTGATACCAATGACGGCAAAGCCAATGCCCGGCGAAAGCGTCCCCCCGGTGCCCCCTGAGGAATCGCCTAAACCAGCAGAGCCCAAATCCGCCGAGCCGGAAAAGGACCTGGGCCCAACTCCCGATTCTCCAACCAGCCCAAAGCCTGCAGCGCCAGCTCGCCCGCTTGAGTCCAAACCTCCGACAACCCGATCCGACTCAGGAAACGTCAACCCCCAAAACTACCAAACAGAGCCTCCCGCTGCCACTTCAGATCCCGCAACCGCATCGGAAGCAGCCATTCGTCGAGCGGTAGCTTATCAAAGAATGATGCCTCGACCTGTCGTGATCTCGATGGCTAGTCCTGGCGTCCTCGAAGCTGACAACGGCCAGAATCAACAGCACGTCCAGATGGACCAATCCCTGGGCAGCAGATTTTCCAAACCAGGAGCGGCACCCATTATTAACGGGTCTTTGCAGTCCCAACGCCATCGGCTCCGGTAGAAGAGCTAGTGCTTACGCTTCTGGTTGGCAATAACTGCCTGCGGGATCTTCGGTGGATGCCGAAGTGCTAATGTTGCCGAAGATGGAGGCGCGAAACTTCACTGATGGGATCGCCTTCATTAATCCAGTCCGCATCAGCACCAGCTAGTATGGCCCACCTAACTTACGAAGAAGCGGCTGAACCCACCCGCTGCGTTCTGTTGGTCAAAAACGGCCTTGCGGCCTTCGTTGAGGCGGAGAGCGCCCTCCAGACAATTCGGGACAAGCAGCTCTATCGGCAGCACTTCGAGACGTTCGAGGAATTCGCTGATGCGGAGCTAACTCTTGGCGTGCTCTTTACTCCTGCCGCCGGGGTTAATTTAGGGCCAGCAGTTTTATCGGCAGAACTACGAATCCTTCGAGGCGACCAGGCCCAGGAACCAAATCATGTCGCTCACGCTGTGCGCGCCAGCAGGGCCGATGACGGTCACAATTCTGGCGTGGCGGGGACGTGTTCTGGTTCACCGTGACCGGGAGTATCGAGACGCGCAGGTGAGCGACTGACTGGGGTTGGGAAAGTGGGCTGGCAGTGTAGTCAGGATTACCGGCAGCGCCTCGGTTGGACTATTCGCTTTGCTACCAATCCCGCAGATATTGCACCTGGGCGGAGGGAGCCGGGCGAAAGCGCCCGAAGCGCTGTCCGCCCGTCTAAGGTCTTGGTCCCTGAGTCGGCGCTCGGGTGGGTTCACACCATCCCGCACGGCCGGATGAACTCCTTAAAATCCTTGACCACGAACTGCGGTCCGTTTTGCACCAATCCATGTGCCTCGTATTTTCCGCGTGGGATTCGGGCGTGCAGATGCGTTTGCAACCGGCATGTGTCCAGGTGCCACCACGTCCGCTCCGGCGAATGGTCGTAGCCCGACAACTCCCGCAGGAGGCTCAACGTGATTAGCATATACCCAAGGAGAACATTCCAGAAGCAAAGTTTCAAAGGAATTTTCGTCCCTGCCGAATGCCGAGGTTTTGCGTCGGCATTCGGTAGGCGAGGGTACAGAGCCGGCTTTCGGCCTGGCTCTTGAATTGGCGTTTCAGCCGACCCAGGGGCACGGATGATACGCACGGCCGGAGCTTCAAGGAGTGATTCGCGATGTACCACTTGGTCGCCCAGATACTGCAACCCTATACGCTGTTGCTCCTCGGACTGGTGGGAGCGGCCCTCTGGACCTGGAGACGAAAAAACTCACGACGTCACGCTCTTCTCCTGGCCAGTAGCTTGCTGGGTCTGCTGTTCTTTCTGTCTACGCCGCTGGCTGGGTTTCTGGCGCTGCGCAGCCTGGAAGGGCCTGACTTGTCTGCCGAAGTGGTGCCCCAGCCACGCGACACGATTGTTGTCCTGGGCGGAAGCAGGCAACGAGACGATGAGGCAGGTACACAAGTACGTGTCGGCCCCGACACCTTCTACCGGTGTTATCACGCCGTTCAGCTCTACAAGAAAGCCGGGCGCTGTCGATTGGTCCTGTCGGGTGGAAAAGTGGACTTTTCTGAGCCCGGTCCGAGTCTCGCAAGAGTGATGCGAGACTTTGTAATGGAGCTGGGAGTCCAGCCTGGCGATGTCGTCCTGGAGGAGCAATCATCGACTACCCGAGAAAACGCCACGTTTTCAGCAGGCTTACTGGGTAACCCGAAAGCCTCCCGCGTTTTCCTCGTCACGGACGCCGCACACATGCCTCGTGCTGGCTACTGCTTTCAGGCACTAGGGGTCACCGTGATTCCCGCGCCCTGTAATTACCAAGCGCGGCGGCTCGATTTTTCAGCCAAGACTTTGCTGCCGTCGCTGGAGGGGATTTACAAAGTGAATTATGCGGCTCATGAGTGGCTGGGCCTGGCCTGGTATCACCTCCGCTCCCTGGGCCGGGCGTGACTATCCTGCTCGCTATTCGAGAAGAGCTGGTACGTGATTAGAATGGAGAGCCGTCCCAGCCTGGATCGGTTCCAGGCTCAGTCCAGAGTGGAACTATTGGATAGTGCGTCACAGTAAGGCCACACAGCGCGGCGGCGGGAACAACCGGGAGTGTGAAAGATGACAGTTCTGGTTACGGGTGGTGCGGGATTTATCGGCAGTCATCTGGTGCGGCGGCTGTTGGACCAGACTAGCCAGGCTGTCGTCATCCTGGATAACTTCAACGACTTCTACGACCCGCGGATGAAGCGAGCCAACGCGGCCTTGTTTGAAAATGAGCCGCGGGTCAGCCTGGTGGAAGGCGACTTCCGCCAGGCCCGTCTCTGCGAGGACCTCTTTGCCCGCTGCCGGTTCAGTCACGTCATCCATCTCGGGGCCTACCCTGGCGTGCCCTACAGTCTGAAGGAGCCGCAGCTCTACATCGATTCGAATATTGCCGCGACGGCGGTCCTGCTGGAGGCGGCGCGGCGGAACTGTGTGGAGAGGTTTTTGTTTGCGTCTTCGTCCACCGTCTATGGCCGCGGGGCCCAGTCCCCGTTCGTCGAAGACGCACCGCTGGGGATCCCCGCCAGTCCTTACGGGGCCACCAAGCGGGCGGCGGAGCTGCTGGGCTTCACATGGGCCCAACTCTACGGCCTGGCGTTCACGTCACTGCGGTTCTTTAACGTCTTTGGCCCACGGCTTCGCCCAGAACTGGCCCTGGCTGTTTTCACACGAAAGATTCTGGCCGGAGAGCCGCTGCCGCTCTTTGGCGACGGTAGTGTGCTGCGGGACTTTACGCACGTCAGTGACATTTGTACCGGGATCATCTCCGCCTTGACCGCCCCTCACATCGCAGGCGAATCCATCAACCTTGGCCACCATGAGCCGGTGCAGATGCTCCACCTGATCCGCATGATTGAAGTTGCCGCCGGCAAGCAGGCGATCATCGAATACCACCCAACCCGCGCGGAAGACATGCCCTTGACCTGCGCCGACCTCACTAAGGCCCGCAGCCTGCTGGGCTACGAACCCCACGTGCCGATTGCCGATGGGGTGCAAAAATATGTGGAGTGGGCGAGAGGACAGGCGTTCGGGGGATAAACTTGAAACTACTCTCAGGAAGCTTGGAGCCTACCAAGTGCCTGTCGAGTCCGCAAATTGATTTGCGTATTCTGCTGTTGCCGCTACGATCTCCGGCTATTCCTGGTGGAGGCACGAATAGACAGACATCCGGGTTGGAGCCACCGAATTCAGTGACCTGCCTTCAAATTGGCCCGGGATTGTTCAGCAACTCGGCGTGCGGCGTCGCGGAGCTGGTCCCGAAGGCCGGCTGTGTAATGCCATTCTCGGCCTGACGAACCAGGTTCGCCATTTCTCTCGCGGTGACGTAGTAATAGAAAAACCACGGATTGCAGGCGGCAAACTCTGATAAAGCCTGATGAAATCTGCGCATGGGTTCTCCCAGTCGACACCCCGGCGCCGTCGCAAAAGTCCGCGATGGTCAAGTTACTCCGTTCATATTGTCGCAACCGCCGCCGCCACAGCTCGCGTCTCGCCAAATCCGGCCCACGACTCATCGCCGCCTCCGCTGCCAGGGTTATGAAGTACCTTCAATACCCAGCAGCCTAAACGACGCCGCAAGAATGGCAGTGGAGTGCGCTCACGAGCAACTCACGGCGCGCGAATTCACAACCGGCCCGACGTCATCGAGCAGCGACTCCGTCTGGGCGACTTGGAAGGCGACACGGTGCTCGGTCCGCCAGGCACCGGCGGGCTGGCAACCTCGCGGTACACGCTCATCGTCAAAGTCCAATCCAAGGATGCCGACCATGTGCATGAAAAAATCAAACAACGGATCAAGAAGTTGGACGAGGAACGCCGCCGCTCCATCACCTTCGACAACGGGACCGAGTTCGCGCGTTGGCCCCGGCTGGAAAAACACCTCGGCCTGGGACTATACTTTGCCGATCCGGGCTGCCCGTACCAGCGCGGCACGAACGAAAACACCAATGGCCTCATCCGCCAGTATTTTCCCAAAGGAACAGACTTTCGAGACGTCACCCATGACGAAGTGCGCGGCGTGGAAAATCGGTTAAACGACCGATCCCGCCAATGCCTTGCGTTCCGCACTCCCGCAGAGGTTTTCTTCGAGAATCATCCCACTGCCGATTGCGATTGAGATTGGAGACCGCCCTCACCGATTGAGCCACCGACGTCACATGCGATGAACCAGAAACCACAACTTCTTCAGTGACTCAGCGATATCCGGCGCCCCGCCGGTATCCGAGAATCCTGGGTCGTCGCTGACTGACCATGGTGGTCGTCAAGGAATCCCACGAACAATCGCTGGTCCGACAAGCCGAGTGACCCACACTGGAAGTCGTTGCCAAACCTTGATCGCCAAGCCAAATTTGGAGTTATCGGGGCGCAGTTCTCCGATCGAACCGCGGCGCACATAGTATTGCCAGACAGACGGATTCGGCTTCGCGCCCCATTGTGCCTTAAACTTGTAGGTGCTGCTGTCGACCGTACTTCGGCCAAAGTCGAATTGCTTTTGGCCTCTTTCCGTGGCCCGACTAAGAAGATGCCAGTACATTACCATATTGGCGCTGGTTGCGTTAAAGGCCCGTAATGAACTAGCGCTGGGAACTTCGGTCGATCCCATGCCGTGAACAAGGAGAGCGGCTGCGACAGGCGACCCTTTAAGACGGAGAACGCACAGCTCTGCATCGCCCCCAAATTTACTAAGGATGGACGCAAACAGACCGCGGGAGTAAACGGGTGTTCCCAGGTCACGCATGTTTTGACTGAAGACTCGGTAAAAGTCGGCAAGCAGGTCGATTCCCCCAAAACGGACATCGAACTCATTCTTCTGTCCCGTGCGAATCTGGCTACGAAGTTTGGACTTGAAGCTGTCCCAAAGCTCAGCAGACGTGCCTTTGAGGCTGAGCCGCATGAGAACCTTGCTGTCATTCTTCTGGGTGAGCGCGGAATGGGCAACTTCGCGCTCCTGCCGCAATTCGAGATATCGCACATTGAGCTTGTCTGCCAGTTCAACAGCAGAGTCAATCAAGGCAGTGACGACCTCCTCGCTATTGGCGCACACTCCAGCGGAGTTGACATAGGGGAGGCTTACGAGGAAGCGACCAAAAAGCCTGCTTTCGACGACCGCCAGCGGCAGAGCGCCGACTAGGGTCCCGCCGCATGTGGCGCGCAAAAGATAGGGCTGGTGACCCAGCCCATCGTGTAATGCGGTAAGCCAACGAACGCTTTGGAATACGGCAAAGGGACCATCAGGAAAGGAAGCTGCAGAGGCCGGACAAGATTTGAGAGTCTGGGGGCGAAACGTGTCCGGACCATGGACGTGAATTTCGATTGTGTCTGCCGGCATAAAGGTCTTCGCTTCAAAGTCGTCAACGTGCATTGTCTTACTCTGCCCGAATTACGCGACACGAGCGGTCATTAGCGACCCTCACGGTAGAATTCGACCGTTCGTCTCAGACCCTCTTCAAATTCCACTTGCGGTACATATCCTAGCACTTTCTCGGCCTGGCTAATGTCCGCCAGGCTATCCCGAACGTCGCCAACTCGCGGGGGTTCCATTTGCGGTGAAATCCTTGTTCCCAGCAGTCGCTGTAAATGTTCAAGAATGACCAGCAGGCTTACGGAGCGGCCGGTGCCAACATTGAACGTCATCCCGGCTGCCCCTTGCGTCGTGGCAGCCTTGAGATTCGCCTGCACTACGTTTTCCACGAAAGTAAAATCGCGAGATTGCAACCCATCGCCATAAATGATCGGTCGGTCGCCCTGCAAGAGCTTCGCGATGAACAGGGGAATCACAGCGGAATAGGGACTGGAAGGATCCTGGCGAGGTCCAAATACGTTGAAGTACCGCAAACAGACGGTTTCTAGGCCGTAAGTTTGGAAAAAAGCCTGACAGTAGAATTCGCCGGCAAGCTTTGCCGCGGCATAGGGGGACAAGGGAGTGGGAAAGTCTGCCTCCCTCTTTGCACTGAATGGCAAGTTGCCGTAGGCGCTGCTTGAACCGGCGAAAACCACTCGCCGGACACCTGCCTGCCGAGCCGCATTGAGAAGCATGAGCGTACCCGTCACGCAGTGTGCGTGCGATTCCAGAGGGAAAGCGACACTGCGGGGGACCGAAGCCAACGCAGCTTCATGAAAAATCAACTCAATTCCTTCGACCGCTCGGGCGACGGCCGATTCGTCGCGTAGATCGCCATTGATCACTTCCACTTCGTTCGAAACCCCTTCCAGGTTCCGCAGGTGTCCCGTCGAGAGATTGTCAAGCACGCGCACTTTATCTCCGCGAACAACAAGGCTGCGGACCAAATGCGACCCGATGAACCCCATGCCTCCCGTCACCAAACAGCTAGTCATGGAACGACCTCTCTTTTTTCGAAATGAGTTGAAATCAAACCGAAGTTACGGTTTGCTACAGTGTCTTTCCTTGATTTTCTTCCAGTAAGAACTGCTGACTGGAACCGCCCGAAAATCAAGTCGTCTAACGCGCTGATAGCCTAGAAACCGGCGATACCATACCGCTACGCTTTGCGAATGCGGTCACGATGGCTCTTTACATTCCTGGTGGCGTTGCGAGTGTCTATCACGAGTATCGCGTTCTTAACGATAAAATCATAGTCAAAGGCTGAGTGGTCGGTGGCGATCAAGACACAGTCCTGACTCATCAGGTATTCCGCCGTAAGTGCTTGGCTTTCCAACGACGGCACGTCGAAATGCCGCATTGCCGGCAGCCGGGAGATAAAGGGGTCACTGTAGCTAATTTCGGCTCCGCCCCGTTGAAGTAGCTCCATCAACTCAAACGCAGGGCTTTCTCGCGGGTCATCGACATCCTTTTTGTACGCTGCTCCCAGAATCGCGACCTTGCTCCCGCGCAAGGACTTGGACTGGTCGTTCAACGCCTCGATGAGCCGGTTGACGACATACTGCGGCATGCCGGCATTGATTTCGCCGGCGAGTTCGATAAACCTAGTCGTCATTCCGTGCTTCCTGGCAACCCAAGTCAAATAGAAGGGGTCAATCGGAATGCAATGCCCTCCCAAACCCGGCCCAGGATAGAACGCTTGAAATCCAAAGGGCTTGGTTTTAGCAGCGTCAATGACCTCCCAAATGTCCATTCCCATCCGATCGCACAACACTTTCATTTCGTTGACCAAGGCGATATTGACTGCGCGATAGGTGTTCTCCAGGATCTTGCATGCCTCTGCGACTTCGCAGCTTGACACAGGGACCACTTTTACAACTGCTTGTGAATACAGCGCGCAGGCCAGTTCCAAACTTTGCGGATCCATGCCTCCGACGACCTTGGGAATGCCGCTCGCCGTATAATTTGGATTGCCAGGGTCCTCTCTCTCCGGACTGAACGCCAGAAAGAAGTCTTTGCCGACCTTTAATCCGGACCCTTCCAAGATCGGTAGAACTACATCACGCGTCGTGCCGGGATAAGTGGTACTTTCCAGCACGATCAACTGTCCCGGACGAAGAGCGGCAGCGATTTGACGGGCCGTCGATTCGATGTAGCTCAGATCGGGATCACGACTGTCCGTGAGCGGCGTCGGGACACAGATCAGGATCGCGTCTGGCTCTTGGAGGCGGGACATTTCCGCGGTCGGTTCAAAACGCTCCTCTCGGAGCCAGGTAGCGATCCACTCGGAAGGGATATGTCCGATATAGCTTTGTCCGGCCTTCAATAGGTTGATTTTATTCTGATCGATGTCGAATCCCATCGTCCGCGTGCCCGCGCGGACGAAGGCCTGAATGAGCGGCAGGCCGACATAACCCAGGCCGACGACACCCACCACGATGTCCTTCTCTCGAATTCGCTGGAACGTCAAAAGACAATCGCCAGTTTCCACAATTCACCTATGGTTATAGAAGCTAAGAGTAAACAATCCATGAACACGATATCGTGTCCGCCGGACATTGCTTCGATGCGACAGTTTTGGTGGTCTCAAGTCTCAAATGCAATCGAGGCTCCGCAAAAGGAGCTTGTCAGATTGACCTAGGAGAAAACATCGATGGGACTTTCCGATGGTGAAGTCTTGGAGACTTTTCCTTGGGGAATGGAGTCTCAGCGATAGCAAATCATTTTACTTTGCAATGGCGGGATCGCCTATGCCTTGCCCTCTGGACTCCCGCAGGGGTTTTCTTCGAGAATCACCTGCCTGCCGGTTGCGATGGAGATTGCGGACCGCGTTTCCCTATCAGCTACCTGCTGTCAGCCGGACACCTATTTTCCTTCGCCGTGCAAACATCGAGTGCGATTTCGTCGAGAATGGATTCCAGTTCCGAGCGGACATCTTTCCGAACCGACCAACTCGAGTCGCCGTCCTCTGCCGCTCGCCTTTGCAGACTGAGAGGCCTGTTTGATTCCACACGGCGCATCCCGGCATAATGGTCGACAGGGATCTTCCGCCGTGCATTGCGGCTGCTGTGAGTCGAAGGTGCGGCGCTCTCAGGAACCAGTAAGGAGAGTTTTCCGTCCGCTTGCGAGTTTCCCTTGGGAGGCGGTTGGAAAACGGCTCGCAGGGGCTCGTCCGCTTCCCCTTCCCCGCCGGCAGGTTCGTTTAGCTTGTTAATAATTCTCAGCGCGTCGATCGGGCCAACAAAACCGTCGCCGTTGACGTCGAAGTAAGGCACGGTCGAATCCGCGGGGCGTGTCCTCGGCAATCGCCCCAAGGCATCGGAGATGGTGTGCTCATTGAACTCATTAATGACGGTCAGCACGTCGAGTGGAATCACATTCCCGTCGTTACGCGTATCCAGCGGATTGGGTTTGTTCTGCCAGGGGAAGGGATTTGCCAAGATCGTGATGACGAGGGTCTTGGTAAACTCGCGCCGAGGCGTTCCAGAGTCTTGGACCGTGACCTCCAGGGAGACGCTGGTCTCGACTGTTCGATCCAGACTGAAATCCGGCGCTAGCGAGAGATGACTTCCCGCCAGGAGGAATCGGCTGTCGGAAATCAGGAAAACGTGGGTGTCCTCGGCATCCGGATCGGCAGCCGTGAAATTGCCAACTGTCTGGCCGGTGATGTTCTCCAGCACCGATGTGTTTGACAGGGAAATATCCGTGGGAGCGAAGTTAAGATTAATCGTCCAGGCGTCGGCGGCGTCGGCAGCCAGCCCATTGCCCGCCGCATCGGCAATACCGCTTCCGGCCGCGGCTAGAGTCAGCACATAGCTGCCCTCCACGGCCGCGACGGTCGTCAGATCAAGCGTGAACTGGATCGGGCTGACCTCTGCCAGCATATCGCCCGTGAGCGCAAGCGACTGGCCGTCCGCAGTCAGCACAAAATCGGCAGCCGACAATCCGCTCAGGGGCTCGGAGAAATTGATCGTCACCAGCCCGACCCCACTGAGATGCGGGTCGGGAGCAATGTCTACGATGTCCGCCACGGGCGAAGTCAGATCAATCACCAATTCATCCGCCGAAGTATCCGTGGAAGTATTGCCGGCGGCATCGGTGATGGTCGCGACGACCTCATAGGTGCCCTCGCCGAGAGCATCCGGTACCACGACGCTCCAGATCCCGCTAGTGATCACGGCCGACAGAACTTGACCGGCGACATTGATGCTGATGCCGGTAATGCCGCCCGTTGGGTCCGGATCATTATAGGAACCCGCTATTGTGGGGAAGGCCGTATTCGTTACCAGTTCCGCAACAGAAACCGCCGGAGTCAGTCCATCGATGAGCAGGTCCGCGGCAAAACCAAGCGATCCTGGCGTACCAGGCAAAGCCAAGTCGGTGTTCGCATCGTTGCCGACTGAGTCCACAACCGAGCCCCCCGCCAAGACCAAAGCGGACAAATCTTGATATTCCAGGTCGCTGGAGGAATCGCCCGACTGGACGAGGTACCGGAATGTCAAAGTCGTCGTCCCGCTGCCGCCGAAATAGTTGGCAACCCGATCCAGACTGCCTGTTTCCAGCATCAACTGCGGCGTTCCGGCCACCATCACCGTTTCGCTGAAGACAATTTGCAGGGAAATCAGTACTCCTGGTCCATAAACTCCGTCGGCTGTGGCTGACGTCACGCTACTCACCACCGGCAGAGTGTTATCCACCGTGGCGTTCGTCGAATCGGCCGTGGTGGTCAGGTTGCCCGCATGGTCGGTGGCGCTGACCGAGACGTTCTTGTCCGTGCCGTCGATCGTCCCGGCCACGAGCGTGTAAGTGGCCGTCCAGGTCCCCGAACTGTTCGTGGCCGTTACGGAAGCTGGGCCGCCGAACGGGCTGAAGTTCACGCTCACCCCGGCGATGTCCGGGTTGTTGTCGCCCCCGGAGGTGTTGTTCCAGGTGGCCGTCACGGTATCCCCGACCCGGAAGGTCCCCCCCGTCCCCGTCGCGCCGCTGATGCCGATCTTGGCGTCCGTCACCACCGCGAGCTGACTATCCACCGTGGCGTTCGTCGTGTCGGCCGTCGTGGTCAGATTGCCCGCATCATCCGTGGCGCTGACCGACACGTTCTTGTCCGTCCCGTCGATGCTTCCCGCCACGAGCGTGTAGCTGGCTGTCCAGGTTTGACTGCTGTGGCTGGCCGTCACCACGCCGCCGCCGAACGGGCCAAAGTTGACCGTCACCCCGGCGATGTCCGGGTTGTTGTCGCCCCCGGAGGTGTTGTTCCAGGTGGCCGTCACGGTATCCCCGACCCGGAAGGCCCCGCCCGTCCCCGTCGCGCCGCTGATGCTGAGCTTGGCGTCCGTCACCACCGCGAGCTGACTATCCACCGTGGCACTGGTCGTGTCGGCCGTCGTGGTCAGATTGCCCGCATCATCCGTGGCGCTGACCGACACGTTCTTATCCGTCCCGTCGATGCTTCCCGCCACGAGCGTGTAGCTGGCTGTCCAGGTTTGGCTGCTGTGGCTGGCCGTCACCACGCCGCCGCCGAACGGGCCAAAGTTGACCGTCACCCCGGCGATGTCCGGGTTGTTGTCGCCCGAAGCGGCCGTGTTGTTCCAGCTGGCCGTCACGGTATCCCCGACCCGGAAGACCCCGCTCGTCCCCGTCGCGCCGCTGAGGCTGATCTTGGCGTCCGTCACCACCGCGAGCTGACTATCCACCGTGGCGTTCGTCGTGTCGGCCGTCGTGGTGCTGTTCCCGGAATGGTCGGTAGCCGCGACAGAGACGTTTTTGTTCGTTCCGTCGATGGAGCCAGAGGTGATCGTGAAGTCAGCAGACCAAATCCCGTTGCTGTTCGTGGCCGCCACCGCCGCCGGCCCGCCGAACTGGCTGAAGTTCACGTTGACGCTGGCGATGTCCGGGTTGTTGTTGCCCTGGGAGTTGTTATTCCAGATCGCTGAAACCGTGTCCCCGACGCGAAATGCACCTCCGCTGCCTGTCGCTCCAGTAAGATCGATTTCAGCGTCGGTTACCACGGGCGGTGTAATATCGAAAATCTGATCTGCGGAGGATGTGAGATTTCCAAATGCATCCCACGATAACACCCTGAAATGATAAGTGAGACCTGTCTTTAGGTTGGGGAGCGTCAACGTGCGCGATGTTGCAAAGCCCGCATGCGTGACGGCCTCTCCGTAGGAGGAAGTGGTGCCGTATTGCACCTGGAAGGCGGAGTTTTCGCTGCTGTTCCAACTGATATTGGCGGAAGAGTTGGTGATGCCGGAGACGGCGATGCCGCTGAGGTTGGGGGCGGTGGAGTCCACCAGGTTGTAAATCTTGCCCTCGATCTCGCTGCGGTTGGGCTGCTGGGTGCCTGGACCGGTCTTGTAAATCGCATAGACCAGAAAGTCTTCAGCGTTGACCCCGGGCAGCGAATTGTAGTTTTGAATAACCGCGTAGTTGTCGGGGATCAGGTTGGGGGTGCCGTTGGTGACGCTCGGGTCATTGTCCAGGGAGATCCTATTGGGACTATTCTGGAACGTGACGTTGATGATGATCGCAACACGCTTGGAGAGATCGCCACTCCCATTGACGTTGGCCTGGGGGGTGCCCCAGATGCTACCATCGATGAATTTGCTGTCCTTGACGACCACTCTTCCGACCGTCTGGTCCGCCGCGGACGTCCCGCGGAGATCGGCGTGCAGCGGCAGTCGCAGGGAGCCGTTTTCGATGCTCGAGTTCTGCACGACCACGCGGCGGGTCAGGTAGTCGGTAAACGTGATGGCCGTCCGCTGCATCGAGGTTTCGGTGGACAAGTAGCGAAAGCCGTCGATCGTCAGCCGGTTGCTTTCATAGAGGAACATCCCCCAGTTGTAGACGTTCCAAACCTTGAAATCCTTGAGCTGGCTCTCCACGTCCGCGGGCGTTTCGTATTCGATTCCCAACCACCAGATGGTCATTCCGTTCTGAGTGGCGAAGACCTCGTTATTGCGGAATTCCCGGAAGGGACGGAAGTTCATGTTCACCGAGACGGACTGCCCGGCCTGGCTGGAGTCCGCCCCCTGGAAGGTCGGCAGCGTCACGGTTCCCAGAAAACGACCATGCGAGGCGTTGAAGCCGTAGCTGTAGATTCCGCCCTTGATATTGGCGGCGATATTGTTCCGCACGTAGTTGTCCGGACCCCGCAGCCAGTAGCCGACACCAGCTTCGCCCGTGTCGTCGACCCGCTCCCCCGTGCCGGTAATCCGCATGACGCGATTACCGTCCAGAACGTTCTGGGTCTCGGCTCCCGTCAGGGTCACGATCCCTGCCCCGGCCCAGTTGTTGAGGTCGTTGTTCTGGATCAGGCCGAAATGGCTGTTGTTGATGAGCATGCCCCACTTGAACGGCATCGGGTCGAGCGGGCAGGTGATCGCGTTGCCGATGAAGGTGTACTGGTAGCCGTTGGCCTGCGGGGTGCTCGGGCCAATCAGGTGGTAAAAATGCACCGGGACGCGGAAGTTGCTCTGCTCGCCGATCTGGCTCCGCCCCAGGCCCCCGAAGGTGGCGTAGCGGATATCGACGTCGGCTCGGCCCGCGAACAGCGCATGGCCCCGAGTCCCCGTGGCGCTCTCCGACTTGATCACCGCGTTGCGGGTCAGGTTCTGGACCACGGGCATGAATTCCACGACTCCCACCGAGTTCGTGGCCCCCAGATGATTCACCGTCAGCGCCGCGGTCAAGGTGACGACATTGCCCGAGACGCTGGCAATGGTCATGCTTTCCCAACCGGTGGCGACCCCCGTGTTGTACTCGTAGTCCGTCAACTGCTTAGTTCCGGGGACGAACAACTTGTCCCCCGCCCGCCAGCCCGTGACGTTGTGCGCGAAAGTCAGGGTGTTCTGGCCAACCTGAGGCTGGACCGTGAGCCGGTTCTCGGCCACGTCCTTGACCGCGCCGTGGACGCGGATTTTCCCCAGAACGACCAGGCCATTTCCCCACTGCCCCGGATCGGCCACGTTATCGATCGCCACGTTGCGGATTGTCAGCTTGGCGGTCACGGCCGCGTCAATCGGAGCGGCCGCCGTCCCCATCTCGAACTCACCAAGCACCACCACCGTGACGGCCTTCAATTCCGTGCTCACATTCGTGGCAAACTGCAGCTTGCCACCTTGGTAAATGCCGACCGCCTGGGCAATCGCGGTCGTGTCCCGGATGATCAGCGTGTCCCCTCCCGCGATAATCACCTTGTCCGTTGCCGTCGGCGCTCGTCCCGCCGACCACGAGGACGCTGCATCCCAATACCCGATTCCCCCGTTTAACGCGCTGCGAAACGTCGAACCGTACGTCGGGTTGTTCATCGTCGCATTGCCGGGCAGCGCAATCGTGGTTCCCGGTTCGGCAAATGTCGAAGCTGCCGCTTCGCCCTCCGCTACGAGGGCGGATTCATTTCCGCCACCGAGGGTGGACATCAACCAGCGGGGCTCCAACGCCTCCACCTGGGCCAGAAAATTTAACCGACGATTGCGCTGCTTGAGTGCCATGCTATCCTCTCCTGATTCCGTAAATCGAAAACTGTAGTGGCGATCACTACCGCTCTGTCCAAGCGGTGCCGACCCTAATCGGGGCCAACATTGAGATTCCTTTATTTGCAGAAATTGGGCCGAATTGCCGACATCCGCGCATAACAGCCAGATATGCCATGTGAACTATAGGTTATTTTTCTCGAAGCGTCCAAACGCTGAATTCCAAGGCCGAATTCCAAAAATCCCCTCTCTGCGAACGCAGATCATTGGGCAAACTTGGCAAGAACTGCCTATTCCAAAAAATAAAAAAAGAAGCCCTCTTTGTAAGGAATTCAATATTAGCGGCCAATTAATCTAAATAGACGCCTCCAATAGCTAATTGGTTCCAAATAGCAAAACCTGCGCCGGCGGTGCCGATTCACGACAATGCGGCGGCGCTACCGTGTCGCCTGTAAGCACTTCCTTCCCTTCAAGACAAGCTTTTTGACACCACTTCGCCAAAACTTGTAACTGTATAGTTCCCGACCGGTGTTTCTGGGGCGGCTGAAGAGGGGTCGGGCGGAAATCGCGATGGGGCGCGTCACATCGCAGGGGGGCGTGAAGCAGCGCCTGAAAGCTTCGGGAGCGGCTTCGTGAGATGGCCTTTGGAGTGTCGTCAGAGGCCGCGGCGCGCAGCCGTGTGTCCCCCCGGCATTCGGGCGGTCGCTGCACCGCGGGAAAGTTCAAGACTTGGATTTGCCGCCAGCGTACAGATACTCCAGCACGCGGTTGGGGGGCTGGGTGAGGAGGCGGTAGTAGATCTCACTGGCTTTGTGGCCGTGGCGTTTGGTGGTCTCTTGCACGGTCATCAGCGCCGCCATGCGCTGGGCTCTTTCGCGTGTGCGGTGGCCAAAGCTGGTTTTGCGCATCACGACCAGCGGCCGCAACGCGCGTTCCGCCAGGTCGTTGGTGGGTGGCACGCGCGGATCATCCAGGAACACGAGCCACTCCTCGTGATGTCTCACGAGGCGTGGCTGCAGCGTGAGCGCTTTGCGGTGGTCGAGGGGGCAGGCCTTCAGCCGCGCCAGTTCGCCGCGGAGCCAGGCTTTTTCCGTCTCTTGTTCCGCAGCCGAGAGTTTCCCGGCCTGTCGGTCGCGCTGGAACGCGCAGCCGCGCTGGAAAAACTCCTTCACGTCCTGGAAGAACTGCCAGGCGCGGGAACCCACCGCCGTCAGCTTCTGCCACTCCCGCGCCTGCCGCGCCACATGCACCAGGCACTTCTGCTTGGCCTTCGCCACGTGGGCGTGGTAGCCCGAATAACAATCGGTGACCAGCGTGCCCGCGAAGTGCTCTCCCAGCACATCGCGCGAGACTTCGCCGGCCCGCGAGGTATCGAACTGAAAGTGAATGTATTTCTCGTCGCCATGCACCCAGTAGTAGGCCCGCTGGCCGTCCAAGGTCCAGTAGGTTTCGTCGGCAGGCACTGCCCCGTCGCTACTGGCGAGCTTCTGGCCGATGTCGTCGGTCACCGCCTCGGCCGGCTGGGCCACGAGTTTCTCGAAGCCGAGGAGCGCGGCAGGCGTGAAGGGAAAGTCGAACAGTTCCCGCAAGGTTCGCGGCACCTTGCGGTAGCTAATGCCGATGTCGTTCCGCAGGAAGAACGCCCAAGCCCGCAGTTGGGGTCCAATCTGGCTCCCCAGGATCTCTCCCGGTCCCGCCTGCTGCACCCAGCGGCGGCAACTCCGGCAACGCGCCGCGGGATGGCGATAACAGACGACCTGAGAGACTCGCTCGACGACGTCTTCCTGCACGTGCTCGCCGAGTTCCGCGTCCGGGAAGCACCGCACTTCGCCGCCACAATGCGGACACCGCGAGGGCGTGGCCACCGCGATCGCCTGATCGAACTCGGTCGGCGTGGCACGAAACCAGGCCGGATGCCCTACCGGCGAGCACTTGCGGGGCTCGGCATTGGCGGCGCTCGCTTCCGCGGAATTGTTCTCGACCGCCGTTGTCTCGCCTGGCTCCTGTTCTTCGCCACCGGTGCGGAACTTGTTCTGCCGCTCCAGCCGCAGCTCGAGCTTCACCTGCTCGAGTTCTTTCCGCAGCGTCTCGAGTTCCAACAGCAGCTTCGCCACGGTCCGGCGCTCGGCGTCCAACGGGCCGTGCAGCATCTCCAAGTAATCGCCGTTCTCGTTGGCCGCATCGACCACGGATCCCAGAGCAGCACCGCCCAGATGGGGGCAATGACCCACATGGGCACAGGCATATTCGTGGCGCGGGTAAAAGCAGAAGTGCATCGGCATCCCTTCCGTATGCCGACAACCTAACACCTAAAACCTACCAGCCATTCCGGCCTAGCGCAATTCCCCGCCGGCTAGCAACCCCTAAGGCCGCCGGCCGGGAACTAAACTGTTATCCGAGAAGCAGGTCAGGTATCTGGTCACGGCCAGCGCGCATAGTTGGGTAGGGTAGGCAGACTGGCGCGATTTGTTGTGGCATGGTATCACACTTTCTGGAGAGTAGCTGCGTGAGTTCGTTGGTCGTGTGACTGGGGGCGAAAGCGCAGAGGACCAGGAGGTGTC
>SXGT01101356.1_pt1 | contig 22238 bp, 21 predicted proteins | sample 3176221 | NCBI WGS metagenome assembly SXGT01 (sample SAMN11356862, study PRJNA531348) | freshwater metagenome | isolation source: freshwater sample F1-120 | place: China: Fuxian Lake, Yuxi | collected 2017-12-25
GGCGCCCCCACTCCGATAACCACCTTTATGTCTACCGGCACCAAAGCTGCGGCCATGGGCGCCTTTCTCCTGGTGTTCACGGGCGCCGCCCAGGGGGCCATCGCCGACTGGCGAGTGCTCATCGGGGCCATCTCCGCCGCATCGATGGTGGTGGGCAACATCGGTGCATTGCGCCAGACCAGTGTGAAGCGCATGCTCGCCTGGTCGAGCGTGGCCCAGGCGGGCTACCTGCTGATGGGCGTGGCCGTGGGCACCGCATTTGGTGCCGAGGCCCTCGTCTATTACCTCATCGCATACCTAGCCATGACCCTCGTCGCATTCGCCATCGTCATTCTGCGCGAGCGCGAGGTGGAGGATGGCGACCAGATCGAAGCCTTCACCGGTTCTGGCCGACGGCGCCCGTGGGCCGGAGTGGTAATGACTCTGGCCATGCTGTCGCTGGCCGGGTTCCCACCACTGGCCGGGTTCATCGGCAAGTTCATGCTGTTCTCGGCAGCCATCGACAGCGACATGCTGTGGCTGGCCATTGTGGGTGCCCTCGCCAGCGCGGTGAGCCTTGTGTATTACCTGCGCGTGAGCATTGTGATGTGGTCACCTGCGCCTGTGCGCAATGTGCCCGAGCGCACTCTTCGCGTACCGCGCCCGGTCGCTGCCGTGGCCGTCACGGGTGGCGTGGCCATTATCGCCCTGGCCATCTGGGCGCAGCCGGTCATTGACCTGTGCCGCGACGCCGGGGCATCGCTCCTTCCCTAGTCGCCCTCAGGGTGGGCGCCGGTCGGGTCAGGCGGGGCGTAGGCCCGGAAGCACGGCATCAACCACGTCGGCCGCGATGTCGTCCGTGAGATGCTGCTGCCAGATGAACCCCTGGATGACCAGCGGCCCGAGCAGCAACTGCGTGGAGAGATGAATATCCGCATCTCTGCAAATCTCCCCCCGGGTGATGCCCACGCTGAGGATGTCGCGGATGACGGCATCGAACGGACCCACGATGTGCTCGAGGTACAGGGCATGAAGCCTGAGTGAGCGGGAGAGGTCGCCGATGGCAGCAGCGAACAACGGGCCGTTGTCACCGCGAAGCCCATGCACGAATGCGCCCAACACCTCCACGAGGTCGCCGCGCACCGATCCGGTGTCGAGTGGTTCAAGATCAATGAGGCACTCCATCAGCGCATCTACGATCAGGGACTCCCGATCAGGCCAGCGCAGGTAGATGGTGCCCTTCCCCACGCCCGCGCGCTGTACCACAGCAGCAATGGTGCAGCCGGCCATTCCGTGCTCCACGAGCAGGTCGCGTACCGCCGGCAGCACAACACCCTCGACGTCCGGGTTACGGGGACGGCCACGAGGGCGGCGCACAGGGACAGCGATCACGTCGGGAGAAGTAGTCAAGAGGCAATCATCCCCAACGCGATTCGGTGACCGGGCAGCGACAGGATTCCTTATGAAGGTGCCAGTGAAAGGGGGATCGGTCGAGGCGGGGGCTAACCCGCCTTTGCATCGCGCTCGGCACCCCACCAGATGCGCGCCGCGATGATGACCATGACCGCTGCAAAGAGCAGGCGCAGGACATCCTGCGGCAGGCTGCTGGCCACGTATGCGGCGGCGAAGGCAGTTATGAGGGCCCCGGCGCCGATGATGGCTGCATCTGCAAGCCGCGCCTCTCCCGACCCGCGCTGCTGCCAGGTGCCGAGAATTGCCACAGGGACGATGGCAAGCAGCGAGGTGGCCTCGGCCACCACCTGGCTGAGACCCAGCACCAGGACGAGTGCCGGTACGAAGAGGATGCCCCCGCCCACCCCGGCCAGGGCAGCGACAAAGCCCCCTGCCACGCCGAGGATGGCGGCGATCACGTATGCGGTCATGGGTTCACCACCAGAAGAACAGCTGCGGCCACCAGCACGATGGCGAAGGCCCGCGAGATGACGACGGCCGACACGCGGCCCCGCACCCGCACGCCCACAACTACGCCGAGGAGCGCGGGTATCCCGATGAGTGCACCGAGCACCCAGTTGACATCTCCCATAACGCCGTACGCGATCACGCCCCACAGGGCGATGATGCCGATGGCCGCCAGTGACGTTGCGGTGGCAGCCCGCGATCCATATCCGCACAGGAAGATGAGCAACGGCACCATCACCACGCCACCCCCCACGCCGAAGAGCGCGGAGAAGGCACCACCCGCTGCCCCCACCAGCATCAGGCGCCATATGCGATCACGCGTATACGTGCTGTTAGCCTCGCCCCACATGACCGCCTCCTCCGAGCATTCGATCGCCGACATCGCTGGAGCACTTCGTGACAACGCAGACGGGGCCGCGCTGCTGTTCGACGTTGATGGCGTGCTCGCCCCCATCGTGCCCCATGCTGGTGATGCCCGCGTGCCCGACGAGGTACTCGACGTGCTGGCACGTCTGCGCGACCGGTATCTGGTGGTGGGCCTTGTAAGCGGACGGGCGCTGGCTTATGTGGACCGAATGGTGCCGGTACCCGGCCTCACCCGGGGAGGAAACCACGGGCTGGAGGTGGCGCCGCCGGGCGGCGACGCCGAGGTGGTGCCGGAGGCCCGGCCACATGCCCGCGCCATGCGCGCCTTTGTGGCCGCCCACCCGCCCAGCGTGCTGGAACCCCACGGCGTGTGGCTGGAGGACAAGGGCGTCTCGGTGAGCCTGCACCACCGGGAGGCACCCGACCAGGCGGGGGCAGAGGCATTTCTCGCCGGGCCGGTGGCAGGCGCAGCACTGAGCGCAGGCCTTCGAGTGCGTCACGGGCGCATGGTCGTGGAGGTACTGCCCGACGTGGATGTGGACAAGGGGACGGTTGTGCGCCAGATCATCCGGGCGTGCGGCGCGCAGACGGCGCTGTACGTGGGCGACGACCGCACCGATATTGATGCCTGGCGGGCACTGCACGATCTGCAGACCATCGGCGTGCTTGACCATGTCCACTGCGTGGTGGCCGACCAGCCCGAGGTTGGATCAGCAGTGCGTGCGGCTGCCGACGTGGCCGTTTCGGGCACCGGCGGCGTGCTGCGACTGCTTCACCAACTGGCCTCCTAACAGCCCCGCGGGGCCCGTGTTCCGCTGGAACGTTGTGCGCCGTGATCGCCCTTCCGGAGAGGATGAGTACGCAGAGGCCGTTGATAGTGTGCGCGGCCTTAGAGGCCTGAATCGGAGAACATGCGCGGGCTCGGAACACGAAGCGGGTTTATCGCAATGATCGCGGCTGGCGTGGTCGCCATCGCGGGCATCGCGGTGTTCGCGTTTTCGCTGGTCGGCACCCGCCCCACGGTTGATCCACTGCAGCCCCCGGCGGGCGGAGTGATCAACCCCGGCAAGCACCTCATCGTGGTGGGCACCACCTCGGCCCCCATGAAGGACCTGCGCGTCACCCTTGATGGCAAGGATGTGACCGCGGCTGTGCGAGGCGCGAGCGACGGAATCGCCCTCAGCGCGCCAAATCTCCGAAGCGGCACGCACGCCATGGCCGTGTCGTACTCGACCGGCAGCGGCCTGACGGGTGGCAGCACGTCGAAGTCGTGGGACTTCACCGTTGATCGCACACCGCCCCGTCTCGTGATCTCCAAGCCCTCCGGGGACGGTGCCAACACGCACGCGGTGGCGCTGGCTGGTACCGCCACGCAGGGCAGCTCCATCCACATCACCGCGCGGGGGAACGGGCTCGCCGGCGCCGAGGCCACGGGGACCGGTGGGGCGTGGTCCACCACCACGAACCTGCCCGAGGGCCGATCGACGGTAAAGGTGACGGCCACCGACCTGGCCGGCAACACCACCACGAAGGCCAAAGTGGTCCTCGTAGACACCAAGGCCCCCGCGCTGCAGCTTGCCCCCACCACCAAACTGGCCAAACTCACCACCACGCCGCAGCCGATCATCTACGGAAAGGTGGGCGGCGAGAACGCAGCGCTGCTCACCTACGGCGCCAGCATCAACGGCGTGGGCGTGGTGCAGATCAAGGGCGCTGACGCATCCGCCCCCAGCGCATCGGGGCCGGCGTCAGGCACCATCAGCGACACGGGAATGTCGCTCTCGGGCAACCAGTTTGCACTGGCCATTGGCCGCCTGCCCGAGGGCAAGAACACGATCACCATTTGGGTGCGTGACCGCAGTGGCAACACCGTGAAGAAGTCGTTCACATCGTTTGTGAACACGCAGTCGATGTTTGGCACCTCGCAGCTCACGGTCGGTGCGATCGGTGGCGACGTGAAGCAATTGCAGGAGCGGCTCCGCACGTTGCGTCTGTGGAAGGGCGGGGCCACCAATACGTACAACGAGAAAACCGCCAAGGCCGTCACGCGATACCAGAAGCGCTTCCACCTGAAGCAGACCGGCAACGTTGACGCAGCGACCCTCCGCAAGATGGTTGGACGTATTGATATCTCACTGAATAGCCGCAAGCTCACGCTCTACCGCGACGGGCGCCCCTTTAAAACCTTCCGTGTGGCCATTGGCATGCCAAGCTACCCGACCCCCACCGGCAACTTCCGCATTGTGAACATGCAGAAGAACCCCACGTGGCTGCCACCCGACTCGCCGTGGGCCAAGGGCCTCGGCCCCGTTCCGCCCGGCCCCGGGAACCCGCTCGGCACGCGCTGGATCGGCACCTCGGCACCTGCTGTGGGCATCCACGGCTCCCCCGCCAGCTGGAGCATCGGCACCGCCGCCAGCCACGGCTGCCTGCGCATGCACATCTCCGAAAGCGAGACGTTGTACGAGCTCGTCGTTGTGGGCATGCCTGTGGATATCCACAACTGACCGACGCACCGAATGTGCCCGCGCTCTCTGCTGCAGACTTCGACGGCGAGGCCCTGGCGGCCGGGCGCCTGACGCTTGTCGATTTCTGGGCCCCGTGGTGCGTTCCGTGCGCCAAGATCGCGCCGCTGGTTGAGGAACTCGCACGCACGCACGAAGGCCGGCTCACCGTGTACGGCCTCGACGTCGACGCGTACCCCGCCCCTGCGGCCCGTCACAACGTACTCTCCCTCCCGACGCTGATTCTGTTTCGCAGCGGAACCGAGGTGGCCCGGCTCACCGGCACGCCGTCGGCCAAGAAGATCAACCGAGCGCTTGCGCCCCACCTGGAGTTGCCATGACCGACAGGCCCACACCCCCGATGTACTTCAGCCTCCGCACTGTGCAGCCCTTCGCGAAGATGGAACTTCGCGCAGTGGAGGGTGAGCCCGGGGTTGACCTCACCATTGCCGATGGCACGGTCGTGGGTCTGCTACTGCCCGACGTGCGCATGCTTTCGCGTCTTGATGAGATCTGCGAGAAGGTTGGCATCGACCCGTACGAGTGCTGGCAGCGGGTGCGCGGCGATGTGGACCTGTCGGTGAAGATCCGGGAGAAGATCAAAAAGTAGGGCGGTGCCCGGCAGGCGACCGCCAGTTGCCCGAGGGCGCTGACCAGCTCCCGGGCCTCATTCGCTCCGATTACCCCGGTCTTCACAAGGCCCACGTCGCCCGACGACTCGACGATGACCCCCGCGGGAACGCTCCAGATCGACAGCGCCCCGGCCTCGGGGTGCTCATCAAGGTCGCCGTCCACCACTGCGCGGGCGGGCGGCGCGTCGTGGATGCCCTACTTCGCCGAGGGGCAGCGCGGGCAGTTGGGGGCGGTGACCACCAGAAGCCACGGACCCTCGCCCTGGAGGCCGAAGGCCTGCGAGCGGCGTTGCGCTCAGCCCAGGGCGCCCACCAGCTCGGCGGCCTCGGTGGGGCCGATGCGACCGGTCTTCACCATCCCCACGTCGCCCGACGCCCTGATGACGATGCCCGCGGGCACACTCCAGATGGGCAGCGCCCCGGCCTCGGGGTGTTCGCTCAGGTCGACGCTCACCACCTGACGCGATCCCGCTGCGTCCTCAATCGCCCGCTTCGCGGGGCCACAGCGCGGGCAGTTGGGGGCGGTGACCACCAGCAGCCATGGGCCGTCGCCCTTCAGCGCGAACGCCTTCTTCAGGTCGTGGGCCGATCCGCCTCTGCGCACCAGCTGCTTCCAGGCGATGCACCCGATGCAGATGCCGCTGATTGCCGAGAACAGGGCAACCGCAGCCACCACGCCGGTGATGATCCAGCCAGCCGTCGACGCGCCCGCGTACAGCAGCGCGATTGCCACCACCAACATGGAGATGGCCATCAGCTGCGCAAAGCGCACCGGGCGCGATGGCTCGAGCTCTGCCGGGCGCGCCGGTACGAGGGTGAACAGGTAGGCCACGGGTGACCACCGCGGGCCGATGAGCGCCAATGCGATGAACACGGCGGCGATCACCACCACTGCCTGCGTCTGAAAGATGACCGCCTCAAGGCACAGCATGCCGGTAATGGCCTGCGAGAACCGCGGGGCGGCCGGATGCACTGCCGCGGGCGTATGGGCGGGGAGTGGAAAGATGCTCATGCCGCGCAGGTAATCATGGAAGCGCCAACGCGATTGACACCGGCTCGCCGTCGATCTCGCCATCCTCGCGGTGCTTGGGCGCGAACGGCAGGCCGTGACCCACGGTGAGTTCGGTGGCCAGCACCTCGCCCGCGATGTAGGCCCGGTGGGCGCCGATGGCCTCACGCACACGCCCCGACCCGTCGAGGTGCAGGTGGATGCGATCCTCCACCTTCAGGTCGGCGGTGCGGCGGGCGCTCTGGATGGCACGCACCAGGTCGCGTGCAAGGCCCTCCATCTGCAACTCGGGAGTGATCTCAGTGCTGAGGCCCACGGCGAGCGATCCGCCCTCGGCCACCGCGTAGCCCTCCGACGGGCGCACCTCGCGCAGCAGGTCATCGTCGGCGAGCATCTGCGTGGCCCCATTCACCTCGATCGCCACCGTGGTGCCGGAGTCGAGCGCCTTGACCGTGGCCGCGGCATCAAGCGACGCCACCGCCTGGGCAACGGCGGGCATCTCGTTGCCAAAGCGCGGGCCGAGAGTGCGGTAGTTGGGCTTCAGGCTCACTTCCATCAGGCCCTCGGCGTCGGTGACAAAGCGCACCTCGCGCACGTTCAGCTCCTCGGCAACCACCCGCGACAGCCCCTCCAGCAGGCGGGCAGTGGCCGGCGGACAGGCGATAACCGCCTCCTTCAGCGGCTGGCGCACCTTCATCTTGGCCTCCTTGCGGGCCGAGCGGCCAAGCGTGGTGGCCTCAAGCGCTGCGGCCATGGCCTGCTCAAGTGCCTCGTCACGACGACCACCCGGAGTGGGCCAATCGGCCAGGTGCACGCTCTCGGGTGCAGCCGGGTCGTGGGCCGCAACCAGATTGCCCCACATCTCGTCAGCGACAAACGGGCAGAACGGCGCCAGCAGCAGGGCGACCGTCGACAGGCACTCGTGGAGCGTGGCGAAGGCCGCAGCCCGATCGGTGGCGTTGTCGTTGCGCCAGAAACGGCGGCGACCCGTGCGCACATACCAGTTGGACAGGTCGTCGATGAGCGACTCAAGGGCGCGACCGGCGTTGGTGGGGTCATAGCCGGCAAGCCCATCGGTGACCACCTGTGTGGTGGCATCCAGACGCGACAGCGCCCAGCGGTCCATCTCGCTGCGCTCGGCCATCGGCGGTGCGGGGTCGCCCGGGGTGAAGCCATCGGGCAGTGATGCGTAGGTGGCCAGAAATGCGTAGGTGTTCCACAGCGTGAACAGAAACCGGCGCCGGGTCTCATCCACCACGTCGAGGCTGAAGCGGAATGAATCCCACGGGCTCTGCGCGGTAAACAGATACCAGCGGAAGGCGTCGGCACCGGCGTGATCGAGCACGGACCAAGGCGCCACCACATTGCCCTTGCTCTTGCTCATCTTCTGGCCCTCGGGGTCGAGGATGAGCCCCAAGCACACCACGTTGCGGTAGGCCGCCTCGTCAAACAGCAGCGCCCCCTCGGCCAGCAGCGAGTAGAACCACCCGCGGGTCTGGTCGAGCGCCTCGCACACGAAGTCGGCCGGGAAGTGACCAGCCAGCCCGTTCTCACCCTCAAACGGATAGTGATGCTGCGCAAACGGCATCGCACCGGAATCGAACCAGACATCGGCGACTTCCGGCACACGATGCGCGACCCCCCCACACCCGCAGCGGATAGGGATTTCATCAACGTACGGACGGTGGGGATCCAGGCTGACAGGCACCTTGTCCACAGCCCTGTCTCGTAACATTTCGAATGATCCGATGGCCGTGACCGTCTCACAGTCGTCACACCGCCAGAACGGCAGCGGGGTGCCCCAGTAGCGCTCGCGACTGATGGCCCAGTCGACGTTGCCCTCGAGCCAGCGGCCAAAGCGGCCGTGCTTCACGTGGTCGGGGTGCCAACCTACCTGCTCGTTCAGCTCCAGCATTCGGTCGCGCACATCGGTGGTGCGGATGTACCACGAGGGCTTGGCGTAATAGAGAAGAGGGGTGGAGCAGCGCCAGCAGTGGGGGTAGCTGTGCTCGTAGGGCTTCTCGCGAAACACGCGGTCGCGGGCTTCGAGGTCGGCGATCAGTTGCCGGTCGGCATCCTTCACGAACACGCCCACAGCCTCGGGCACCGCGTCGGTGAACAGACCCTGGCGATCGACGGGGTTGGGGGCGTCAAGGTCGTGCTCGCGCGCAGCACGCATGTCGTCCTCACCGAATGCCGGGGCCAGGTGCATGACTCCGGTGCCGTCCTCAGTGGTGACGAAGTCGCTCATCACCACGATGTGCTTGCCCGGGATGTCGCCAAATGGAGGCTCGTAGGCGCTGCCCGCCATCTCAGAGGCCGGCATGGTGCGCACGGTCACCGCGTCGTCGCCGATGACCTTTGCCACCAGCGCCTCGGCCATCACCAGGCGCTCACCATCCACTTCTACGACCGCGTAGGCGGTGCCGGGGCTGATTGCCGCGGCCTGATTGGCCGGGAGCGTCCACGGAGTGGTGGTCCACACCAGCAGCGAGGTGCCGGGGTCGTCCACCAACGGAAACCGCACATAGATGGACGGGTCAACGACGTCCCTGAAGCCCTGCGCCACCTCGTGGCTCGAAAGGGCGGTGCCACACCTGGGGCAGTACGGCACCACCTTGTCGCTCTCGTACACCAGGCCCTTGTCGAACAGCGTGGCCAGGCTCCACCACACGCTTTCCACGTAGTCGGTGTCCATGGTGCGGTACGCCTGTGACGTATCAACCCAGAACCCGATGCGGTCGGTGAGGCGCTCCCACTCGTCGAGGTACTCGCCCACCGACTCGCGGCAGCGCGCGTTGAACTCGGCGATGCCGTAGGCCTCGATCTCGGGCTTGCCCGAGATGCCGAGGTGCTTCTCAACCTCGAGCTCCACGGGCAGGCCGTGGCAGTCCCATCCCGCCTTGCGCTCCACATAGCGCCCGCGCATGGTGTGAAAGCGCGGGAAGATGTCCTTGAACACCCGGGAGAGCACGTGATGCGAACCCGGACGACCATTGGCCGTGGGCGGGCCCTCGTAAAACACGTACGGGTCAGCGCCCTTGCGGTCGTCAACACTTCGCTGGAAGATGTCGCGCTCGTGCCAGAAGGCGAGCACCCGCTCCTCCATCGCCGTCCAGTCGGCCGCCGGTCCCACTGGGCGCCAATTGCTCATACGGCCTCCACCACTGCAGGGTCTGTCCGGAGCACCCGGATCACGTCGTGAAAGTCCTCGTACGGCACGAAGGGCACGTCCTCCTGCACAAGCCACTCCGCCAGGCCATCACGGGCGAAGATCTGATCGGCCAGCAGCGACGCGCAGCGATCGGAGATGCCGTCGCCCACATAGATCAGCCGCTCGCCTGCATGGCGCTCGCGAATTGCGTGGCGCTTACACCTTCGGCCACAGATCTCGCAGGTGTCGCCCCGGTGATCCCCCCACACCAGCGTGCATCCCCCGGTCGTAAAGACGGCGTCGTTGGCGACCACCTCGAGGTGCCTGAGGCCCAAGTCGCCCAGCACCTCGTCAATGACGCAGCGAAAGCCTGCGCTCATCACCACCAATCGGTGACCACCGGCCTCGGCAAACGCCACCAGATCCGCGAAGCCGGGGCGTGTGCCCGCCTGTTCGCGCACCAGGGCCACCACGACACCGTGGGGAGCGGTGACCGTCGCGAACTGGGTCTGCATTGCCTCCTCCACGGTCATTTCGCCCGACCGGAGGGCCGGTTCGATCTGATCCCAGAGACCCGGGCGCCCGTGAGCATCCACGATCACGTGCAGCGTGTCGCGCAGTGTGATCGTGCCGTCGAAGTCCACGGCGATGAGGAGCGGTGCCACGACCCACGAGGGTACCAGCGGGATACCATCCATCGTGTGCCCGACGACGCCGACCTCATCGACTCGCCCCGACCCGTGTTCATCCATGGCGCCGGTCGTACCCCGGCATCGTGGGGGCCACAGCTCGCACGGTTTGAGGGTGCCCTCGCGGTGGCCCTGCCCGGGCACCCCGGCGGTGAGCCGCTTGAGGGTGCGGCGAACATGGCCCAGTGGGTCGTGAGCGAGATCGAGGAGATTCCCGGCCCGCTGGTGATGGTGGGCCACTCCCTCGGTGGGGCCGTGGTGCTTGAAGTTGCGCTGCAACGACCGGATCTGGTCGCCGGCCTCGTGCTGGTGTCCACCGGCGCCCGGCTGCCGGTACCCGACCATGCCCTCGAACGCATCGAGCATGACTTCGAGGGCGAGTGCGCCCGCATGGTGGAGCAGTCGTGGCTACACCACAATCCCGACCTCATCCGCCGGGGAACCGGGTCGGTGATCTCCATGGGCCCGCTCGTCCTTCGCGCCGACTACCTCTCCGCACGAGGGCACGACGTACGCGGGCTCCTCGACCAGATCACGGTGCCCGCCCTCGTGCTGAGCGGCGAAGCGGACCCGCTGGTGCCCACGTGGCTCTCGCAGGAACTCGCGGATGGGCTGCCCGACGCCACCATGGTGATCATCCCTGGGGCCGCGCACGTACCGCAGCTGGAGCGGGCCGATGCGGTGGATCTGCTGGTCGCCGCCTGGCTGGCGCGACTCGAGCTACTGCTCCCCGGAGACGATGACTGATCCGCGGGGCGCAGCAACGCACCCCATCGTGATTCTGGTCAATCCTGCATCCACTGCCGCCCACCCCGGGCTCGTGGATCATGCCGAGCGCGTGCTTGGCCCGCTGGGTCTCAGAGCAGTGCTCACCACAGAGGCGCGAGGGCACGCAGCCGAGCTCGCCCGCGGGGCAGTTGAGACCCACGGGGCACTGACCCTGGTGACAATTGGCGGGGACGGCACTGCGGCCGAGGCCGCTGGTGCGCTCATCGGCACCGGATCGGCACTCGCGCCCATGCCCGCAGGCAGTACCAACGTCTTCGCGCGCACGCTCGGGTGGCAACGTGACTGCGAGATGGCGCTCGACGACCTGGCGGGAGAGATCGCACGTGGCACGCGCCCTGATCGTGTGACCGTTGGCCACGTGTCGGCGGATGGTGACGATCACATCTTCGTCGTCAACGCCGGGGCCGGTATCGATGCCGAGGCCGTCGAGGCCGTCGAGCGCCACCCGGATATGAAGCGGCATATTGGCCAGGCGTGGTTCGCCGGTGCCACCGCCATGGCGGCCCTTCGTGCACGTAAGGGCGGCGGCGTGATCGTGAGCATTGACGGCGGCGCCCCATTTCAGCTGGCGTCGCTCAGCGTCGCCTGCTCGCGGCCATTCGCATTTTTCGGTGACCGCCCCTTCGACCTCATCCCCGAGGCCGGGGAGGATGGCGCCCTGGGGTGGCTGGGGTCGGCAACCGGCGGCGTAATCGGGCCCGCGGTGGCTGTGGTCGGCGCGCTTACCGGTGCATGGCACCTCGACTCATCAACAGTGGCCCATGGCGTTGCGCACGAGCGCATCACCATGGAGAGCCACGAGGGTGTTGCCCTTCAGGCCGACGGCGAGCCGCTCGGGCGCTTTCATCACGCGGTATTCACTCCCGCGGCTGGACTTCGTGTGATGCGCCCGGGCGGCAGTGATCCCGCCCGCGACTAGATGTCGTGCCCGGTGACCAGATCGTCGAGGTGGGCGTCAAGGCGCCTGCCCAGCATGATGAAGGTGTAGCCGCTTCCCGGTCCACCGTGACGGGCCGAAAGACACAGCGTGGCGCGAACGTCGCGCACCACGGCGGATGGGCCACGACGCAACGGGTCGCCGCTCGAGGGCCCGCTGGGGGGCCACGCCGGCGGACGCCCCTCAATCAGTGGGGCCACCACCCGTCGCACGGTGGCCACGAGCTCGGCGAACTCGGCATCGGGCAGCGACGAGCGGGCCTCGTCGAGGATGTCGCGCACCTGCGGCCACGGATCGGCGGGCTCGCCGGGCGGGAGCGCATGCGCCAATGCCCGCGCATCATCAATGGGTACGAGCCGCGTTGCGTCCATACGCCGCGGCTCCGGGTCGTCAGGCGGCGCGTCGGGCACGATCAGCCGGGCGGCGGGGCATCCCGACCCGATGCCATGGCCACGCCACCCTCGGGATCACGAAGTGGACCAAGGCGACGAAAGCGCTCCCGTCGAACCACCCGCCGCTCGGCCGGGGTCTGCGCCTCGAGTTCCAGAAGTGTTCGCTGCAGATACTGGCCCAGGATCTCGGCGGCCTGCCCATGATCGGTGTGGGCGCCGCCAGGCGGCTCGGGGATTACCGCATCGGCCACGCCCCACCGGTAACAGTTGGCTGCGGTGGGCTTAAATGCCTGCGCCGCCCGCTTGGCCTGCGATGCATCACGCCACAGGATGGCCGACGCACCTTCGGGGCTGATCACCGAATATGTGCTGTTCTCGAGCATCAGCACCCGATCGGCGATGCCGAGGCCCAGCGCACCACCCGATGAGCCCTCGCCGATGACAACGGCCACCACCGGCACATTGAGCCGCCACATCAACTGCATGCTGCGGCTGATCGCGCCGCCCTGCCCCCGCTCCTCGGCACTGGCACCCGGAAATGCCCCGGGGGTGTCGATGAGCGTCACGATCGGCATTCCCATGCGGTTTGCGATCTCCATCACGCGCATCGACTTGCGATAGCCCTCGGGGCTCGCCATGCCGAAGTTGCGATAGGTGCGCTCGTTGGTGTCACGGCCCTTCTGCTGGCCCACAAACGCCACGGGGCGATCGTTGAACCGTCCGAAGCCCGCGACTATCGCCGGGTCGTCGCCAAAAAGGCGGTCCCCGTGCATCTCCTCAAAATCGGAGGTGATGCGGTTGATGTAGTCGAGCGTGTAGGGCCGCTCGGCATGGCGGGCGATCTGGATGCTGGCCCACAGATCCTCGTCCACCTGGACGCCCGACGACCGCCCCAGCTTGCCGGTGACGCGCCGCACAAATGACGGGCCGTCTGGCTTGCCGCCGCTCACGCCACAGGCCCGTCGTCGTTACCGCTGCCGGGGCGGATGCGCCCCATGATCTTGCCCGGAAGGGATGGCAGCGACTGCGCCACGCGCCCCACCCGCTCGGCCCCGCCCTGTGCCCAGCCGGGAGGACCGGCTACCAGCGCCTCGCCGTCGGGTGGCGCAAGGATGTGCAGCACGCGCCCAATACGGGCAGCCAGTTCGCGGCGGTCCACGACGGCATCCACCTGCCCGTTGGCCAGCTGACGCTCCGCACGACCGAAGTCGGCGGGCAGCACCTCACGGGTGGTCTCTTCAATTACGCGTGGGCCGCTGAACGCGATCAGTGCGCCGGGCTCGGCGTACGTCACGTCACCGAGTGACGCAAACGACGCCCACACGCCACCGGTGGTCGGGTGGGCGAGAATCATGATGACGGGCACCTGTGCCTCGGCAAGGGCATCGAGGGCGATGACGGTCTTGGCCATCTGCATCAGCGCAAGCGTGCCCTCCTGCATGCGGGCACCTCCGGACGACGACAGGATGATGAGCGGGATGCCCTTCTGGGCAGCATGCTCGCACGCCCGGGCCAGCTTCTCGCCGACCACCGCACCCATCGAACCGCCCATGAACGAGAAGTCCATGATCGCAGCGACACACGGCACGCGGCGCACCTCGATCTCGGCGCACACGACCGCCTCGTTCATGCCCGTCTTGGTCTCGGCCTCACGGATGCGATCGGCGTAGGGCTTGAGGTCGGTGAATTGCAGCGGGTCGGCGGCGCGCAGGTCTGACCACAGTTCCACGTAGCCGCCCGGCTCACCGAGCTGCTCCAGACGCTCGCGGGCCGTCACCGGGAAGTGGTAACCGCACGCCGGGCACACACGCAGATTGCGGCGCATCTCGTCGCCCGAGTAATGGCTGTCGCACTTGGGGCAGGTGCTTGCATCGCTCGCGATCCGGCGCGGGCGGTCCTGTCGGTGCCCGAGATGCCGGAGGCGATCAATAGACACCGTGATGTTGCGGCCGACGCGACTCATCTGGAGCCGATCATGCCATGTGCCCCTGCCGAACGTGACGCGAGCCAATCCTCAATCGCCCTGCGGTATGCCGGCACGATGCGACCCTCGTGACGATTCTCCAGTAACTCCTGGGCAGCGACCTCTGGTGCACGGCCTCTCAGCCGCAGCACCGCATAGGCCACCATCATCGAACGCCGCCTGCCTCGCTGGCAGTGGATCAGCACGCGGGCGTGCGGGTCCTCCTCAAGCCAGCGGGCCGCCATCTCGGCCGCATCGGCCCATTTTGCGGGGGGCTGGTGACGCCCGTGGTCCCACATGGGCGCAACGGCCACGTTCGTAGCGCCAAACAACTGCTTTTCGGCTGAGAGGTCCTGGCTGAAGGTCGTCTGGAGGTGCGCACGGCAGTTGACCACGTGGGTCACGCCCTCCCGGGCAAGCAGCAAAAGGCTTGCCGGCGTGGGGATGCTGCCGATCGCGATGCGTTCATCACCGATCCACGTCCACGGGCGGGTCTTGGTGCCCGGGCCGTAGATGCGATTCGTGAACCGGAACCAGATCTCCCGGACGAATGTGGTTCCCGCGCGCGCGCGGCCCATCGGCGGCTGGTGGGCGCGGTTCGACGTCACCGCACTCCCGCACGCTGAAAGGCCAGGGTGGCGTTGTGGCCGCCAAAGCCGAATACGTTCGATAGCGCCGCGCCCACCGTTGCCGTACGGGCTTCGTTGATCACGTGGTCAACACCCGCGCAGTCGGGGTCGAGCTCGCTCAGATTGATCGTGGGGGGCACGATGCCGTGCTTGATGGACAGCGCGGTGAGTGCACCCTCCAGCGCTCCGGCAGCGCCCAGGCAGTGCCCATGCATCGACTTTGTGCTGCTCACCATCGTGCGCGCCGCGAGCTCGTCACCAAACGCCCGCTTGATCACGCGGATCTCCGACGGGTCGCCGACCGGCGTCGAGGTACCATGCGCATTGATGTAGTCGATGTCGGCTGGCTCCAGATCGGCATCGGCAAGCGCCATCAGCATCGCGTTGGCCGGGCCGGCGCCGGTGGGGTCGGGCTCGGTGATGTGGTGTGCGTCGCCCGACAGGCCATATCCCACGATCTCGCAAATGATGTCGGCGCCGCGGGCCTCGGCGCGCTCTTTCTCCTCCAGCACCAGCACTGCGCCAGCCTCGCCCATTACAAAGCCGTCTCGGCCGATGTCAAACGGGCGGCTTGCCGTGCCCGGGTCGTCGTTCCGCGTCGACAGGGCCTTCATTGCATTGAAGCCCACGATCCCCACATAGGTGACCGCAGCCTCGGCACCGCCTGCGAACATCACGTCGGCGCGGCCCAGGCGGATCTGATCAAAGGCATCGCCAATGGCGTGGTTGGCCGATGCACAGGCGGTGGTGGCACACGAGAGCGGACCCTGAAACCCCAGGTCCATCGACGCCTGTGCTCCCGCCATGTTCGCGATGATCATCGGTATGAACAGCGGGCTCACCCGGTCGGCGCCGCGGTCACGGCACACGACAACCTGCTGGTAGAAGGTCTCGATACCACCGATGCCGCTGCCGATCATCACGCCAATGCGATCCCTAGCGACAGTGCCCCCCACGTCCGAGTCGTCGAGGGCTAGGCGGCTTGCTGCCACTGCCATCTGCGAAAACCGGTCCATGCGCCGCGCCGCACGTCGCTCCACGAAGTCGGTGGGCTCAAAGCCCGGCACCTCGCACGCGAAGTGCGTCTCGCACTCCGACGAGTCGAAGCTCGTAATGGTGGCCGAGGTGGATCGCCCTGAGATGGCGCCATCCCACGCAGCCTCACGACCAATGCCAAATGGGGTCACCAGACCGACGCCCGTGACCACCACCCTCCGCAACTTGCCATCCTGAATGAGCCTGCTCATTGGTTCTCCCGCCTACGTCGCAAGGCCGCCATCAACCGGGATGACCGTCCCGGTGATGAACGCAGCCGCGTCGGTGCAGAGAAACGCCACGAGTGCCGCGACGTCCTCAGGTGTTCCGAGCCGCTGGAGCGGCGTGTGCGACATCAACTGCTCGCGCACGTCGGCCGGCAACCCGGCGGTCATGTCGGTGACGATGTATCCCGGCGCCACCGCGTTTGCGCGTACCCCGCGCGAGCCCGCCTCCTTTGCGAGCGACTTCGCGAGCCCGATCACGCCGGCCTTGGCCGCCGCGTAGTTCACTTGGCCCGCATTCCCCATCATCCCGACCACGCTCGAGATCGCAACAATGCTGCCGCTGCGGCGCTTCATCATGCCCCGGAGTGCAGCGCGCGCGGTGAAGAACGAACCCGAGAGGTTCGTGCCGATCACCGCGTCCCAGTCGTCGTCGCTCATGCGCATCATCAGGCCATCACGGGTGATTCCCGCGTTCAGCACCAGCGCATCAAGCGGCCCCAGCGCCTCTTCGGTACCGGTCACCATTGCCTCGGCAGCGGCAGAATCGGAGATGTCGCCCTGCACCATATGCGCCCGGCGCCCCAGTGCCTCAATCGCCTCGGCAGTCGCCGTCGCGCCGGCCTGATCCGAGACGTACCCCACGCCCACGTCGTAACCCGCGGTGGCAAGGGCCAGTGCGCATGCCGCACCGATCCCCCTGCTTGCACCGGTCACCAGTGCCGTGCTCATGCCATCACCTCCGAGATTCCCACCAGATCATCGGGCCCCGAGATCTGGTGCAGCGACGCGTCCCGCTTGATCCGCCTCACCAGCCCCGACAGCACCCGGCCGGGGCCCAGCTCGACGAAGGTCGTGGCACCCATCGCAAGCGCAACATCCACCGCTTCACCAAATCGTACCGGCGACGTGAGCTGATCGAGCAGCACCGCACGCATGCGGTCTGCAGGCTCCACGAGCGCGGTGGTGGTGCACAAAAAGGCAGGCGAGGGTGGTGTTGGGTCCCATGCCTCAAGCGCGGGCGCCAGGCGGTGCGATGCGGGTGCCATCAGTGGACTGTGAAACGCGCCGCCCACCTTCAGCTGAGTGGCCTTCACCCCCCGCTCGCCCGCGAGGGCCAGCAGTTGTGCGATGCCGTCAACCGTGCCCGATGCCACAACCTGACCCGGGCAGTTGTAGTTGGCGGGCCACACATCACCAACCTCCTCGCACAGCGCCTGCACCTGCTCGTCCGACTGCCCGAGCACCGCGGCCATCGTGCCCGGGCGATCCTCCCCGGCGGCCTGCATGGCCGCACCGCGCTCGCCCACCAGACGAAGGGCCTCATCAAATCCAATGGACCCGCAAGCCACCAGGGCCGGGTATTCGCCCAGCGAGTGGCCGAGCGCCACATCGCCGCGCAGCCCGTGCTCCTCTGCCACGCGCAGGCACGCGATGCTCATGGTGAGAATGGCGGGCTGGCACACGTCGGTGCGCACCAAGTCGGCCTCGGGGCCCTCAAAGATGATCTTCGTGATGTCATAGCCTAGGGCGTCGTTGGCCTCGGCAAAGGTGGCTGCAGCCGTGGGGTGCGCCTCGCACAGGTCGCGCCCCATTCCCACCTGCTGGGCACCCTGACCTGGAAAGAGCAGGGCGATCACGCCCGTGGCTCCCAGCGCACCAGCGCCGCGCCCCAGGTGAGCCCCGCACCGAAGCCCACCATCAGCAGCAGGTCACCCGGCGACACATTTCCCCGCTCCACGGCCTCGGCCAGAGCGATGGGGATCGACGCCGACGAGGTGTTGCCGAAGCGATCGATGTTGATGACCACCTTGTCCGGCGGAATCTCCAGCTTCTCGGCCGCATGCTGAAGAATGCGCTTATTGGCCTGATGCGCCACCAAGTAGTCGACATCGTCGGTGGTGAGTCCGGCCTCCTGCAAGAGGCGCGTGGCCGAGTCGACCATGATCCGGGTGGCAAACCGAAATACTTCGCGCCCTGCCATCTGAATACACAGATCGGCGGGCTCGACACCCTTCGACCGCGCGGGACGGCGCGACCCGCCGGCGGGGATGCACAGAATGTCCTTGCCCGAGCCGTCGGCGCCCAGTTCAAACCCGATTACCCCGGTCCCGGACTCGCCCTCGTCGTCCGCCTCAATCAGGGCGGCACCCGCACCATCGGCAAAGAGCACGCACGTACTGCGGTCGTTCAAGTCCACGATGCGGGACAGCGTTTCGGCACCAATTACCATCACCTTGCGGGCGAGACCCGACTCCACCATCCCGGTGGCGTACGCAAGCCCGTATACAAACCCGCTGCATACGGCGTTGATGTCGAGCGCGGCGGCCGATGTGGCGCCCATCTGATCCGCCACCAGCGTGGCGGTGGGCGGAAAGATGTGGTCGGGCGTGGTGGTCGCGATGATCAGCAGGTCGATGTCGGCGGCGCTCGTACGCGTGCAGCGGAGCAATGCCTGGGCCGCTGCCAACGCCAGATCGGACGTCGCCTGATCGTCTGCCGCGATGTGGCGCTCAGAAATTCCGGTGCGCTCGCGAATCCACTCGTCAGTGGTGTCGACCATCTTTTCAAGCTCGGCGTTTGTGAGCACCCGCTCTGGCACATACGACGCAACGCCGGTGAGGCGGGCACGGGGACGAGTGCGTCCCGTCACTGCCAGCACGCTCAGACCGCCCCGTCGCGGTCGACGATCGCGAACTTGAGGATGGCCTGGCATGCGAGCTCGCCGTTGACCCGGGCTTCTGCCTCAGCCTGCCCGATCGGACCGCGCTGACGCGTGACGTGTGTGGACATCTCGAGGGTCTCGCCCGGGCGTACGGGTCGGCGGAACTTCACCTTGTCAATCCCGGCGAAAAGCGCCAATTTGTCGCGGTTTTCGGGCAGCGCCAGTGCCGCCAATGCACCGGTCTGCGCAAGGGCCTCCACGATGATGACCCCGGGCAGGATGGGCTCCCCCGGGAAGTGGCCCACGAGAAATGGGGTGTCGGGGGCCAGCGTCCACCGGGTGCGTGCCAACTCGCCCGGCACTAGTTCCACGATCTCGTCTACGAATAGGAACGGCGCTCGGTGCGGGAGGATCTCACTGGGTTCGGGAAGGCTGCTCACGATCCGGGAAGGGTACCCGTTTCGATGTTCGGTGGCTCCCGTATCGCAGCCCCCCGGCCAGAGTCGCGCGGGTGGGCGCGGCGCTTGGACCGTATCCTCTGCCGTGTGAACTCCAACGTCCCCGCCCACGGCGCCGTATCGCCACCCGGCACCCACCCCTCCTCCTGCCCGCTGTGCGGGCTGGAGGGAGGCCGCGAAATCCTGACTGGCACCGACCACCGGCGAGGTACGCCGGGCGACTTCAGGGTCATCGAATGCCCGTCGTGCCGCCTCGCGCGTACCGATCCGTGGCCCGACGACCCCGGTGCCTGGTATCCCGACGAGTACCCGCAGCACGGAGGCAGCGAGTCGCTCACCGCCAGAGCATCACGCGGTGCGCTTGAGCGGGCGTCGCGACCCGGTGCGGGGCGCCTTGGACGACTCCTCGGTCGGGCCGTTCCCGAAGCCGACACCGGTGGTCCGCTTCGGCCGGCGTCGCGAATTCTTGACGTTGGTGCCGGCACCGGTGGAGCGGTGGCGGCATTCAGGGCAGCGGGGCACGACGCCTGGGGCGTGGAGCCGTCGCTGCGTGCCGTGCTGGTGGCCGAGGCGCGCGGCACCACTGGCGTGGTTCCCGGGGCGCTCGACGATGCGCTGGAGAATGGCCTCATCCCCTCCGGCGACTACGGCCTCATCCGCATGAGCCAGGTGCTCGAGCACGTGCCCGATCCGGTGGGGCTGCTACGCACACTGCGCCGCATCATCTCGCCCACCGGACGACTGGTGGTAGGCGTGCCCAATCTCAACTCCCTTGCACGGCGCATGACCGGCGGCGCGTGGGATGGCCTTGAGTTTCCCCGCCACCTCGTGCATTACACGCGCGACTCGTTGCTGTGGGTGCTCGCCCTTAGTGGGTTCGACGTCACGTCGATGCGCACCGCGCCGCTGCTCGGGGTGCTTCCGGGATCCATCGACGCCCGCACCGCGGGTGGGGGCCATCAGCGCGGCTGGAGCGATGCCTTGGTTGTGCGGGTGGCGATGTACCCGGTCGAGTGGACCTTGGGGGCCCTGAGCCAGGGCGATGGCCTGGTGGCCATCGCGGAGCCCGCCGGCAACTAGTGCGCGGCGGGCTCCGGTCCGGTACTACTCCTCGGCGTCAAACACCACGTCGTCGGCACCGTCGTCGGCATCCTCTGCGTCGTCCGGTGCGGCGAGCACCTCGGTGTCGCCTTCTGTCGCCTCAGTCACCTCGGTCACCGCGCCATCCTCGCCCTCCAGCGCGTCACCGATTGGCTCGTCCGACTCCTCAACCGGTGCGGCCGTCATGACCCGGTCGTCGTCGCTCACGTCCATCAGGCGCACACCCTCTGTGCTACGGCCCATTCGCTTGACGGCGTCAACCTCGATGCGGATGACCTGGCCGAGCTCCGACATCAGCAGCAATTGCTGGCCGCCGCGCACGATCCGTGCGGTGATGAGCTCACCCTTCTTGTCGCTCACCTTGATGGTGCGTACGCCCTTCGTTGGGCGCCCCTTGCGCGGGTACTCGGTGAGTGCCGTGCGCTTGCCATATCCGTTGCCGGTGACCACAAGCAGGTCGGCGTCGTCGTCGGCCACCGCAATGGCCAGCACCCGGTCGCCCTTGTCCAGGTTCATCGCACGCACGCCCTGCGTACCGCGTCCGGTTGCCCGCACCTGCTCCTCGGCAAAACGGGCAGCCTGGCCGCGGGCAGACACGATAAGCAGGTCGGCCTCGCCATCGGTTAACTGCACCCCCACCAGTTCATCGCCATCGGTGAGGCGGATCGCGATGATTCCCGCGTCCTTCAACACCGTGTTGTAGGCGGAGAACTCGGTCTTCTTCACCATGCCGGCCTTGGTTGCCAGCACCAGGTACTTGCCCTCGCTGTAGTCGCGCGTGTTAAACACCTGGCGGATCTCCTCATCAGGCAGGAGTGCCAGCACATTCGCGATGTGCCGGCCCCGGGCGTCGCGTGCGGCCGACGGGATCTCGTGCACCTTCTGGCGGTACACGCGGCCCTGATTCGTGAAGAACAGCAGGAAGTCGTGGGTGGACGCAATGAACAGGTGGTCAACCCTGTCCTCTTCCTTTAGTCTGGCGCCGCGCAGGCCCTTGCCGCCACGTCGCTGCGACCGGTACGTGGTGACCGGCAGACGCTTGATGTACCCGCCGGCCGTGATGGAGACGACCATTTCCTCCTCGGCGATGAGGTCCTCAAGGTCGATCTCGCCCTCTGCCGGCACGATCTCCGTGCGCCGTGCGTCGGCGTACTTGCCGCGCACCTCGCCGAGTTCGTCGCGAATCACCTGGTACACGCGGTTCTCGTCGCCCAGGATCGCGCGCAACTCGGCGATCTCGGTCTGGAGCTCGGCGTACTCGACCTCAATCTTTCCCGCCTCAAGTTGAGTGAGGCGCTGCAGCCGCAGATCAAGAATGGCCCGTGCCTGAAGCTCCGTCAGGTCGAAAGTCTTCATGAGGCCTCCGCGGGCCTCGTCAGGATCGGCGGCCCTGCGGATAAGCGCAATGACCGCGTCGATGTCCTGGAGGGCGATGAGCAAGCCCTCCAGCACGTGGGCGCGGGTCTCGGCGCGCTCAAGGCGGAAGCGCGAGCGGCGGCGGATGACGTCGCGCTGGTGGTCCAGGTAGTGGCGGATGAAGTCGTGCAGCGAAAGCGTGCGTGGCACACCCTCCACGAGTGCGATGGCATTGACACCAAACGTCGTCTGCGCCTGGGTGTGCTTGTACAGCTTGTTCAGCACCACCTTGGGCACGGCGTCGCGCCGCAGCTCGATTACCACACGAATACCGTCGCGACCGCTTTCGTCACGCAGGTCCGCGATCTCCTTCAGCACCCCGTCGTTGGCCAGATCGGCCATTTTCCGGAGCATGTCCGACTTGTTCACCTGATAC
>SXGT01362019.1_pt1 | contig 22230 bp, 25 predicted proteins | sample 3176221 | NCBI WGS metagenome assembly SXGT01 (sample SAMN11356862, study PRJNA531348) | freshwater metagenome | isolation source: freshwater sample F1-120 | place: China: Fuxian Lake, Yuxi | collected 2017-12-25
AAATGGATCCCGAATGAATGCAGACCTCGTCAAGCTGGCGATGATCGCCGTGCAAGGCTGGCTGGATAAGGAAAGGCTGCAATCGAAGCTGATCCTGCAGGTGCATGACGAACTGGTGCTTGAAGTACCCGAAGCCGAACTCGCCGCAGTAAAAGCCGCGTTACCGTCATTGATGGGGGGTGTGGCCAAACTCTCCGTGCCGTTGCTGGCGGAAGTCGGCGTCGGCGCGAACTGGGAGGAAGCCCACTGAGGGCGCACAAGGATGCATCCCCTGAGACTAGGTAGCGGAATTGAAAATGGCTGCCGTGATGATCCGGTTGTTTGCATCGATACGGTCGCCTTATTCATAGGGGAATTCTTCAAGGACTGGACGACGATGGGCATGCTGGCCATCCTCTTGGTGCTTCTGTTAAAGCTCCGTGCCGACCAGCGCATTCAGCGCGAGAAGGCGTATGCGCAGCAGCTTGAAGCCTGCGACGAGCGTCGTCGTCAGTCATTTACGCCGACCTGGGATCTTGATCGCCCTGCCGAAAAATAAGTCATTCGGTCCGCAGTGTCTCGACTGGATTGAGCACCGCGGCACGCCGGGCTTGCCGTCCCGCCACCGCCGACTTTTTGCAGTCGTTGACCCAAGTCAAACCTATGCCGGCGGCGAAGTTTTATAGTCCGCCCTCCATCATGAATACCCCATTCGAACTCGTTTGCCCTGCCGGCGGCCTGCCGGCCCTCAAGACCGCCGTCGACAACGGCGCCGACTGCGTCTATACCGGCTTTCGAGACGAGACCAACGCCCGCAACTTCACCGGCCTCAACTTTGACGACAAAAGCCTGAAGGAAGGCGTCGCCTACGCGCATCAGCGCGGCGCCAGGGTGCTCATCGCCCTCAACACCTTCCCGCAAAGCGACAACTGGCCACGCTGGACAGCCGCTGTCGACAAGGCGGCCGCCTTTGGCGTCGACGCCATCATCCTCGCCGACCCGGGCCTGATGGACTACGCCCACCGCACCCACCCGCAGTTGCGCCTGCATCTGTCCGTACAGGGCTCGGCGAGCAACTACGAGGCGATCAACTTTTATCGGGAAAGATTCAACATCCAGCGCGCCGTGCTGCCACGCGTGCTGTCGCTGGCACAGGTCGAGCAGGTGGTGAAAAACACGCCGGTCGAGATCGAGGTATTCGGCTTTGGCGGTTTGTGCGTCATGGTCGAGGGCCGCTGCGCCTTGTCCGCCTACGCCACCGGCACCTCGCCCAACTGCAACGGTGCCTGCTCGCCGGGCAAGTCGGTACGCTACGAAGAAACGCCGACCGGCATGGAAACACGCCTGAACGGCATCCTGATCGACAAGTTCGGTGCCGGCGAACGGGCCGGCTATCCGACCCTGTGCAATGGCCGCATCGAAGTCGACGACGAAACCTATTACGCGATTGAAGAACCGACCAGCCTCAACACGCTGGACTTGCTGCCCGAACTGTTGAAGATGGGCATCCGTGCGATCAAGATCGAAGGCCGCCAGCGCAGTCCGGCCTACGTCAAACAAGTCACCCAGGTATGGCGCAGCGCTATCGACACCTGTACGCGCGATCCCGAACACTTTGTGGTTTCACCGGCCTGGATGGCGGAGTTGAACAAAGTCTCCGAGGGGCAGTCGGCCACCCTCGGCGCCTACAACCGCCCGTGGAAATGAAGCTTTCGCTTGGCCCCCTGCTGTTCTACTGGCCGCGCCAGCGGACGATGGATTTCTATGCCGAGATGGCGGAGCAGCCCGTTGACGTCATCTATCTCGGCGAAGCCGTCTGTTCGCGCCGCCATGAAATGCGCCTTGACGACTGGATCGAGGTGGCCACCGTGCTCGCCGATGCTGGCAAGCAGGTAGCGTTGTCGACACTGCCGCTGATCGAATCGGAATCCGACCTCAAGGCCGTGCGCCGCCTGATGGATGCGGCCAAGGAAGATCCCCGTCTGACCATCGAGGCCAACGAGATGGGCGCGGTACGCCAGCTCGCCGAACGTGGCCAGCCCTTCGTCGCCGGCCCAACGCTCAACATCTTCAACAGCCACACGCTAAAACTCTTGGCCGACTGTGGTGCCACATGCTGGGTCATGCCGCCCGAGATGGGGCGCACGGCGCTGGAGAACATCAGCCAGGACCTGCCGGTGAACATGGAGACTGAAGTCTTCGCCCATGGCCGTCTGCCGCTGGCCTATTCGGCACGCTGCTTCACCGCCCGTCGCTACCACCTGCAGAAGGATAGCTGCGAGTTCCGTTGCATCGAGTTTCCCGATGGCCTGAATCTCAAGACCCGCGAAGGCGCCGATTTCCTGACGATTAACGGTATCCAGACCATGTCCGCACGGGTTTATCATCTCGAACATGAGTTGCCGGAACTCATGGCTGTGGGTGTCAAACTGCTGCGCCTGTCGCCGCAGTCGGATCACATGACTGAAATCATTGGCGCCTATCGCGCGCGCATTGACGACCGTCCTGCCGACATGCCGACAGGTGATTACTGCAACGGCTTCTGGCACGAACAACCCGGACTGGACTGGATAACGACATGAACCACTTCAAACTGCCCGACTTCACGCTCCCCGCCCCGCTGGCGCGCCTCGGCCACAAGCTGCCGCAACTGCCGCCGACGCTGGCGCTGGTCACCGGCCTGAATCTGGTCCTCGACCGCCTGATCCCGCGCGAACCGCTGGAACCGCTGATCGGCAAGCGTTTCGTCATCCGCGTCATCGATGCCGGCATGACGCTGCGCTTTGGCTACGGCGAACGCGGTTTTCGTCCGGTTTTCGATGCCACGCCGGCGGATCTCACCATCTCGGCCCGCGCCCGCGACTTCATTGCCCTGCTGGCCCGCGAGGAAGACCCGGACACGCTGTTCTTCAACCGCCGCCTGCTGATGGAAGGCGATACCGACCTCGGCCTGCTGGTCAAGAACACGCTCGACGGCATCGATCTGCCGCGTTTCGATCCGGCACGGCTATCTCCCGCCGAACTGCTGTTGCGCCTGCGCGCGCGACTGGCCACACCCCGCCACGCCTGAGTCTGGCAGGTCCGTAAGCGCTCACATGACGCGCTCACGCCTGCCGCTGTATCTCGCCGGCGTCTACACGCTGCTGGTGCTGTATGCCAGCCTGCATCCCTTCAGTGGCTGGCGTGACTCGGGCATCGAACCCTTCGCATTTCTGGACGCCGCTTGGCCACGCTATGTCACCGCTTTCGACCTGAGCGTCAATGCGCTGGCTTATCTACCGCTTGGCTTTCTTTGGGCGGCCGCGCTCAGTCGCTCACTCACCCCGCCGCTGGCCATTTTGCTGGCCACCCTCGGTAGTGCCGGCTTCAGCCTCGGCATCGAGGCCCTGCAAAACTACCTGCCCAGTCGCGTGCCCTCCAATCTCGATTTCGCCAGCAATGCCAGCGGCGCCTTCTTGGGCAGCTTGGCCAGCCTGCGCTGGGGACGCGACCTGCTCGACGGCGGCCGCCTGCATGCGTGGCGGCAACGGCGCTTCCTGCACGGCCCCTATGGCGACATCGGTCTGGTGCTGGTTACCCTTTGGTTGCTGACCCAGCTTAACCCGGAAACCATCCTGTTCGGCAATGGCAACCTGCGCAGCCTGCTCGGTCTGCCCGCCGCCTTGCCGTTTGCGGCCGAGGATTTCCTGGCACTGGAGATGGCCAGCGTCGCCGCACAAACCTGGGCTATCGCCCTGATTGCCACCCGGCTCGCTGCCAACCATCCGCTGCTCCTGCCTCCCGTCCTGATACTCGCGGCACTCGCCGTCAAAAGCTTCGCCCTGCTGGTACTGATGCACGGTGCCAATGGCCTGGCCTGGGCCACGCCGGGCAGCCTTGGCGGACTCGGCCTGGGGCTGTTGCTGTGGATTGCCGTAATGCCCCTGCCCATCGCCTTGCGTCAGGCCCTTGCCGCACTGGCCCTGATGTTCGCCGCCGTGCTGGCCAACCTGATGCCGGACAACCCCTATCTGGAAGACACCTTGCGCACCTGGCAACAGGGTCACTTTCTCAACTTCAATGGGCTCACTCGGCTCGCCACCGCGCTGTGGCCCTTCCTCGCTCTGCCCTGGCTAATGCTTTCAAGGAGTCGCCGTGACCCCCAAAACCTCTACCGTCATTACTGATCTCGTTAGCCTGCGCGATGCACTGCGCGCCTTCGCCGCTGCGCGTGACTGGCGCCAGTATCACACCCCGAAGAATCTCGCGATGGCGATGATCGTCGAAGCCGCCGAACTGGTCGAGCATTTCCAGTGGGCCACGCCCGAGGAAAGCCTCACGCCCTCAGCAGAGAAGCTGGCCGAAATTCGCGACGAGGTCGCCGATACGCTGATCTACCTGGTCGAACTGGCCGATGCGCTTGACATCGACATGATCGCGGCTGCCCGCGACAAGATCGTCAAAAACGCGCTCAAGTATCCGGTCCCGACCCGGGCGTAAAAGTCGGCGGTGGCGGGACGGCGTCCGCAGCCGATTGGGCTTCGACGACCTCTGCAAGGCGCTTGCCGAGAATGCCGCTGATATTGAAGTTGAGCCGGTTCATCAGGTAGGGGAAATAGGCCAGGTCTTTTTTCAGGCGCGCGTAGTCGAAGCGCAGGGCACTGGCCGGTTCGAGGGCGCGCACATCGGCGATGCGCCGGGTCTCGCGCACAAAACCGATTTCCCCGATGACATCGCCGGGCCCCACCACAGCGCGCCGCTGCGCGCCGCCGCCTTCGCGCCGCACCACCTCGAACTGGCCATTGACGACAACGTACATGCTGCGGTCAATGCTGCCCTGCGTGATCAGGCAATGGCCTGCAGCCACGTCGACCAGATCCGAGATCAGGATGGTTTTGCGGATCTGGAAGTCGCTCATACCCTGAAACAGCGGGCTGGCCTCCAGCGCCTCGCGCTGCATCGACAAGGCGAGAATCTCGTACAACCCGACCAGGCGGATGTGCGACATGAGCAAGGGCATCAAGATGAGATTGGCCAGGGCGGACAGCAGCAGGGTCGCGGCCGTCAGCACACCGAACTGTGCCGCCAGCGCCAGATCCGAAGCCAGCCAGGCGAGACAAGCAGCCGCGAGAGTCAGGTGGATGGCCAGCATCGGCAGCGCTTCGCGGCGCACCGTTGCGAGGATGGCCGCCTCGCTGTCGCTCATGGTGCGGGCCAGTGCGCTGTAACGTGAAAATAGATGCACGCTGCTTTCCAGGGCGATACCGATGGTCACGATGGCCACCACCAGCGTGGCCGGACTAAGCGGAATCTGCAGCAACTGCATGCCGCCGAGCATCAGGACAATCGACACCAGTCCGGGGGCTAGTGCAGCGAGGCCACCCTTGATCGAGGTATACATCAGCGCCATGACAATGAACACGGCTGCCAACAGCACCAGCGTGGCGGTCAGTTGCATATGCGGAAACCAGTCGGCGGCGGTATTGATCAACAAGCTCTCGCCGACAACGGCCGTCACCATGCCCGGGCCGGCATAGTTGGCCACTGCCTGGCGCAACTCGCCGACATGATGGTTGATCTGCGAAGATTCGCGCAGGTTGTGGCGTACGATGATGTTGGCGCGCCGCCAGTCATGGCTGACATAGGGTTCCAGATCGCGCGGCGCATGCGGCATGAGCGCCTGCATCACCAAACGACGGGTGGTCGGTATCTGCTGCAATCCGCCGCCTGATGCCGGGTTGGCTTGCATGGCCAGGTCCGCCAGCGAGTGACTGCGGTCGAAGACCTGCTGCTTGGCGATGAAGGCCTGGATATCGGCCAGTCGGCGCAGATTGGCTGGCTCGCGAAAACCGCCTTCGACGTTGCTGTCGAGCATCACATAGAACACCTGTGGTCCGGCCAGATCGGTCTGCAGTCGGGCCGCGTCGCGTAGCAGCCCCTCATCCGCCTTGAAGTAGGACCAGGGATCGTTGGCCAACATGAGCCCCGGCGCCTGGCGCAGGAAGACGGTGGCGCCGACGAGAGTCAGCGCAACCAGAGACCAGAACACGCGGCGCCGACGCAGCAGGCCGATAGTCCCCAGCAGCAGTTCGGCAAACCGGGCAAACGCCGGGGAAGTGACGGGCTTGGCACGCATCGGCGCAATAGTCGCAAACAGCGCCGGCACCAGCAACATGGTGAGCGCGCCGCTCGACAGCATCGCCAGCATGGCCGCCACGCCAAAGTCGTGCAGGGACTGCGTGTCCTGCATCAACAGCGTGCTGGCGAAACCCAGCGCCATGGTCAGCACCGTCAGAATCAGCGGCAAGCCAAGGTCGCGCACCATGAACTCGGTTACCCGTCGCCGGTCAGGCTGGCGCTGGTGCGCAGCATCGCCCGTCACTTCGGCATAGGCCCCCGAGGCCATGCGTAATATCTGCAAGGTGCCGGCCAGCGTAGCCAGCAAGGGCAGCAGGATCGCCAGTACGCCAACGGGAAGACCCGCGTAACCCATGGCCCCGGCAGTCCACAACAGGCTCAGGGTCGCAACCAGCAAAGGCAAGGTAGCCGCAAATGCACTGCTCGTGAAAAACCAGAGCGCCCCCCAAAGCACCAGCAGGAACACTGGCACCACGATGACGAGATCGTGGCGCAGGGCCGCCTGCAAGGCATGTTGCAAGCGCGTTGGGCCGATCTGGAACGACACGGCAAACTGCGCGCGCTGCGGCGCCAGCACCGCCTCGATGGCCTCATACATATCACCGCTTGCCGCTTCGCGGACGGCAATTCCGATCGCCAATGCCTTGCCGTCAGCACTGACGAGATGGCGCAGCGCGAACGGATCGGCCAGCGCACGCTGGCGCGCCGCCTCAGCGGTCACACTGTCCCCGGGCACTGTCGACAGCAGCGGCTGTGCCAGCCAGCGGTCTTCCTCGACCACCACGGTTGGCGACGAGTAAATGCTATCGACCCGTTCGACGAACGGCAGCTGCCGCAAGGCATCATGCAAGCGGCGTACGGCCAGCAAGCGTTCCGGCGTCCACAGCTGCTCATCTCGCAGGTAGATGACATTGCGCCGGTCGGAACCGAATTCGCGGGCAATGTGCAGGTAGGTCTGGCGATCGATGCCATCGGCCGCGGTCAGGCGCGCCATGCCGGTATCCAGGTCCGCGCGCAAGGCGCCGATCAACGCCGCCACGCTGAGCACCAAGACGAACAACAGTACGGGTGCTGGATGATCAGCCCCCAGCCGCAACAGGCGGCGCAGCAGGCTTAGCGGCTGTTCGGCAGGTTGTGCATTCATGGCTGAGCAGTCACCCTGGCCGCCGGCAGATAGTCCGGCGAATGCACGCGGCGCTCGACCTTGAGCAAGGAACGCCGCCCGTCACGCAAATCTTCCATGAGGATCATGCCAGGCCGCCAGATGCCGCTTTCGTCGGGACGCGGATTGTGGAAACTTTGTCGCCGCGCGGGCTGGCCATCGACATCCCGATGATCAATGCGGCTGACAAACAAATTGTCCTGACGTAGATAAAGACGCCGCGCCGACTGACCGGGCTGATGTGGCAAGGCATCGACGACAAAATGCAGTTGCCGTCCTAGCCTCTCGTTGTCACGGCGCCGATAGTCGTGCGCATCGAGAACCTCCGGCGCAAAGTCGCCGACCCGGAAACCGGAACCGAGAATCGGGCTGCCCAGCACATCACCGGCGTCCCGTGCCGCATCGAGATGAATGGTCATCCCCTTCAGGTCGGGCGGCGTATCGACGACCAGCCAGTGATCGTTTTGCTGTCCATAGTGGCGAAAAGTCCGCACGTTATAACGGTCTTGTGCATCGTTGATGATCAGCGCCAGTTCCTGATAGACATGGGGCGGCGGCGCATGCCGGCGCAGCGATGCCTCGACGAGCGCACGGCCGTCCTGTGCCTGTGCCAGACAGGCGATGCTCCACGCACACAGCAAGATGACGGATCTCATCGCCTCCCCGCTGCCATGGTCGGGGCAATCGCCGCAGCGAGGTCACCGAGGAGCTCGCTCATGACGCCAACCAGAGCTGCATCGACCGCTTCGCCTGGCCGTGCCCGGGAAAGCGTTATCTCCCTGATCTGGGCGCGTTGAACGCCCCAGCGCGCAACAAGATGCACCTGGCCATCGTCCGCAGCCTCAAAGCGCAGCAATTCAATGTCGAGCGTCAGATCGGGAGGCGCAGACGCAAAAGTCGGCGCTGGCAGGACGGCACTGCCGGTCAGATGACGCGCCAGATTCTCGGCCAGCGCACGCGTGACCTCCTCGCGCAGATCGCCGCCCCAATGGGCAAACTCGGCAAACCGCAGGCGATGGGCGCCCGTGCGCGTGACGATCTGCGGACGGTCGAGATAGCGCGGCAGGATGACCTCGCGCACGACGATGCTTGGCGGCCCCTGAATCTTCGTTGCAGCGACCGGCACTTGAACTGGCGCCAGCGCATAGAAACGGGTAGCTGGTGTACTCGCGCAAGCACCGAGCAACAAGACCAGCGATAGGTGGATAATTTTCATCGCGACTCCTGTTCGCTGGCTACCGGCTTACCCAGCAACAAGGCCTGCGGATTGCGCTCCAGCGTTTCCACCAGATGGCGCAGCGAGCGCGTCGTAATGGTCAGTTCCTGCGCCAGTCGCACGGCATGGTGATGCAGCGGTGCCTCGGGTGCAATCGCCCCATCAACGAGCTGCATCGTCGTCTTGGCTTTTTCCAGTGCCTCGCGGGCGGCCACCAGCGTGCGCTCCAGATTGTCGGCAAGCGGCTCGGCACGACCCTCAAGGGCGCCGAGCAGGGTGCGCACGCTCTTCAGGGTGGTCGCCAAATCTTCCAGCGCCGTATTGAGTTGCGGCGAATTAACGAACGCATTGGTGCCCTTCAGCGTGCCTTGCAGGTCGGCCCCCAGCGCGACGTAATCGACACGCTCGAGCTGTTCCATGATGCTGCCGGCGCTGGCCATCATTTGCTCAATGCCGACACCGCGCACGGTTGGCAACTCATTTTTATCGCCGCGCTTGAGCGCGGCCTTCGGTTGCATGACGAGGTCAACGTACAACTGGCCGGTGAGCAAGTTGCTAGTTTGCAGCCGCGCGCGCAGACCGCGTTTGATCAGGCCTTCGAAAATCTCACGCGGCGCGCGCTGCAACTGCTCGCTGCGGGTGGCGATGCGTTCGGGTTCAATTTCCACCTGGACGGGGATACGGAACGAAGCGGCCTTCTCGTGGTACTCAAGCCGTACATCGGTGACACTGCCGACCTTGATGCCCTTGAATTCCACCGGTGCGCCCACTGTCAGGCCGCGCACCGAATCCTCGAAATGCAGCACATAGCGCAGCTTGCTGACATAGGCTTGATCCTGGATCGACTTGAGATCATCGTGCAGCGTGAACACCAGGCCGGCAATGTCTTCGCTGCCGTCGAGCGCATCGGTCAGATCGGGCGTATCGAAGGCAATCCCGCCGAACAGCATGGATTGCAGGGACTCGGTCTTCAGGCGTACGCCTTCAGCGCCGACCGACAAATCGATGCCGCTGCCGCTCCAAAACCGCGTATGGCTGCGCAACAGCGTGTCGTAGGGCGCCTTGACGAAGGCGTGCACCAGCACGTTGCGATAATCGTTGGCCATTTCGTAGCCGAGCACTTCGCCGGCGACGATGCCCTGGTAGTAAATCTGCGAACCGCGGTCGAGCGAACCCAGTTGCTTCGCCAGCAGGGTGATGCGCTTGCCGGCCATGTCGGCATGCAGCAAGGGCGGCGCTTCGAGGCCGACAAACAGGCTTTGCGGCGCCCCTTCGCCGGGCTCGACCTCGATGTAGGTACCGGAGAGTAGCGTACCCAGCCCGGAGATGCCGCGTGCGCTGAGCGTCGGTCGCACCACCCAGAAGCGCGTGTCACGCTTGAGGAAATGCGCCGCTTCCTTGTTGAGGCGCGCCCGCACCTCGACGCGCGAAAAGTCCGGCGAAAACTTCACCCCCTCGACCATGCCGATGGAAAGGCTCTTGTATTTGATACGTGTTTTCTCTGCCTCAATACCCTCCGCGGTGCGGAAGGTCATCGTCACCAGCGGGCCCTGATCGGTCAGACTGTGATACATCAGCCAGCCGCCGAGCAAGGCAGTCATGATCGGAATTAGCCAGATCGGGGACAGGCCGCCCCTCTCACGCACCACGGGCGATAGGGTGACGGGCGCGCTCATGCGCGCGCTTCTGCCAACGCTCGGGCCTGATCGTCGGGCGCGACCTCATCCCAGATCAAGCGCGGATCAAAAGCGTGCGCCGCCAGCATAGTGAGAATCACCGCGGCACCAAAAAAGCTTGCGCCGATGCCAGGCATCACCGTCACCAGTCCTTCCATGCGCACCAAGGCGACGAGAATAGCCACGAGGAAAATGTCGACCATCGACCACGCGCCGACCACCTCGGTCACCCGGTAGAGCGCCGTACGATCGCGACGGCGCCAGCCAGAACCCCTCCGCACCGACACCATCAGGAAGGTCAACGCAATGATCTTGCCGATCGGCACAACAAAACTGGCAAACAACACCAGCAGGCCAAGCGGCCAGGCGTCGTCCTGAATCAACTGGATCACGCCCGAGAGAATCGTGCTCGGCTCGCCCTGTCCGAAGCGGCGGACGGTCATCACCGGATAGAGATTCGCTGGCACCAGCAAGAAGGCAGCGGTGGTCAGCAGCGCGCCGCTGCGCGACAGGCTGTCGGGCAGACGCATGCCGTGGATGGCGCTGCCGCAACGCGGACATTCGCCCTGGCCGGCCGGCACCCGCACCGGCACCGGCACCGGCACAAGCAGATCACAGGTGTGACAGTTCGTCAGCCCCTGCCTCGCTGCGCTCCCCTCCGTGACCGTGCATACCGGACCGATACGCGGCCACAGCACGGCTGGATCGAAACTGGCCAAGGCTGCCGAGGAGACCACCAGCAAACCGACGAAGGCAACAAACGCCACTCCCGGCACGATCACGGCCAGAGCCTCCAGCTTGACCACCGAGACCAGCAGGCCGAGCATGAACACGCCGGTCATGCTCCAGGGCAAAAGAGTCTGCACCACACGCCAGACCTTTGCCTTGCCGCGCGGGACATAACCGAGGCGCTGCAACAGCAGCAAATACAGCATGCCGACGATGGTCAGGCCAGGGAACACCACGCTGGTGAGCAACACCACGATGCCAACTTCAGTCATGCCAACCTGGATCAACGCCAGTCCTGCCGATATCAGCCGGCTATGCTCGATCCGGTCACCCAACTGCAGTGCCATGAAGGGAAAACTGTTGGCGATCACCAGTAGCACCAGCGCGGCCAGATACAGGGCAGTCGTGTGGTCAAGGCTATGCGGCATCGGGCGGTAGAGCAGCGTGCCACACTGACGGCACAAAGCCTTGCCTCGCGCAGGCACAGCGACAATGCGATGCAGGCAATCGCAAGCATGACAGGCCATCAGTCCGTCTGCTGCATAGCCTGACAACGGTTGCTCCGGAAGTCTTCTCGCCACTGTAATGACACGCACATGAAGTGGCTGGTAGTCTATCCCGAAAACGAGACCCGCCTGATCATTGCGGAAGGCTTGCACGCAGCCGAATCGTCCCGGCAAACAACATCGCTACCAGCGTCATGCCCATCGCCAGCAGGCCCACGTTGCCGTAGCCAACGACCTGGCCGTTTTCCATCGCGATCAACCAGCCGCCCAGATAGGCCGCCAGCCCGGAACACAGGTTTTGCACCGAGGCATTGATCGCCATGAAGGTGCCGCGCAAGCGTGGCTGGGCGGCAGAGGTCATGATCGCCATCACCGGCACCATGCGGCCGGGAACTAGGATGAAAAATACCGTCGTGCAGGCAATCATCAGCCACAGCGGCGCAGGCGACAGATGCGTCTGCAAAAACAGGGGCAGTAGCGAAAAGATCGCAATGCGGCGATAGGTGCGCACCTTGCCCCAGGCATCGGTGCGGCGTCCGATCCAGCGCGAGGTAAAAAAGGTGGCGCAACCTCCGGCAAGATACAAATAGGGAATGTCGGCCTGCGCGATGCCGACATTCGCCGTCGCATAAATGGTGATGTAGGGGATCACCGTGAAGCCCGAAAAAATTGCCAGCGCCATGAACGCAAACGCCCGCCAATGATTGACGTCGCGCAGCACGGCCGCCATTGCGGCAAGCGGATGGACACGCGTTGTCTCGTCGATGGCGGCGGTCGGCAGGTGGCCGCGCATCAGAGGTAACTGCCGCACGCCAACCAGCAGCACGAGCAGCGTCAGGGCGGCAATCAACAAAAACGGAGAACGCCAGCCGAACGCGTTGGCGAGAAACAGCGAGAGCGGCACGCCCGCTACCGTGGACACCGAGAACGCTGACATCAGGACGCCACTGGCACGACCACGGCGCTCGAAGGGAATCAGATCGCCGACCATGGTTTGCACCAGCGCACCGAGCACGCCGCCGAATGCCCCCGCCACGCCACGCGCCAGCAGCAGGGTAGCGTAATCGGTCGCCAGCGCGCAAGCGAGGGTAGCCAGACCGAACAACGCAAACATCGTCAGCAGCATGCGCTTGCGCTCGAAGCGGTCGGCCACCATCGCCATCGGAATGCCGGCCAGCGCGGCCGTGAAGGTATAGGACGAGACCAGTAGACCAAACTGATGCGCATCGATGGCCAGCTCGCGCATCAGAATCGGGCCAAGTGGCATCATCACCATGAAGTCGAGGATGTGCGCAAACTGGATGGCCGCAAGGGTCACCAGCAAAATGCGCTCGCGGGCAGGATCTAGGGGCAGGGCAGGCATGGTCGGGAGTGTAGCGCCGTCCTGCCAGTCCCCAAAAAGGGATTCCCTTCGGTCACGCCCGACTTTTGCTACATTGTCGATCCAATAACGAGGAGCGATCCATGAGCCATTTCAAATACCATGTCTTTTTCTGCACCAACCAGCGCACCGCTGGCGAGATGTGCTGCAACAACCACAATGCACAGGCCATGCGCGAATACTGCAAGGATCGCGTCAAGGCCCTCGGTGACAAGATTCCCGGCAAGGTGCGCATCAACAGTGCCGGCTGTCTCGACCGTTGCGACCAGGGCCCGGTCATCGTCGTCTATCCAGAAGCCGTCTGGTACACCTATGTCGACCAGGAAGACTTCGACGAAATCGTCGATTCCCACCTTGCCAAGGGGCTGGTCGTCGAGCGTTTGAAAATCTGATGTCGCGCCACGAACATGTCTTCCTCGACGGCCCTGATGGGCGCATCGAGATATTCATTGAACCTCATGCGGAAATAAAAGGCATCGCGCTGATCGCTCATCCGCATCCGCTGTTTGGCGGCACGGCCGACAACAAGGTCGTGACCACGTTGGCCAAGGCCTTCCGCGAACTCGGCTGCATTACGTTGCGTCCCAGCTTTCGCGGCGTCGGCGGCAGCGAGGGCGAACACGATCATGGCGTTGCCGAAACCGAAGACCTGCTCGCCGTGCATACCTATGCGCGCGGGCGCTTTGGCACCGCGTTGCCGATCTACCTCGCCGGCTTTTCCTTCGGCGCCTACGTTGTCACACGGCTCGCCCTGCGCCTGACCGAAATCGCCGATCCAGCAAAACGGCTGGTGCTGGTCGGCACCGCGTCCGGCTTCATCGAAGGATTGCGCCAATACGAAACGGCAGCCGTCCCCGCCGACACCATCGTCATCCACGGCGCCAAGGACGAAACCGTGCCACTCCCCAACGTGCTGGCCTGGGCAGAACCCCTTGATCTGCCCATCACAGTCATCGCCGGCGCCGACCATTTCTTCCATCGCCGCCTGCACCTGATCCGCGACATCATTCAGCGGCAGTGGAAAGCCTGAGCGTCCTTTAGAATGCGCAACGGCGCCCGGGTGGTGAAATTGGTAGACACACGAGACTTAAAATCTCTCGCCGCAAGGCGTACCGGTTCGATTCCGGTCCCGGGCACCACCCACTCTGAATTGCCGCAGAATTTTTGGGCGCTGTTCCTGTTCAGCAAACTCTCACTTCTTCCGCCAGCCTAATATTTCATCCGGCAACAGGGTTCTCACTAAAACCTGTACGGGTTACTCGGCTGCGTTGTTAATCGTTACGCACGCAAACTTCCGCTTGCCGACTTGTAGTACTACGGTCGCACCTGGTTTAAGCATAAGTGCCTTGTCTTCAACTTTTTGGCTGTCCAGTCGGACGCCACCGCTATCAATCATACGCAAGGCTTCCGATGTGCTCGCGACCAAGCCTGCTTGCTTGAGTATTTGGGCAATCGGCGCGGCCTGCAGTTTGAACTCGGGCATGCTTTCGGGCATCGCACCACGCTGGAAGCGGGCTTCAAAGTCCGCCAGCGCCTTCTCGGCAGCTGTTTTAGAGTGGAAGCGCTCCACCAGTTCCAGCGCGAGACACACTTTGATATCTCGCGGATTGCGGCCCCCGCGCGCATCGTGTTTCAGACCCTCGATTTCCTGCGAGGTCTTGAATGACAACAATTCATAGTAGCGCCACATCAGATCATCGGAAATCGACATCAGCTTGCCAAAGATCTCCTGGGGCGCTTCGGCAATCCCGATGTAATTACCCAGCGACTTGGACATCTTGTTAACGCCGTCCAAACCCTCCAGCAACGGCATTGTCAAAATGCACTGCGGCGCTTGTCCATAGTGCTTTTGCAGTTCGCGTCCGACGAGCAAATTAAACTTTTGATCAGTCCCGCCGAGCTCTATATCCGCACGCAATGCCACGGAATCATAGCCTTGGCACAGCGGATAGAGGAACTCATGAATGGCAATCGGTTGATTCCCCGCATAGCGCTTGGCAAAGTCATCCCGCTCAAGCATGCGCGCCACGGTATGTTGCGCTGCAAGCTTGATCATGCCTGCAGCACCCAAGGCATCGAACCAAGTCGAGTTGAAGCATACCTCGGTTTTTTCGGGATCAAGGATCTTGAAGACCTGATCACGATACGTTTGCGCGTTCTGCAGAACTTGCTCTCGTGACAAAGGCGGGCGTGTCGCATTTTTACCGGTCGGGTCACCAATCAAGCCGGTAAAGTCACCGATCAGGAAAATAATCTGATGCCCCAATTGCTGGAAATGCCGCAACTTGTTAATCAGCACAGTGTGGCCCAGATGCAGATCTGGTGCTGTGGGATCAAAACCCGCCTTGATCCTCAGCGGGCGTGCAGCAGCAAGTCGCTCAATTAATTCAGACTCAATCAACAACTCATGCGTGCCACGTTTTATTAGTTCCAGCTGCGATTTTGTATCGATCATCCGGGCTTACCCATAATTTTTCTGTTGATTTACATGATAGTCTTGCGACCTTGGCTTGATTCTTTGGCGAAATGAAGTGACGCCAAGGGCACGCCACATAAGTACAAATGGAAATTTTTTGCATGCCAACAATTTTAAACCAGCAAAAACTTGCCCTCACGCATAATCACAAAAAGCTAGGGATGCTTTCTCTGGCCGCCGTCGTGATGATTACGGGAGGTGCCCTCGCGTTTGGTACGGCGCCCAACACAGTTACCTATAGCGGGCAACGCTATTCGATAATCGAGCCTCTCGGCGCAACATTGCCGATTAAAGTTGACCAAATCGAAACCATCCATGCGCGGGAACTCAGGATTCAGGCTGGCGATACAGTAGCTGAATTGCTCGAGCGCTCGGGAATTTCGGACAAAGATGTTCTGCCTTTTCTGCGCTCCAACCAAGAAGCTGTCAGTCTTTTTCGTCAACTCGCCCCCGGGAAGGTTATTTCCTCTCAGGTTGGCGCAGACGGCACACTACTGGCCCTGAGTTTCCCCCTCAATGGCAGCGAAAACGCCTATCTGAGCGTCCGCAATACGGCGGAAGGATTCACAGCGAAAACGCTGGAAGTAGATTATGAATCCAGGGTGGTACATCAGTCTGCAGTCATCCGCCACTCCCTCTTTGGTGCCACTGACAGCGCAGGCATACCTGACAGCGTTGCACTTCAGGTCACCGAAATTTTTAGCGGGGTTATCGACTTTCACCGCGATCTGCGCAAAAACGACCGCCTGTCCATTATTTACGAACTGAAAACCCGCCAGGGAAAACCTGAAAAGCTCGCGCGCATCCTGGCTGCAGAATTCGTCAATGATGGCAAGTCCCACCACGCATTTTGGTTCAAGGAAACCGGCGGAACAGAAGGCTATTATGACTTGAACGGGAACAGCCTGAAAAAATCATTTCTGCGATCGCCGCTTGAGTTCTCACGCATCACGTCGGGATTTTCCAGCGGCAGATACCATCCCGTACTACGCGAAATGCGCGCCCATCGCGGCATTGACTACGGCGCACCGACCGGCACGCGTGTTCGGGTTACCGGAGATGGTGTCATTGAGTTTGCCGGGACACAAGGCGGATACGGCAATGTGGTTACCGTTCGCCACCCCGGTGGAAAAACCACCGTCTACGGGCATCTATCGAAGTTTGCTCCCGGCATGAAAAAAGGGGCAAGGGTTCAACAAGGGGACGCCATTGGCTATGTCGGGGCCACAGGGCTGGCCACGGGACCTCATTTGCATTACGAATTTCGAATCAACGGGGTCCATCTGAATCCACAAACAGTCGCACTACCGCCCACGACCCCACTGCCGACAACACAGCTGGCCGAATTTCGTCGCCAGGCAACCGACCACGTTGAGACCCTGGAAATGCTTGGGGCCTCACCGCTGACAATGCTTGACTAAGCAGCCAAGCATTGTCAGCCTCAGTCCCGGGTCAAGCCGAGAAGGACGATCCACACCCGCAAGTGCTGGTTGCATTCGGATTCTTGATCACAAACTGGGAGCCCTGAAGACCCTCGGTGTAATCAATTTCCGCACCGACCAGATACTGGAAGCTCATCGGATCGATCAGTAGGGTAACGCCATTTTTCTCCATGACGGTGTCGTCTTCAGCGGCCACCTCGTCAAAGGTGAAGCCATACTGAAATCCCGAACACCCGCCGCCGGTTACAAAAACTCTGAGTTTGAGCTCGGGATTCCCCTCCTCGGCAATCAACTCTTTCACTTTGCCGGCTGCACTATCTGAAAAAACGATCGGAACAGGCATCTCATTGGGGGCATTCATGTTTTTCTCCTGGAGAGTACATCAGGGATTGCAAAGGGGTTTGTGACGGTCAGTCGTAATATCCGTATCGGAATTATGTGATACGGCTTGGTAAATTTTCAATGGCCAGACGCAAGTTTTAATTCAACCGCACGAACAGCCGTTTCGTCCTGGTAAACAAGCCGACCTTGTACAACCGCACCCAACTGCATCTCGATCGCTCGATATTCGACATCGCCGGTCACTCGGGCATGCGATTGCAACTCAATGAACTCGGTCGAGTGAATCGGGCCGGTTATCGTACCATTGACCACTAAATTAGATACATTCACTGCCCCATCAATTCGCGCATGCTCGCTGAGCACCAAGGTTCCCGCAGCCTCCGCAGCTACCGAAACATTTCCATGAACCTCGCCATCAATGCGTAATCCGCCACTAAAGGTGATATTACCCTTGATGATCGTCCCGGAGCCGATCAGACTATCGATCCGGTTATTTGGCTTGTTGGGTTTGCTAAACATTAGTATCTCCTAGAGGCTCACGCTCTGGCTGGTCAATCGTTTGCCGCCTTCTGAAATTACGAACTCAACCTTTCCGGGGCTAAAGTCTTCAGGCACTTTGAACTTCCCTTCGATACGCCGGAAATTACGCAGTGCTATCTGGTACTGGCTGATATCCGGATCAGTCCTATTCGTCCTGTTGGTTGGTAGGGTGATCTTAGCACCCACGCCCGATTGGGGTGAAACGATCAACTGTAAATCGACCGTCGTCTCCTTGCCGCGCCGGTCGCCCTGCAGTGCAATTAGGAAACTGAATTGGAAGGTTTTCGGAGCAAGCGGGCGAACGCTGATACGATCAAGAGAGACGCCCCCGGATACGGCAGTTTTTTGATGTGCCGACTCTACCTTGGCCAAACGCTCAAAAACCGCCAGATCCTCTTTCAGTCTGGCATTTTCCGCCACAAGAGCCCCATTTTGCTCGGAAAGCAGTTTTTGCGCAGATCGTTCAATTTGCAATGTGCTTTCGCTTCCAGAGTGAAGGCTGCGCATTCGCGCCACTTCCTCCTCCAACGCTGCATTGGTCGTTCGCAACTGCTTAACCACCATGTCGAGCTCACCGCCATCGTAGCCAACAACACGTTTGCCCGCATCGTAAATCAAGGCAATAACAGCCACGATCAAGCCGGCAAGCACCCCGAGCGCCAACAATTTGACGTGCCACGGCAAATGAGGGCGTATCGCCAGGTGCGGCGCGGTGATGCCAAAGCGCCCCCGCAAGCGGCGCAACCTTACGGCAAGTCGGGAGCTGGGATCAATCCATGCCATGTGTCGAATCAAGCCATCCGGTTCATGCTCACACTATCGAAGCACAGTAAAACGACGAATGCTATCAACAAAAAACCGCCCGAAGGCGGTTCTTTGTTGCAGGCGCTTAGCGCTTCGAGAATTGTTTGCGCCGACGTGCCTTGTGGAAACCGACCTTCTTACGCTCGACTTCACGTGCATCACGTGTCACAAATCCGGCCTTCGACAGGGCTGGCTTCAGGGTCGCATCATATTCGATCAGCGCACGGGTAATGCCATGACGCACGGCGCCGGCCTGACCAGACTCGCCGCCGCCGCTCACATTGACCATGATGTCAAAAGTCGCTGAATGCTGTGTCAACTCGAGCGGCTGGCGCACAACCATGCGCCCTGTCTCGCGTGAAAAGAACTCATCAACCGGCTTGTCGTTCACCACGATCTTGCCGCTGCCGTTTTTCAGGAAAACGCGTGCTACCGACGTCTTGCGACGCCCTGTGCCGTAATAGTAATTCGCTGCCATGTTCATTCGTCCTGTCAGATGTCCAGGGTCTTGGGCTGCTGCGCCTCGTGCGGATGAGCACTGCCGGCATAGCACTTCATTTTTTTCAGCATTGCATAGCCCAGCGGGCCCTTCGGCAACATGCCCTTGACCGCTTTTTCAAGAACGCGGGAGGGGAAACGCTGCTGCAGCTTGATGAAATTGGTTTCGTAAATACCACCGGGGAAACCGGAGTGGCGGAAATACTTCTTGTCTTCTGCCTTGTTGCCGGTGACCCGCAACTTTTCAACGTTCACGACCACGATGTAGTCGCCGGTATCCACGTGCGGCGTGTATTCGGGCTTGTGCTTGCCACGCAAACGGTGGGCAATTTGGGCAGCCAGGCGACCCAGTACCTTGTCGGAAGCATCGACAACGAACCAGTCACGCTTGACTTCATGCGATTTGGCGGAAAAAGTCTTCATAGGAAATCCTGCGGTGCAGTTCAAACAGTGACGCGGCTTGCTGATTGGCAACACAAAACGCCAGTCCAAGACGCGGAAAGCCGAGCATAATATCCAAGAAAGTCCAGCCGAGTCAAACATTTCTTTTGCTGACCAACAAAAACACTTTGCCGTCCCGCCAGCGCCGACTTTTGACCGGCGTCAAACTCTCTAAAATGATAGGCAACAATCGACCCTCGGGAGAATGAAATGGAATGTACGGTCAGATGGCACGAAGGCATGAGCTTCATTGCACAAACAGGCAGCGGTCACCTCGTGGCGATGGATGGCGCGCCGGAAGCAGGTGGCCATAACTGGGCGGCACGCCCGATGGAACTTTTGCTGGCCGGTGCCGGCGGCTGCACCTCGTTCGATGTCATTTCCATTCTGAAAAAAAGCCGCCAGGACATCCGGGGCTGCGAAGTCAAACTGACTGCCGAACGCGCCGCAGAGGATCCCAAGGTTTTTACGCAGATTCACTTGCACTTCATCGTCACGGGGCATGGACTCAAGACTGAGACGGTGGAGCGCGCCGTCAAGCTTTCGGCCGAGAAGTATTGCTCCGCCTCGATCATGCTCGGCAAAACGGCCGAGATGAAGCACTCTTTCGAGATCGTCGAGGTCTGACCGATCAGATCCGATAGGCGGTTGTCGTCATAAGCTTGGCGGCAAGTTTCATCGCAAGCTTGGCAAACGCTGGCAGTTCTTGCGCCCCTAAGCCGGCAGCCATGTTTGCATGGCGAATTTCATCAGCCTTCATTTGCTCGATAATCGCCTGCGTGCGCCCATCGGCGACGGGTAACTGATCCAGATGGTCGAGTAGATGTGCCTCCACCTGCCGCTCCGTTTCAACGACAAACCCGAGGCTGATGGCATCCCCCATACGCCCGGCAACCGCACCGATGGTCCAGGCGCCAGCATACCAAACGGGGTTCAACAGGCTCTTGTGGCCACCCAGTTCGTCAATCCGCCGTTCTGTCCAGTTGAGATGCTCGGTCTCCTCCCAAGCCGCCTGCTGCATCGCGACTCTGGTTCGATCATCGCGGGCCGTCGCTGCCTGTCCGGCATATAAGGCCTGCGCACAAACCTCACCCACATGGTTGATACGCATCAGCGCGGCCACATGGCGCCGCTCGTCTTCTGTCATGGCGACCTCAGGCAACTGTTCGCCGGGCATGGAGCGTACTGTTGGCGCCACAGCAAACACGGTACGCAAGGCTTGATCAACTTGTGAAATCAGGGGATCGAGAAAGCTCATGTCGATCTCACAGCGCATCGGGATGCTTGCCACGACGCAGGGCATCGCGGCCTTCATCAGGGGTGAATATCGCTAAACCGTTCGGACAAAACAAATCGCGTGACAGGGCCGCATGGTGACGATTCACCGGCTTGTTCAGGATCGGTCGCCACTCGCTGAAGCGTGCCTTGGCCCAGCGCCCATCGCGATGGCCGGATGCATAGATACGAAATTCGCGGGTATCGCAGCGCATGCCCTCGAAGCTGATGTTGGTCGCCCCGCCACTGGTCTGGACCACAAGGACATAACGCACCACGCGATCCTTGCCCACCCGCAGCGTTGAGGCATCGATCATGAAACGATGTGAGGTCATCTCGCTGACGTAGAACGGCAGCAGGTTCTCGGTTTGGGGAAATTCCGGCAGAACGGCCTCTTCTTCAGCCCACTTGGGCGCATCCGGATCATCCAGGTCGCGAAAACGCACATCGGCCATCGTCACCGTCGCCATCAGCAGCAGGGGTCCCAATACCCAGCCATGCCATTTCATGGTGTCCCCTCCTCTTCATGTGGCTCGTTTTGCGGCTTGGCTTCATAGCCCATCATGAACTGCGTCCACTCAAATCCCGGCCAATGTGGCATGCGTTCCGCGGCTTGGAAAATCAGGCGTGCCAGTTCCGTCAGGGCCTGAGCATAGACCATGCGCTTGAAGTCGATAACCGCGTCAAGCGGCACCCAGTAACTGCTCCAGCGCCAGGCATCGAACTCCGGCTTTTCCGTTGCCCGCAGACAGACATCGCTGTCGCGGCCCACCAATCGCAGCAGAAACCAGATCTGCTTCTGCCCCCTGTAACTCCCGCGCCATTCCCGGCGCACCCACTGCCGGGGACCGTCATATCGCAACCAATCGCGCGTGCGGCCAATGATGCGCACATGCTCGGGCCTGAGGCCGACCTCTTCGTACAACTCGCGGAACATCGCCTGCTCGGGCGACTCTCCCTTTTTGATGCCTCCCTGCGGAAACTGCCAGGAATGTTCGCGAATTCGCTTGCCCCAGAATACCTCGTTACGCTGATTGGTCAGGATAATGCCGACGTTCGGGCGATAACCTTCCCGATCGAGCATGATGAAAGACCTCAAATGTTTGACTGGTTGGAATTGTTCCACATTTCCCCCAGCCGAGTAATGCCGAGCAAGGTCAAAGGGGCAGTTAAAATCCTCGTTTAATCCTTAGCCACGGAATTTCGTCATGCGCGCCAGTCAATTCTTCATCGCCACCCTGAAAGAAGCCCCCACCGACGCTGAGGTCGCCTCCCACAAGCTGATGACCCGCGCCGGCATGATTCGCAAGCTGGCAGGTGGCATTTACAGCTACATGCCGATGGGTCTGCGGGTGATCCGCAAAATCGAGGCGATCATCCGCGAGGAAATGAACCGCGCCGGTGCCATCGAATTGCTGATGCCCTTGGTGCAACCGGCGGAACTCTGGCAGGAAACCGGTCGCTGGGACAAGATGGGGCCGGAAATGCTGCGCGTGAAGGACCGCCACGACCGTGACTTCATCATCCAGCCAACTTCCGAGGAGGTGGTGACCGACATCGCCCGTGGCGAAATCCACAGCTACCGCCAGTTGCCGAAAAACTTCTATCACATCCAGACCAAGTTTCGGGATGAACGGCGTCCGCGT
>SXGT01042965.1_pt1 | contig 22229 bp, 21 predicted proteins | sample 3176221 | NCBI WGS metagenome assembly SXGT01 (sample SAMN11356862, study PRJNA531348) | freshwater metagenome | isolation source: freshwater sample F1-120 | place: China: Fuxian Lake, Yuxi | collected 2017-12-25
CTGCATCCATTCGACCTGGCTGGAGTCGTCCCAGTCGTGAGTGATGCGGGTTCGACGAGCGAACACGGCCGCGACATCGAGATCGCCCGTCGCCGCCTCTGCGGCTCCCGCGACGCGCTGAGCCGCGCGCAGGGCCAGTCCGCTTCGGATGAGCGCCTTGGAGGGCATGCACGCCCAGTAGGAGCACTCGCCGCCGACGAGCTCGCTCTCGATGAGTACGGCGGTCAGTCCGCCCTGGACCGCGCGATCGGCCACGTTCTCCGCGACCGCCCCCGCGCCGATGACGACGACGTCGTACTCATCGCTCACGGGGCGCTCCTCAACACGACTCCGCCGCCCCACCCGTCGTAGACCCCGTTGTAGCGAGTCACGATCTCGAACACGTCGTCGACGAACTCGTCGACGGTGTCCCACTCGACGTCCGTCGTCGCGCTGGCCTCGACGAGGTAGGTGCCGAAGCCCCGGCGCGACACGTGAACCGTGAACCCCGAGCGGGAGAGCTCCTCCGCCGCGGCCTTCGCATCACCCCGCTTGCCGAAGAACGCCGTGTGGTCGACCTCTCGGGGAGTCGCCAGCTGGTCGCCCAGCTTCACCCGCTGCGCGAGCTGCTCGGTGCACATCGAGTGCAACTCGTCGCGGTTCCGCTTCCTGACTTTCATGGTCCTCTGTCACTTTCCGGTGAATTCGGCAGGCTGTCGGGACAGGTAGGCCTGCATGCCAATTCTGACGTCGTCGGTCGCGGCGAGCCGCACGAGCGCGGGCTGCAGCTGGGCGGCGGCCGCCTCGGGGTCGGCCTGCGCCAGTCGCCCATTGGCGAGGGTCGCCTGGACGGCGAGCGGCGCCTGCGCGGCGACACGGTGCGCGATCTCGAGCGCCCGCTCGAGCTGCTGGCCGTGCGGCACGACGTCCTGGACGAGGCCGACCCGGTAGGCCTCGGCGGCGTCGAAGGTGTCGGCCGTGAGCAGCCACCGCATGGCGTTGCCCCACCCGACCGCCCCCGGGAGCCGGATCGTCGCGCCGCCGAACGGCAGGATGCCGCGCGCGACCTCGATCTGTCCGAAGGTCGTCGAGTCCGCCGCCACGACGATGTCGGAGGCGAGCATGAGCTCGATTCCGAGCGTCAGGCACGTGCCCTGCACGGCGACGACGACGGGCTTGGAGACCGCCGAGCCATCCACGCGCCAGGGATTGATCCCGCCCTCGGGCACCATCTCGAGCCCCTCCGGGCCGATCCGCGGCGATACGTCAGCGAGGTCGAGGCCGCCCGTGAAGTGGTCGCCGTGGGCGAAGACCAGCCCGACACGGAGATCCGGGTCGCGATCGAGCTCGCCGTAGGCGAGGCACAGCTCCTGCAGGAGCGCGAAATCCGCCGCGTTGCGCTTCTCGGGCCGGTTCAGACCGATCAGCAGGACATGCCCGTCCCGCTCGACCGTGATGCGGGGGGCGGCGGCGCCTGAGTCGCTCATCACTCCAGACTACGACTCAGCGAGCGAGTGCGCCGATGATGCGCAGGATCGTCGGCATATCTTCGACCGCGGCGGCCATGCTCGGGGGAGCGAACTCCGTGATCCCGGCCCCCGCGAGCTCGAACCGCTCGCGCAGGGCGCGAATCGTCTCGACGAGGGTCGTCGCCCTCACGCCGAACGGCTCCGGGTAGCCGAGCCCGTCGATGTCGGACGGATCGAGCACGTCGAGGTCGACGTGAATGTACACGGAGGTCGCGCCGGTCGCCTCGACCGCTGCCACGAGAGACTCCGGGGATACGGCATCCGCCGAGATCACCGGGATTCCCTCACCCAGGATGTACTCCTCCTCCGCCGGGTCGAAGGAACGGGTGCCCGCGAGGACGACCCTGCCCGGGCCGAGAGGGACGGCGGGGACGAGCGGGGGAGGGCCGTCGCCCAGGAGAGTGCGCAGCACCATCCCCGTGAACGCGCCGGACGGGCTGGAGTCGGCCGTATTGAGGTCGGGATGCGCGTCGAACCACACGACCGCGACATCGGGCCGAGTCGCATGGGTGATCGCCGCGAGCTCGACTCCGCAGTCGCCGCCGATGGTGATCGCGGGGCCGGAGAGGCTCGACAGCACGTCGAGCGTCCGCTCCCGAACCAGGGCGATCGAACTCAGGCGATGCACGCCCGTGCCTTGCGAGTCGCCTGCCTCGAGCGGTATCTCGACGACCCGGGTCGCAGCGCTCGGAAGATCGCCGCGGATGGCCTCCGCGCCGTCGACGAGGCGCATCGCCCGGGAGGACCCGGACCCCTGCCACTCGGGCACCACGACGAAAGTGACCGCCATACGTGAACCCTAGCGCGTGGCCGCCGCGAGGTTGGCGACCAGTTCGTCACGGTTCTGGCGGATGCCGTAGGCGGGCGTGTTCGTCTCCACGCGCCAACTGTCATCGAGGCCCCCGACGACGACGGCGTCGAAGCCGAATTCGTCGTAGAGCGCTGTCACGAGCGAGAGCGCCTCCGCGTCATCCGCTGCGAGGGCGAGGGCGCGGCGACTGGCGGTGCCGGAGGGCGAGCCGTCGGTGAGGAGCTCGGACGAGCCGATGTGGTTGAAGGCCTTCACCACGCGACTCGAGGCCAGGTGATCCTGAAGCAGTCGCGACGAGGTGTGCGTCTTGTCGTCCAGTTCGGCGATGTGTCCGTCGCGCTGGGGGTAGTAGTTGTTGGTGTCGAGCACGACCTTGCCGGCGAGGGCGTCGACCGGCACCTCCCGATAGCGGCCGAGCGGAATGGTGACGACGACGACGTCGCCCGCCGAGCCCGCCTCTGACGGGGTAGCGGCTCGAGCGTGCGGACCCAGCTCACGGATCAGACCGGCGAGCGTCTCCGGTCCGCGGGAGTTGCTGAGCACCACGTCGTACCCGTGGTCCACCGCGAGTCGAGCCAGTGCCGAGCCGATGTTGCCTGCGCCGATGATTCCGAGAGTAGTCATGCGGGAGACAAGCGCGCGGGCCCGGGATTTGTTCCCCGGGCCCGCGCGGTCGATGTCTCGCTGCTGCCTACTGCTCGATCGCCTGGGGGGATCCGCCCGCCTTGAGCGCCGCCAGCCGGGCATCGATCTCGGCCTGCTTGTCGAGGTCCTCGAGGCTCTCGAACTGGGCGTCCAGGGTGGATGCCGCGAGCTCCTGCTGGCCGAGCACCTTCGCCTCCTCGCGGCGGATCTTGTCCTCGAAGCGGCTGATCTCGCTCGTCGGGTCGAGGATGTCGATCGCGCCGATCGCCTCGTGGACCTGCTTCTGCGCATCCGCGGTCTTGGCGCGGGCGACGAGCTCGTCGCGCTTCGACGTCAGCTCGTTGAGCTTGCTGCGCATTCCGTCGAGGCCCTTCTTGAGCTGCTCGACGACGGTCGTCTGCGAGGCGATCGTGGGCTCGACGGCCTTCGCCTCGTTCTCGGCGGAGACCTGCTTGCCGAGCGCGATCTTCGCGAGGTTGTCGAACTTGTCGGCGTCGGCGGTGTTGCCGGCCGCGCGCAGTTCGTCGGCCTTCGCGCTCGCGGCGAGCGCCTTGCGGCCCCAGTCCTGGGCGGCAGCCACATCCTCGGCGTGGTCCTGCTCGATGAGGCGGAGGTTGCCGATGGTCTGGGCGACGGCGCTCTCCGCCTCGGCGATCGAGTTCGTGTAGTCGCGCACTAGCTGGTCGAGCAGGATCTGCGGGTCCTCGGCCTGGTCGAGGAGGGCGTTGATGTTCGCCTTCAGCAGTTGGGTGATGCGTCCGAGAATGGATTGCTTGGCCATCGTGCGTGCCTTTCGTGAGGTGGGATACCGGTGACGTCTGACTAGAACCTACCGCCGCGGCTGCGGCCGCCACTACTGCGGCGGGATGAACTGCGGGAACTTCCGCCGAACGATCCGGACCGGCGGGACGACCCGGATCGGCCGCTGCGCGAGCTGCTCCCCGAGGACCACCCGCCGCTGCGCGAACCGCCTCCGCCGGAGCCGACCATCCCCCCGATGAGGCCGCCGAGGAGTCCGCCGAGGTCGGCCCCGTCGGAGCCGCCCGACCACGATGAGCCGCCGTAGTCCTGGGCTGCGGCGTAGCGGTTGACGTCGTTGCGGGCGAGGCTGAATGCGCTCGCGCCCAGTTGCGCGGCCTGCTCCGCCTCCGTGAGGGCGGCGACGGGGTCGGTGGCGGCGAGCGCGATGGCCTGCTGGAGGCGTCGATCTGCTTCGCTCACCCGCGTGCGAGCGGGCTCGCCGACGCCGCCTCGGCGGGTGGAGATGAACTCGGCCGCGCTCTGGATCTGGGCCCGGGCCGAGCTGATGGCCGCGTCGAGCTTTCCGCGCGCGTGCGCGACTCGGGCCTGCTGGTCCTTGACCGAGACGAAGACCGAGTCGAGCGCGGTATTGGCCTCCGTCAAGCGCGCCACCGCGGTCGCGGGATCGCGACGGGCCTCCGTCGCGGCCGCGAGCGCCGCCTCCGCTTCCGAGATCGCCGGGGCGAGCGGAGCGCTCGAGGTGTCGCTCGGCAGGGCTCGCGCGGCGGCGATGTCCTGCTTGGTGTCCGCGATCACCGCGTCCAGCTTCTCGGTCGCGTCGGCCAGGTCCCGGTCGAGCGACTCGATGGCGTTGAAGAGCTGGTCGGCCTGCCCGACCGCCGACTGGGCGCTGCGCACCGCGACGGCCGCCTCGCTCGCGTTGCCGGACTCGATCGCGGAACGGGCCGTGCCCGCTGTGGCGTCGGCGAAGTCGAGCAGCTTCGTCGCTTGCGCGACGTTGTCGGAGACGGGAGCGACCACGCCGTCCGCGTAGGCGGCCTCCAGGGCGCTCACCGCGGCCGTTGCCGCGGCGATCCGGCCTCGGGCGGCCGATGCCGCCTCGGTGACGGCGGCGAGCGCCGCCGGAGCGGTCTTCTCGAGCTCTCGCAGGCTGTCGAACGCGTCCGCCTGGCTGTCGAGCTCGGCATCCGCTGCTTCGCAGAGCTGGATGATCCGGGTGGTCATCTCCCGCTTGTCGGCATCGGAATCCGGTTGCGCATCGTCGAGCTTCTGCTTGAGGCTGAACGCCTCGGCGACCTTCGCTTTCGCGCTCTCAAGAACCCCGGTGAAGTCCTTCGTCGCGGACTCCCCGAACTGCGCGATCGCGAACCCGAGCTCCTGCTCGCTCGTCTTGAGAGAGTCGTCGAGCTGGACGAGCAGGCTTCCCGCTCGAGTATCGAGTTGCTTCTGGGTCATCTTCTCGGGCGCGGAGGTCGTCGACCCGTCGGCGCCCCGCTTGCGAATGCGGGAGTAGATGAAGACGCCGACGCCGACGACGGCCGCCCCGCCGATGATCGGCAGGATCGGGATGCCGCCTCCCTCGGACGGCGCCGAGGGCTCGACCGGGTCCGCAGGGTCCGCCGGCTCGTTCGGGCCGACGACCCCCGTCGCGGAGGCCTCGAGCGACTGGGCGCCCGCGATGGCCGCGTCGGCCCAGCGATCCTCTCGAAGTTCGTTCTCGATGGCCCGCTCGGCGTCGTCGAGCTGGGCGTCGCTGAGCGGGAAGTCGGGGTCCACCGAGAGGGCGTACTGGCGATCATCCACGGCGACCGCCAGGAGCAGGTCGCTGGTTCCGAGCCCGTTGTCGATCGCGGTGATGTCGGCCCAGTCCACGGGGTCGGTCGCTCCCGTGAACTCGCTCACGTAGACGACGAACAGCTGGATGCCCGCTCGATCCCACAGGGAGTCGAGCGCCGCGATGACGCGGTCCTCGTCGCCGGAGACGGCGCCCACCGTGTCGAGGACGTACGCGCCGCCGAGGTCGACCGGGTCTTCCGCGTGGGCCGCCGCGGGCGCCGACATCAGCAGTACTCCGGCGAGCAGCGCCGCTGAGGCGCCCAATCGTGACCACATCGTGAGTACTCCCTCGCGTCGGTGACGATCGGAATTCTATTGGGTCGTCGTTACTCGAGCACGATGCTCTCGCGCGGCCCGGTGACCAGTTCCGCGAGCGCGGGAGCATCCGCCGACGGCTCGTCGAGAGTCAGGTCGATCGCCGCGGACACCTCGTACGTTCCGGCCGTGAGGGCCGGGAGATCCGACCGGAACCCGTCGGGTCCCTCATCGGTCGCATCGCAGCGGACGAGCTCCACGGAGGCCGGGTACTCGAGCGACTCTCCCGGCTCGAGGTCGACGACGACGAGGGACAGGATCATCGGCCCGTTGCTGCGCCAGACGGTGACGCCGTCCGCGGCGAGCGTGAGCGCGGGCACGGCGGCCGTGGTGCCGCTCACGCGGGAATCCGACGTGTTGGTCATCCGGACGATGCCGTCGACGGCAGCGGTGCCGGCAGCGACGGCGGCGGGGAAGTCGACCGTCAGCTCGAGACCGGTCGCACTCGGCACCGTGTCGGCGACCGGCGCGCCGCACGGGTTGAGGAGTTCCGCGGGGGCGCGCTTGAGCTCGTTCAGTTCGCTGTCGCCCGCCCCGCCCTCGGCGATCAGGGCCTGGTCCGACATGGTCGCGCTCTGGGGCGGCTGGATGAACGAGGGCACGGCGAGGACTCCGATTCCGGCGACCGCGAGCACGCCGACCGCTCCGGCCGCCACCTGCCGGGGGATCCGCCGGGCGCGGCTCTTCGCGATGATCCGCGCCGCGTCCAGGGAGTGCGGCGCGTCGCTGGATCGCAGCATCGCGCGCAGTTCGTCCTCAGTGGGCATCGGATGCCCCCCTCTCGTCATCGGCGAGTCGGATGGCCATCTTGCCGAGACCGTCGCTCAGGTAGCGCTTGACGGCGCCCGCGCTGATGCCCAGCCACTCCGCGATGTCATCGACCTTGAGATCCTCGTAGTAGCGCAGCACGATGCACGCGCGCTCTCGCGGCGTGAGTTTCATGAGCTCGCCGCGCAGGTCCATCCGCGCGTGCGTCTCGGCGTCCTTCGCCTCGTCGACCTCGGGTGTGGCCGTGAGGTGCGCGATCTTCCTCCATCGCGACGTCCGCCGACCGGAGTCGAGGTAGGAGTTGAGGATGGCGCGGCGCACGTAGGCCTCGGCGCTCGAGATCGAGTGCCCGTTGCGGAGTCGGCCGAAGGTCTTGACGAGGGCGTCCTGGACCAGGTCGGAGGCGTCATCCCGGCTGCCCGAGATGAGGTACGCGTAGCGAGTCAGCGCGTCGCCGCGCTCGGTCACGAGTCGCGTGACCACGTCCTCCCACCGGGTGGGGTCGGGGGCGTCCGCCACTCGCGCTCTCCTCATCGGTCGACTCAGCGTCGCCTCAACCGTAGTCGTGCTCACACCTACTGAGACGACCGACGGGTCGGAAAGGTTGGGGCGCCGCTACGCGAGCCTGGCCTTCAGTTCCTCGAGCTGCCGCGTCACGGCGGCGGGAACCCGGCCCTCGAACGTCGCGAAGAACGACTCGGTGTCGTCGACCTCGGCGCGCCACGTCTCACGATCGATTGCGAAGAGCTCGGTGAGGTCCTCGTCGCTGACGTCCAGGCCCTCCGTTCGCAGGTCGCCCTCGGCCGGGATGAGGCCGAGCGCGCTCTCCCGTGCGGGGAGCTGTCCGTCCACTCGCTCGAGGATCCACTCGAGCACACGCGAGTTCTCCCCGAACCCCGGCCACAGGAATCGACCGTCGGCGCCCTTGCGGAACCAGTTCACCTGGAAGATGCGGGGCACCGTTCCCGTCGAACGGAGCTCCTGGCCGACCGACAGCCAGTGCGCCCAGTGGTCGGCCATGTTGTAGCCGCAGAACGGCGCCATGGCGAACGGATCCCGGCGGAGCTCGCCGAGAGTGCCTTCGGCGGCCGCCGTCCGCTCGGACGAGACCGTGGCGCCCAGGTAGACGCCATGCTCCCAATCCCGTGCCTCCACCACTAGCGGCACGTTGGTCGCGCGGCGACCGCCGAAGATTATCGCGTCGATGACGACGCCCTGGGGGTCCTCCCAGTCGTCCGAGATGCTCGGACACTGGCGGGCCGCCACAGTGAATCGAGAGTTGGGATGCGCGGCCGGTCGACCCGACGAGGGCGTCCAGTCGCGACCTTCCCAATCGGTGAGACGGGCGGGCGGGGTGTCGCTCATGCCCTCCCACCACACGTCGCCGTCCTCGCGGAGCGCGACGTTCGTGAAGATGGTGTTGCCCCAGAGGGTCTCCATCGCGGTCTCGTTCGTCGAGTAGCCGGTCCCGGGGGCGACGCCGAAGAATCCCGCTTCGGGGTTGATGGCGCGCAGGCGGCCATCCGCGCCCCGACCGAGCCACGCGATGTCGTCGCCGACCGTCTCGACGGTCCACCCGGGGATCGTCGGCTTGAGCATCGCGAGGTTGGTCTTGCCGCAGGCGCTCGGGAAGGCTGCCGCGACGTGGAACACGCGACCGCGCGGGTTCGTGACCTTGATGATGAGCATGTGCTCCGCGAGCCAGCCCTCGTCCCGAGCCATGACCGAGGCGATCCGCAGTGCGAACGCCTTCTTGGCCAGCAGCGCGTTGCCGCCGTACGCGGACCCGAAGGACCAGATCTCCCGGGTCTCGGGGAAGTGCGAGATGTACTTGGTCTCGTTGCAGGGCCACGGCACGTCGGCTGCTCCCGGCGCCAGCGGAGCGCCGACGCTGTGGATCGCGCGCACCCAGGACGTGTCGTCCGTGATCCGGGCGAGGGCTTCGCTGCCCATCCGGGTCATGATCCCCATGCTCGCGACGACGTAGGGGGAGTCGGTGACCTGAACGCCGAGGCGCGAGAGCGGCGAACCGAGCGGACCCATCGAGAAGGGGACGACGTACATCGTGCGGCCGCGCATGCTGCCGTCGAACAGTTCCGAGAGCGTCTCGCGCATCTCGGTCGGCGCCGCCCAGTTGTTCGTCGGGCCGGCGTCAGCGGGGTCGACGGAGCAGATGAAGGTGCGCTCCTCCACGCGAGCGACGTCCCGGGGGTCGCTCCGGGCGAGGAAGCTGTAGGGGCGGTGCTCGGCGTTGAGCTTGATGAGGGTGCCGGACTCGACCATGGCACGGGCCAGGGAGTCCCACTCCGCCTTAGAGCCGTCGCACCAGACGATCTCGTCGGGCAGGGTCAGGGCGGCGATGTCCTCGACCCATGTCACCACTGCGGCGCTCGCGCCGTCCGGGGCGGGGGAGTACGTGCGCGTCATCTCGGCGATGCTCATGATCAGTCCTTCCGCTTGCAAGAATGTGGTGTGTTTCCACTCTGCGGCGAGTATCGAACTGTTGGTCGCCAGTTGGGGTAGAAAGATCGCGCAAAATTTCGATATGGTGACCTCGTGAACGATCTTGCGACCCTCGGCCAGCGAATTCGGCACTTCCGGACCAGCTCCGGGCTCACGCTCGACCAGTTGGGGGAGCGGGTCGGTATCGCCGGCAGCCAGCTGTCGCTCATGGAGAACGGCAAGCGAGAGCCGCGGCTGACGCTCCTCTCCGCGATCGCGGAGGCCACGGGCATCCAACTCGCCGACCTCCTCGAAGCGGAGCCCCCCACCAAGCGCGCCGCACTCGAGATCGAGCTCGACCGCGCCCAGAAGTCGAGCCTCTACGCCTCGCTCGGGCTCCCCGCCATCAGGCCCTCGAAGTCGCTGCCGGATGAGACGCTCGAGGCGATCGTCGGGATGCACCACGAGCTCGCCCGCCGCGCGCGCGAGGCGATCGCGACCCCGGAGGAGGCGCGCCGAGCCAACACCGAGCTTCGCCTGCACATGAGGACGCTCGACAATTACCTGCCCGAGATCGACGACGTCGCCGAGAAGGTCCTCGCCGACATCGGGCACACCACCGGCGCCCTCACCCACCGCGAGGTCAGCCTCATCGCCGAGAAGCTCGGGTTCGAGCTCGTGCACGTCGGCGACCTGCCGCACTCGGCGCGCTCCGTGACCGACCTGGCCAACGGGAGGGTCTACCTGCCGCCAGCGTCCATCCCCGGCGGCCACGGTCTTCGGGGCATGGCGCTCCAGGCCCTGGGCCACCGAGTGCTCGGCCACGAGCATCCCGCGACCTACGCCGACTTCCTCCGGCAGCGCCTCGAGATCAACTACTTCGCGGCGGCGGTGCTTATGCCGCGACGCCAGTCAGTCGAGTTCCTGCGCCAGGCCAAGGCGGATCGCAACATCGCCGTGGAGGACTTCCGCGACGCGTTCGGGGTCACCCATGAGGCCGCGGCCTTGCGCTTCACGAACCTCGCCACGGCGCACCTCGACCTCGAGGTTCACTTCCTCCGCGTCAGCGATGACGGAGCTGTGTCGAAGGCCTACGAGAACGACGGTCTCAGACTCCCGGTGGATGTCACGGGCTCGACCGAGGGCCAGTTCGTGTGCCGGCACTGGAGCGCCCGCACCGCCTTCACCCGGACCAACAGGACCACGGAGTTCTACCAGTACACCGACACCCCGGAGGGGACGTTCTTCGACTCGACGCAGACGGGGACCACCTCGACCGAGGAGTTCTCGATCACCGTGGGGGTCCCGTTCGCGCACTCGAAGTGGTTCCGCGGGCGGGAGACCCAGAACCGGACCCGGTCGACGTGTCCTGATGAGAGCTGCTGCAGGCGCCCCGAGCCGTCGCTGAGCAGCCGCTGGGCGGGCAAGGCGTGGTCGAGCGCGAAGCTGCACGCGCACATCCTGTCGCCACTGCCGTCCGGCACGTTCCCGGGAGTCGACGACAGGGAGCTCTACGAGTTCCTCGACTCGCACAGTGCGGACGAGAGCTACTGACCGAGCCGCTCGGGCAGCTCGCGGGCCGCCGACCGGGCCGCCTCGCGGAGCCACGCCGCCGTGTCCGCCATCGCGGCCGCGGAGGAGCCCGCGATCTCGGTGAGCGACGCCGACCACACGTTCGCGGTCGCGGTGACCTGCCCGGCGATGACCGCCGTGCGGCCCTCCCCGGCGAGGGCGATCAGCTGCCCGACGAGCTTGCCGCCGAGCGACTGGTCGTCGAAACGGCCCTCGCCGGTGATCACCAGATCCGCGTCCGCGATCGCCGCGGGCAGATCGCTGAGGCGCATGAGATAGTCGGCGCCGGGCTCGATCCGGGCGCCCCACGCGACTGCGAAGCCGTAGCCGGCGCCCCCGGCGGCCCCGCTCCCCGGCGCGTCCGGCTCGCCCCCGAGCAGTCGGGAGAAGTGTCCGAGCGCCTCGTCGAGCTCGCCGACCTGCGCCTGCGTCGCGCCCTTCTGTGGGCCGAAGACCGCCGCGGCTCCCGTCGTGCCGAGGAGGGGAGCCGTGACATCCGTGAGCAGCGTCACGCCGCCGGCCGGGGGCGGGAGGAGCGCCGAGCGATCGATCCGGATGATCTGCCCCAGGTGTCCGCCCCCGTCGAGAACCGGCTCCGCCTGCTCGTCGAGGAACTCCATGCCGAGGGCGGCCAGGGCTCCCGCACCGCCATCCGTCGACGCCGATCCGCCCAACCCGATCACGACAGAGGTCGCACCGGAATCGAGCGCCGAGCGGATGACCTCGCCGAGGCCTCTCGTCGTCGCCCCGAGCGCGTCGAGCTCGGGCATGAGGGGCAGCCCGCTGCACTGGGCCAGTTCGGTGACCGCGGTACCGTCCGGCAGTTCGAGCCACTCGCCCGGGGTCGGCCGCCCATCCGGGCCCGTGACGAGGCCCGCGCTGCGGCGCCGGGCGCCGGGAACGGCGGCCTCGACCGCGTCGAGGGTTCCCTCGCAGCCATCGGCCTGCGGCATGAGCACGAGAGCGTCGTCGGGTCGCACCGACCGCCACGCCTCGGCGATGGCGTCGGCGACCAACCGGGCCGGGAGCGATCCTTTGAACGAATCGGGAGCGATGACGACGGTGAGCGGCACGAAAGCCAGCGTATCGCTCAGGTATTCTCGGGGTGTGCCGCGCCCGACCACGACTCGACGACTCGCGGGCGCAGTGGCTGTGATGCTCGCAGGACTCGCGCTCGCCGGCTGTGCCGCCGTGCCGCAGATCTCGACCGAGCCGCTCGCTCGTCAGTCGGCCCGAGCCGACCTCGCCCCCGTCACCTTCGCCGTGGTGGGGGACTCGATCACGGCCTGGACGTCGCTGCAGCCCGGAGAGAGCTCCTGGGTCGGAGCAGCGCGGGCGCCGAGGGTTGCACTCGTCGGCGGCTGGGCGGTCTCCGGCGCGACCACGAGCGACATGCTCGAGTCGATCGACGTCGTTCCCGACGCGGACGTGCTCGTCATCATGGCCGGGACGAACGACTTCCTCCCCGAGTTCCCCGACTGGACCCTCGACGCGAGCCTCCAGCGGATCACCGCGATCGCGGCCGCCACCGGGATCGACCGCGTCGTGCTGTCGGCCATCGCCCCCAACGACCACCGCAGCGCGAAGACCACCGAGTTCAACGAGGCGCTGGCGCAGCTCGCGTCACGGCACCACTGGACGTGGATCGACCCGTGGTCATCCGTCCGCACGAGTGCAGGCGCCTTCGTGCCCGGCGTGAGCGCCGACGGGATCCACCCGTCGGTTCAGGTGGAGATGCAGGTGGGAACCGCGCTGCGAGCCGCGATCCTCACGGCGTCGCGCTCCGATCCCTGACCTCTAGGGATTCGGCCTCCAGGGATTCGGCGGGGAGCTCGAACCACCGGAGCGCCTCGAAGTCGGGCCCGAGGGCCGCGGCGGTCGCGCGCCGTTCAGCGGGAAGCTCGGGCAGCGACTCCAGGAGTGCCCGCGCCTCGTCGAGGTAGCCCGCCAGCGCCGACTCCGGCGCGCGATCGTCGTGCCGGGGGTACCGCATCCTGCCGTCGCGATCGAAGGAGACCTGGCTGAGCCGCAGCGGAGGCTCGACAGCCCCGTCGCGGTGGTGCCACAGCCCGGTGTCGAGATCGAAGCGGTACGAGGGCAGCAGCCGGTGCCCGAGGTCGGCGACGAGGGACACCGCGTCGACGATGTACCGGAACACCTCGTCGCTGATGAAGTAGTTGAAGCTCACGCGCACCCAGCCGGGCTTGATCCCCTCGCAGCCCCCGGAGATCTCGCGCTCGAAGGCGTGAGATCGCTCGATGTCGATGCCGAGGAGTCGGTGTCCGTAGGGACCCGCGCATGAGCATCCCCCTCGGGACTGGATCCCGAACAGGTCGTTGAGGATGGCGACGACGGCGTTGTGGTGGACGTACAGGCCGCCCGGGCGCTTCACCACGAAGGAGACGATCGACAGCCGTTCGGCGCTCGGGCTGCCGAGGATCTCGATCGCCGGATGCTCGCTCCACCCCTCGCGCGCCCGGGTCAGGAAGTCGTGCTCGAGCGCCTGGATCGTCTCGACACCGACCTCCTCCTTGAGCGCGAAGACGAGTCCCGCGCGGATCGACTCGATGATCGCGGGCGTCCCGCCCTCCTCCCGGTGCGCGGCGTGCGCGATGTACCGGTGCTCGAGCGGGTTGACGTACGAGACGGTGCCGCCGCCGACGACGTGCGGAACGGTGTTCGTGAGCAGCCCGCGCTTGACCACGAGCACGCCCGGTGTCCCGGGACCGCCGATGAACTTGTGGGGGGAGAGGAACAGCGCGTCGGCCTCCGAGGCGTCGATGCGCACGTAGGGGCCGGCGGCGGCGTAGTCCCAGAAGGAGAGCGCCCCGTGATCGTGAAGCAGCGAGGTGATCCGGGCGGTGTCGGTGAGGATGCCCGTGACGTTGCTCGCCGCGCTGAACGAGCCGATCTTGAGGGGCCGCGACGCGAAGCGCTCGAGTTGCGCGGTGAGCGCGTCGACATCCACGTGCCCCTCGGCGTCCTCCGGGATCGTGACCACGTCGGCGAGGGACTCGCGCCAGGGGAGCTCGTTGCTGTGGTGCTCGTACGGGCCGATGAACACGACGGGGCGGGCATCCTCGGGGATCGAGGCGCTGAGCGCGTGGGCGCGGTCGAGGTCCGCCGGAATCCTCAGCCCCAGGATGCCGACGAGCTTGTCGATCGCTCCGGTCGAGCCGCTGCCGGCGAAGATCACCACCGTGTCGTCGGCCCCGCCGACGGCGGCGTGGATGATCGCCCGGGCGTCCTCGCGAAGCCTCGTCGTCTGGAGCCCGGTGCCGCTCGCCTCGGAGTGCGTGTTGGCGTAGCGGGGGAGGACTTCATCGCGGATGAAGTCCTCGATGAACTCGAGCGAGCGACCGCTCGCCGTGTAGTCGGCGTAGGTCACTCGACGGGCGCCGAACGGGCCGTGCATGAGCTGGTCGTCGCCGATCACGGCCTCGCGGATGCGGGCCAGGATCGGCGGATGCACGGGGGCCTCCATCGCGTCAGGGTAGCAGCGCGTCACACGCTGTCGCAGCACCCCCGCGCGGTTGTAGCCTGTGCCGTGCAGGGCCACCACTGGGGGTGGCCGCAGATCGAAAGCAGGGCCGTAACCATGTCAGAGAAGTCAGGGATCGACGAGCTCACCGGTGTCTTCCGCCAGACCAGGATCGTCTGGGGAATCCGAGCGGTCGTCGCCCTCATCGTCGGCGTGCTCGTTCTCGTGTGGCCGCAGTCGACCGTCGGCGTACTGGCGGTTCTGCTGGGCATCTACTTCGTGATCCTCGGCATCGTCCGGGTGGTCCAGGGCTTCACGGACAGGGACCTCAACGGGGGCGGCAAGGCCGCCAACTTCATCCTCGGCGCGATCATCCTCGCGGCCGGTGTCATCGTGATCCGGAACCCGTTCGAGACGGCGGTCTTCATCGTGATCCTGATCGGCATCTCCTGGATCTTCGAGGGGGTCGCCACCCTCATCGACACGGCCCGCGGGAAGGGCAGCGGCCTCTCGATCGTCATCGGCATCCTCATCGCGCTCGCCGGTGTGCTCGTCATCCTCTTCGCCGACGGCGTGACGGTGGCCTACGCGGTCTTCTTCGGCATCACGCTCATCGTCGTCGGGATCCTTGACCTCGTGCTGCTCTTCACGGTGGGCAAGGCGATCGCGAAGGCGCGGAGCTGACCATGGCTGAGAAGACTGTCGTGCGCGAGACCAGCGCGGTCTCCACCGCGGTGAAGCTCATCGTCTCGGTCGCGGCGATCGTGGTCGGGCTGTTCCTCGTGTTCGGCGCGACGACGCCCGCCGTCGCCGACGGGGTGTTCGTGGGATCGATCGCGCTCGTGCTCGCGGTCTACCTGTGGACCGGCGTGACCGTGGGCCAGGGGCGAGTGATCTCGGTGGTGCTCGCACTCGTCGCGGCGTACGCCTTCATCCGCGGCTTCGGGCTGCTTGAGCTCGCCCTCATCCGGCAGCTCGGCGGCATCACGGCGATCGTGAGCGGGGTCATCCTGCTGCTGCCCTTCGTGCGCGCGCAGCTGGCCAAGCGCAAGGAGTAACGCGGAGCTCACCCGACGCCCCACTCACCCATCACCTCAGAAGGGTGGTGGGTCGCTGGTGCGGGTGTGTCCGGTGGGGCTCGTCCAGGTGGTGCGATCGGGGTGCCCGGGTGGCGCGTCGGGTTCGGGTTCTCGGGTGATGCGCCAGCGGGTGTTGTGTTTGAGGCGGTGGTGGTCCCGGCAGAGGGGTTGCAGGTTGGTGAGGGCGGTGGTGCCGCCGTGGTGCCAGTCGGTGATGTGGTCGAGGTCGCAGCGTGCGGCGGGGGTGGTGCAGCCGGGGAAGTCGCAGGTCGGGGACAGGGTGCGCACGAGTCGGGCCAGGTCGGCCGGTGGCTGGTAGGAGGTGCGGTCCACATCCAGGATGGTGCTGGTGATCGGGTCGGTCAGGATCCGCTGAAACGACGGTGCGTGCGTGGCTAGCTCCCGGGCGGTGTGGGGGTCGATGGGGATGATCCCGTCGAGGCTCGCAGGTTGCTCCGAGTGCCCCAACAGGCTCAGTACCGGCACGGTGACCGCGACGGTGACCCCGACCCCGGTGCGGGCCGTCAGGGACCCGGCGAGGAGTTCTCCGGCGATGTCGGCCCGCAACTGCGGCAGGGTGCGGTCCTCACCGGTCACCCGCGCCTGTGTGCGGGCGAGGTGATCCACATGCCGGTAGGCGCGATGGGCGGTCTGCTCGGGAAGTCGCTGGATGAACAGGGCCATCCCGTCGCCGTCGGGTTCGATCCATACCGACCGGGACAACGCCGCAGCCTGATGCGCTGCGACTAAATCGACCGGGTTCAGCTTCGCGACCACCAACCGCAACTGGGCCCGGAACTTTGCCACCGGCAGCCATCGCCGGGCTAGTACCTGCTCCTGAAACCCCGCCCAGCACCCCTCCGGGAGTCCGGTCAGCAGGTCTGCCACCACCCGCGCATGACCGGCAGTGATCTCGCCCTCGCGGAAGTGCGCCCACACCAGCGGGGTGCGCACCATCAGCAACTCGGCCAGGTGCGACTGCTCCCGCACCACGCCCGCCGACACCCCGAGACGCACCGCCAGATCGGCGACCGCTGCCCGCACCGCGAACTCCACCGACTCCGGACTGACCACCGGCAGATCAGTGAACACCTCGGGGAAGGCCCGGGCCTCCGCCAGCACATCCGCGCACGCCGCCCACTGCTCCGCGACCGCCCGCGAAGCCTGCATCCCCGCAACCTCGGCCCGAGCCATCCCGAACTCCACCCGCGTCCACGCCTGCGAAGGGTCAAACAACCCGGTCGAGTTCGTCATGACACCAGCCAAACAACCCCCACCGACACCCCACGGTCGCGGGTCCGATGCCGACGAAACAAAGCACCAGAAACGAGCAAGCCGCCCTCGAACACCGGCGCTCCCGCCACAATCCAGCGCCAACGCGCCCCGTTCACCTGCCTGCAACCCACGGCCCTTACCGTCGAGTGTGTGACGCCGTGCCGCCCTGCAACCCTCAGCGGGATCGCCCTGGTGACCGCCCTGCTGTGCGCCGCGCACGCGATCGCGCAAGGCATCGGCGCCGCGGACTTCTGGCAGCCGTGCTTCGCGGAGGGTTACACCAGCGCTGTCTGCATGTGGTTGCAGTACGAGGCGCCGATGCCGGGATGGATGTACCTGGGCTACCTGTGGCTCGTCGAGGTCGGGCTCGCGATCGCAGTGCTCGTGGCCGCGACGCGAGCCGGCCGTGCGGTCCGGACCGCCGTCGTCGCACTCATCGTCGTGGTTCTCTCCAACCCGATCACCGACTACGGCTTCGCCCCGGTGCTCAACGGCGGATACACCTCGGCCGATGCCGCGCCCGCCTTCGGTTATCTCGGCGCGGGACTAATCGCAGTAGCGGCGGTGCACTACGCGGTGATCGCCGTACTGGGGGGCAAAGCGAAGAGTCGCACAAGCGACATTTCAGGCGGTGCCCCCAGCAGGATTTGAACCTGCGGCCTTCTGCTCCGGAGGCAGACGCTCTATCCCCTGAGCTATGGGGGCCAGGAGTGCGCTTCAACAGTACCAGCGACGGAACGTTCAGCGGCGCATGACAGGATCAAGGGATGCAGCGCACCCTGACTTCCCGGCTCGAACTCGATATCTCCGGCGAGACCAACATGGTGTTCAGTATTGCCGCGGCGCAGGGCTCCCACGTCACTTCGGAGACGCTGACCTTCCTGCTCGACGGCGAGCCCGTCAAGCCCACGGAGCTCACCGACCGCCACGGCACCCGCCTGCATCGCTTCGTGAGCGGTCCGGGCCACATGCTCGTCGACTACTCGGCCGACGTCGCGGGCCGCGCCGACCCGGCGCCGGTCGTCGACCTCGACCTCGTGACCTACCTGCGACCCAGTCGCTACTGCGAGTCCGACAGCCTCACCCCGACGGCGCGCTCCGAGTTCGCGGGGCTTTCCGGCCACGCCCTCCTCTCGGCCGTCACCCTCTGGGTCTGGAACCGCCTGCGGTACGTGCCCGGGTCGAGCCTGCCCACCGACGGCGCCGAGCAGACCCTCCTCGCTCGCAAGGGCGTCTGCCGCGACTACGCGCACCTCGTCATCGCCCTCCTCCGTGCGCTCGACGTGCCCGCGCGCATGGTCGCGGTCTACGCCCCGGGGCTCAGTCCCATGGACTTCCACGCGGTCGCGGAGGCGTACGTCGACGGGGCCTGGTGGGTGGTGGATGCCACGCGCCTCGCACCGCGCCAGAGCATGCTCCGCATCTCGACGGGCCGCGACGCGGCGGACACCGCGTTCCTCACCAACCACTGGGCGGACCTGGAGCTCGTCAAGCTCGACGTGCTCGCGATCGTCGACGAGCTGCCGATCGACGACGGCAGCGAGCTCGTTCAGCTCGGCTAGCCCCCCAGCGGCCTATCGCCCCCGGCGCCCCTAGCGCAACGCGGCGATGACCGCGGCCATGAACGGCGCGGCGTCTCCCGGCTCGAGGAACGCCGGCGACACCGCGCTCACCCAGTAGGGGTCGGGGAACGCGTCGGCCTCGCCGCCCCTGCCGGCGACGCGGAAGTACCCCTCGACCTCGTAGGTCGGCACCGAGTTGCTCTCCATCACGAGCCTGTTCTTGAGGGCGGTCGCCGCGGTCGGCGGCAGTTGCGCGACCGCGATGTCGAGGATCGCACCGCTGGATTCGTGCGCCCACCGGCAGGCGACGCCGCCGGCCGCGACCACGGCGGCGGCGGGAGTCCCCGCGTCGGGGGTGATCGGGCCGAGCATCCCGAGGTTGGGGTCGATCTCGTACAGGGCGGCGGGCGGCAGGAGCACGTCGCACCCGATCGAGAAGGGAATGATCTCCTCCGTCGGAGCGGGCTCGGGCGTCGCGCTCGGCGTCGTCGTGGGCGTGGGCGTCGCGGCCGTGGGCGTGTCCGCGGGGGGCTCGGGCGCCGCGGGGACGCAGCCCGCGAGGAGTGCCGCCGCCAGAAGAGCGGTCGAGGGGAGAAGGATCCTGTGTCGTCTCGGTCGCATGACCCTATCCTCAACCGACTTGCTGGGTTCTCGCCTCACATTTGGCGGCTCGTCGCCCGCGCTACTCTTGGTGATCGTGAATCCCGCCGAACTCTCCGCCGCCCTGCTCGCCATCGTCCTCGACGTGGCCGGGCGACGCGGCAGCACCCCCGAGTTGACGGTGGACGACGTCGTGCTCGAGCGACCGCGCAACCGTGAGCACGGCGACTGGGCGAGCAGCATCGCGATGAAGCTCGCGAAGCCGCTCGGCGTGAATCCCCGCGAGCTCGCGGACGAGATCGCGGTGGAGCTGCGCGCGGCCGACGGCGTGGCATCCGTGGATGTCGCGGGCCCCGGCTTCATCAACATCACCCTCGACACCGCAGCCGCGGCCGCCCTCGCGCGCACGATCGTCGAGCAGGGCGCAGACTACGGTCGCGGCGACCTCTACTCGGGTGTGACCATCAACCTCGAGTTCGTGTCGGCCAACCCGACCGGGCCGATCCACATCGGCGGCGTGCGCTGGGCGGCCGTCGGCGACAGCCTCGCCCGGATCTTCCAGTTCCAGGGCGGCGAGGTCACGAGGGAGTACTACTTCAACGACCACGGCGCGCAGATCGACCGCTTCGCGCGGAGTCTGCTCGCAAGCTGGCTGGGGGAGCCGGCCCCGGAGGACGGGTACGGCGGGGAGTACATCTCCGACATCGCGGCCCGAGTGATCGCGGTCTATCCCGGGGACTTGTTCCACATCCCGCGCGAGGAGCAGCAGGAAGTGTTCCGCGCCGTCGGCGTCGAGCTCATGTTCGGCGACATCAAGGCGAGCCTCCACGACTTCGGCGTCGACTTCGTCGTGTACTTCCATGAGAACGAACTGCACGACTCGGGCGCCGTCGACCGGGCGATCGGGCGGCTTCGCGATCTCGGCGCGATCTACGAGAAGGACGGCGCCACGTGGTTCCGTTCGACCGACTACGGCGACGACAAGGATCGCGTCGTCATCAAGTCGGACGGCGAGGCGGGCTACATCTCGGGCGACCTCGCCTACTACCTGAACAAGCGCGAGCGCGGCTTCGAGCGCAACCTCATCATGCTCGGCGCCGACCACCACGGCTACGTCAAGCGGCTCATGGCGATGACGGCGGCGTTCGGCGATACGCCCTACGTGAACCTCGAGATCCTCATCGGCCAGCTCGTGAATCTCGTCCGCGACGGCGAGCCCCTGCGGATGTCCAAGCGCGCGGGACCGGTCGTCACGCTCGAGGACCTCGTCGAGGCGGTCGGGGTGGATGCGGGGCGCTACGCGCTCGTCCGCAGCTCGATCGATTCCCAGGTCGACATCGACCTGGACCTGTGGAGCTCTTCCACCAACGACAACCCGGTCTTCTACGTCCAGTACGCGCACGCTCGAACCCAGTCGGTGGCGCGCAACGCGGCCGGGCTGGGCGTGGACCGCTCGGTGTTCGACGCGAACCTCCTCGACCACGAGTCGGAGAGCATCCTGCTCGGGATCCTCGCCGAGTTCCCGAGGGTGGTGCGCCACGCGGCCGAGCTCCGGGAGCCGCACCGCGTCGCCCGCTACTCCGAGGAGCTCGCCGGCGCCTACCACAGCTGGTACGCGAGCTGCCGGGTCATCCCCGTCGGGGACGAACCCGTGACGGACGTGCACCGCACGCGGCTCTGGCTCAACGACGCCGTCGGGCAGGTGCTCCGGTCGGGGCTCGGACTGCTCGGCGTGACCGCTCCCGAGAGGATGTGACGTGGCCGACCCCATCCAGCCGCGGGAGACGGCGGATGCCGACTCCCAGCCCACCGAGGTGATCGATCCCGCGCAGCCGACGGTGGTCATCGAGACGCCCGCACCGGTGCGGAAGCGACGTCGCTGGGTCGGGTGGGTGATCGCGGCGTCGGTGCTCGTCGTCCTCCTCGTCGTCGGGTTCTTCGTGGGCGACGCGTTCGCGCGCCAGTACGCGGAGGCCTACGTCCGGGAACGGATCGTGCAGGTCCTCGACCTCGACCCGGCGACCCCGGTGGGCGTCGACCTGGGCCGCGGCTCTCTCCTCCTCCAGGCGATGCGGGGGAGCGTGGACACGGTGACCGTCACGATCGATGAGCTGACCGTCGGAGAAGTCACGGGCGCGGCGGTCCTCACGGTGACCGGTGTGCCGCTCGACGACACCCAGCCGGTCGACACCCTCGAGGTGGTCGCGACGATCGGCGAGGCCGACGTCCAGAAGCTCTCCGGCTACCTGAGCGGGATCGAGCTCACCTCGATCGAGCTGGGCGAGGGCGTCATCACGGTGGCGACCGAGTTGAACCTGCTGTTCCTCACACTCCCGGTCACCGTCGATCTCGTGCCGTCCGCGACGGGGTCCGGCGTCTCGTTCGAGCCGGAGACCATCACGCTCGACGACCAGGCGATCTCGGTGGACGACCTCAGGAACAACCCAATCGTCGGGCCGCTCGCGGGCTCGCTTCTCAACTCGCAGGAGTTCTGCGTCGCCTCGTCGCTGCCGCAGGCGCTCTCCGTCGCCGATGTCTCCGTCGTCGGCAGCGACCTCGTGGTCCGCCTCGCAGGCGGGGGAGTCGCGCTCTCGAGCCCGGAGTTCACGACCAACGGCACGTGCCCGTAGTCGTCGTGCGCCGGCCGTCCGGCACGCGCCCCTAGTTCGGCGCCCCGCTACTATGGTTCTCGGCTTCAGGGACCAATCCGGGTTCGCTCGCCTCACTTGACCGCTCGCCCCGTGAGGTAACCGTGTCCACCAACCCACTCGCCCCGTCGTGGCTCGTCGCGCCCGATGACGCCAACGCGCTCCCGGAGACGGTGTGGTCGCAGAACTCCCGTCGGGGAGCCGCCGGCGAGGTCGAGATCGCGGGCGTCGCCGCGACCGCGCTCGCCGAGGAGTTCGGCACCCCCGTCTACGTCGTCGACGAGGCGGATGCCCGGTCGCGAGCCCGCCGCATCCGCGAGTCCTTCGATCGGGAGTTCGCCCGCGTCGGCGGCTCCGCCAAGGTCTACTACGCCGGCAAGGCGTTCCTGTCGACCGAGGTGGCCCGCTGGGTCACGCAGGAGGGGCTGAACATCGACGTCGCGAGCGGCGGGGAGATGGCCGTCGCGCTCGCCGCGGGAGTGGACCCGGCCCGACTGGGCCTGCACGGCAACAACAAGAGCCTCGCCGAGATCGATCGAGCGGTCTCGGTCGGCGTCGGTGCGATCGTCATCGACAGCGTCGTGGAGATCGAGCGCGTCGCGGCGGCCGCGGAGGCGCACGACCGGGTGCAGCCCGTCCGCCTGCGCATCAACAGCGGCGTCCACGCCTCCACCCACGAGTACCTCGCCACCGCTCGCGAGGACCAGAAGTTCGGCATCCCGCTCGTCGACGCGGCGGCCGCGGTCGCGCGGATCCGGGCCCACTCGAGCCTGCGCTTCCTCGGCCTGCACTCCCACATCGGCAGCCAGATCTTCGAATCGGACGGATTCGCCGAGGCCGCTCGTCGCCTCTTCGCCCTGCACTCGGAGCTCCTCGAGCACGGCGACGTTCCCGAGCTCAATCTCGGCGGCGGCTTCGGCATCGC
>SXGT01216921.1_pt1 | contig 22222 bp, 22 predicted proteins | sample 3176221 | NCBI WGS metagenome assembly SXGT01 (sample SAMN11356862, study PRJNA531348) | freshwater metagenome | isolation source: freshwater sample F1-120 | place: China: Fuxian Lake, Yuxi | collected 2017-12-25
GCATCCCTATGCTATCCCTGAGATTATCGCGAGACCCATTACCCACGGTTTACCCGCGTATTTAGCTTGGTTGGGGAGCGTGCAGGGTTGATTGCTTTGTTGTTCTTATTGATGATTGTTGCTGATTCAACTGAGCACTAGTACTCAGTCAAGCTTCATTTGTCGGATAAAAAAAATTCATAACCCTTGATTTAAAGATGCAGCAAAACTTTTCCACAGGATTAAGGTAAACGACATTATCCCTTTTGCCATCCCCCGATAACTACGAGGAGCGCAAGACATCAGCGGTAACCGGGCCGCCTTTTCTTTGAATACTTTCTTTTCGACTGCACGGATGCAGGAGGTAGAGCAACGCCGGGAGCAGTTGCCGAGGCGGAGCAAAAGAAAGTATTTCGCCCTCGGGTGCGAGAACCCGATTAAAAAAGCGTCGCGATAGCGACACATAACCAACAAATCAAATTTAACTGAGTACTATAGAGCTCAGATGAATAAACAATAATTATCTATAAGCACAACAAAGCAATCAACCCTGCACGCTCCCCAACCAAGCTAAATACGCAGCTAAACCGTGGGTAATGGGTCTCGCGATAATCTCAGGGATAGCATAGGGATGCAGTTCTACGATGCCTTGTTCAATCTGGGAGTAATTTTCAGCCACGGCTTTGATCACTAGCAGGTATTCTGCGCTTGATTCAATTTGCCCTTCCCAATGGTACATCGAGGTGATCCCGGGCAGAATATTTACGCAAGCCACCAACTTTGCTTCGAGTAATTGCCGTGCAAGCAACTCTGCTAGTTGCCTATCTGGGCAGGTACATAAAATAATTTGATAAGCAGATGGCGGTGTTATTTCCTTATTGGAATTAGACATGTTTTTCTCCTAAATGCATTGCAGCATGCTGAAATTTAACTCGCTCATAGCAAAACCCGGCGTATTTGGTCAACACTAGAATTAGTGTTACACTTAAACCACCCCTCCAACGCTGGATATTCTATGCAACTTGCTGTCACCTTACTTGGATTAAATGTATACCGATTTATTTCTGAGATTTTCTTAACGATTAGTGATTGTAAATGTACGCTGCTGGATGCGAGTAGTTCGCGTCTGGGAAAAGCCAGTGCAGCGTATTTGCTGATTGAAGGTAATTGGAATCATATCGCCCGTTTTGAAAACAATTTGGCGGTATTACAGGAAAAGTTAGGCATTCAAGCACACACCCTGCGCATCGATAAACTTGAAAAAGATATTGAAGGTATGCCGTATTCTTTAGAGGTCATCACCCTGGAACAGGATGAAACCCTACAAAGCATTCTGACATTTTTAAACGAAAATAACATTGCTATTCAAGAATTTAACGCCAGCCGCTATGCCACACACTATAATCAAAGTCTCATTTTTTCGGTGAAAATGGTTATTATTATTCCTAAAGAGGCGCCGCTATTATCGATACGCGAACAATTTTTAGATTTTTGTGATCAACTCAATCTTGACGCTATTTTAGAGCCTATCAAACGTTAACAGCGCGTGTATCACTGCGCTGATTTACCGACAAGCTGCGCAACTAAATATTCTAAAGCCCGGTTAACGGTTTGCATCCTTACGCTATGCCGATCTCCCGTAAAATGTTGTAGCTCCCAGTAACCTTGCGCATGCCTTGCCTGCCAGGCAATATACACTGTGCCCACGGGTTTATGATCCGTTCCACCCCCAGGCCCTGCAATTCCCGTAATAGCCACCGCATAATCAGCTCGACTTTGCCTAATCGCCCCCGCCACCATCGCTAAGGCCGTTTCACTGCTGACTGCACCATATTCGGCAATTAGATTGGGATCTACACCGAGCATTTCTGACTTTGCCTGATTACTGTAAGTCACGAATCCGCGATCAAACCACAAGGAACTCCCAGGAATTTCGGTCAAGATAGCCGCTAACAAGCCGCCAGTACACGATTCGGCGACCGCCAGTAATTTTTCTTGCGCCCAGAAAATACCGCCTAACTTATCGGCTAATTTTAATAATTGCGCTTCCTTCACCATGATCGCACCCAGTCTCCTACCCGTACGCCCGCTTTTCCAGGTGGAACCTCCAAACTACCGCTGGCAAAACGGGGTCGGACATCCGTCAACGTCAACACTCCAACGGGATGTTTGTCTGTACCCACAAAACGCGTCTGCCCTTCCACCTGAATATTCTCGCCCACATCACTATAGACCACCAGTTGATCGCCAGGGTTTAGATTCTCTTGCGCTCCGGCATCTATCGTAATATTGTCTTTTTCAATTTTTACGATGCGCGTGGCCATGGGATAACAACTTAAACCACGCCGAATATCGCTACTGGCTTTAGCTATTATTTGGGTGATTTTTTCACCCGTGACCGTGGCTTTAAAGCGTTCACTGCCGACCGTATAATCTTGGGGCAGCCAAACATCCCCCTGCGCGGCATCAGTGTAGCGATATTGTAGCAATAATGCCCCAGTAAAGCCGTCATGGACATAAACATCCATCCCGATACCGCGTCTTGACCAGACATCACGCAAAAAGCTTTTGGCCATACCGATAGGCCCACTGCCACGAATATAATCGCCGGATTCAATTTGTAGATCGCGAATCACACCCGACAACACAAACTGCACCCCCTCATACTCAGCCATTTGCATCACTTTAGACGTCTGATAAGCGTCATCGGCAGGTAATTCTGGAGCCATGACCGGATTTTCATATAAGGTAATTTGAGTGGCATTGCGACCAATGAAGTCACGCGATTCGATTAATTGATTGGTGATTTCGCGCGGCACACCGCTGTAGATATCCTGAGCTTCTGAACTGCTCAATTGCGCAGGATCCACGGGAGGGAAAGCGGTAGCAATAATACGTTTACGGAAAGGTGCACTGCAACTATCACTGGGGCTTAAAAACACCTTAGCACGTACGGTATACACATCATCATTGACCCACTCGTCCAAAACTTGCGTATTGCTGATGGCCGCTACCGCACGAAAAGTCGCGGTATCGGTTTGTATACTACTCTGACTCATCTGCGTGCGCGCGCTGACTTGGGTTCCGGCTTGGAGAGTCGCTTGGCGAATCGCATCTTGGATTGCTTGTTTGCGCGCCAGCAAGCGCGTCCCTTTCACTATCGCCGCATGACCTTCAACGACTATCGCTTGTACGGGGGGCTTGGCGACTTTTACAGGCTTAGTTTCCCATAAACTACAGGCAGAACTAAGCAGCAGCGCACTTATGACGAGAGTTTTAACAGGAAAATTCACCTTTACTGATATCCATCTTGGTAGTAACGAGTTACACCATAAAAATTGGTCGCCGGGGGATAATAGACTTCAGTTCGAGGCGTAAACATCGGGTAACCCGTAGTATACCCCCAACCCGAAACATGGTATCTCGAAGTGCTCGGTACCCAAATAGGCGCACAGGCAGATAACCCGAATAAAAACAGTAATAGCATAATCCAACGTTGCAAGCGCATAGCAATACTCCAAAAATCTGCGTTATAAGCGATGAGGTTTGCTTAAGTTTTTAGCCGACAGCTCGCGGCCTGTGCGTTTAGCTGCACTCTTATTAGCTTGAGCATAGGACATCTGCAAAAAATTTCCAGTATCTTCGGGTTTCGCAATAAACCCGCGGGTATCAGGGTAGGGATAACAATCTACATTATTACACCCCGAGACCAACCTTCCCGGATCGTTATTGCCTTCAGGCAGAGCTGACATGGGTAAGCCCTGGGCCATCCCCAGACACTCATTTACCACGGCAACAGGACCACCCACACATTCATAAAAATGCGGGGTTAGATCAATTTCCATCACCGTTTCGTAGGTGTCGGCATCAATCGCCGTGATACTTTTTACCCGCGCCCCGCGCACCACAGAATCAATATAGGAACGGTAACTATCATTTTTTACCATCATATTTTCCACTGTCGTATGGCTATTTAAGTGTACCCCGTAAATTTGCTCTGCTAATGCGCGGTAAGCTTCCATCTTAGAAGCCCGCATACCCATTAAGCGACGCTGTGCAGGTAAAAAGCGGTTGCGATCTACGGTCCCGTAGCCCATTGCGGTTAGGGTTTTAACGGGGGGAACAGGCAGTCGTGCCATATCATTTTTGACCACACAGCCTTGCAGCAGCCATCCCATGACTACCAAAGCGGGCAGTTTGTGAAATTTTGTTATATTCACCGTCATTCTCCAAAAACTATGAGCAGTCTTAGCGGCAAAACCTAAAATTTCTTGAGCATAATTTGCATGCAATTCCCAATTTTCACCCTATAGCAATACACTTATAATGACGACTATTGCACAATAAAAAACAATTAGTTAGCATCAATAACTGTATTTAGTTCACAATTTTATTAAAAATCACCTATGCTATATCAGGTTATAAGCGTAACAATCGCATCAACTAGCGCATTATCTAAGCTTGTACACCATGAATACAGGATGTAACTAACTCAACTTTTTATTTAAATCAGGATAGAAGCTTTTCTCTATCCGGGGTTACCAATGCTTGAAAAATCCTCAGACAAAATCCTGTGCGTCGATGATGAAGATAATATTTTACATTTATTCAATCGTTCCTTAGGTCGTAAATTCCAGCTGTTTACCGCCAATTCTGCAGAAAATGCACTACAGATTTTACGTGAACATACGGATATAGCAGTGATCTTATCGGATTACAATATGCCAATTATGAATGGCGTAGAGTTTCTAAAAAAAGCAGAGACGCTGGCACCGGATAGCATTCAAATCATGCTGACTGGAAATATAGAACTGGATGTGGCTATTAACGCGATCAATGAAACCAACATTTTTCGTTATCTCCCCAAACCTTGTCCCATGCCAGTCATCCAAAAAGTCATTGGCGATGCCCTAGCACAATACTATCTAAAATTTGAAAAAGCTCGGCTCACAAGGCAGTTGCAAGAAAAAAATGAGGAATTAGCCGACAGTAATAAAAAACTTGCCAAACAAAAATACTTATTGGAATACGAGCTGGAGACGGCAAAAATCGTCTACAGCAAAATTAACTCTCAAAATACACTGCTGATCGATGGCATAGAATGTTTTATTGCCGCTAAAAGCTTGGTGGGAGGAGATTTCATTCTTACCCACAGCATGCCAGAACATGGGGTGCTGTATCTCATGCTGGGTGATTTGACTGGTCACGGCCTGCAATCCGCATTGTCAGTACTATTAGTGCACGAAACCTTTGAGAATGTGTGTTACACGCTACCCAGCGTTGAACAATTAGCCGAAAGTATTAATGACAAAATGTTTCATCTCTTGCCCGTGGACTTATTTTGCGCTGCCGTGATCTTTAAAATAGAGATAAACGCAGGTGTATTCCATTTATGGCAAGGCGCCATGCCAGATGTTTACTTATTGGACAGCCACGACCATATTCAGGAAACCTTAATCTCTAACAATCTACCGCTTGGAATCGAGGCTAACATGCTTACTAACCATAGCAGCTGTCATCGGTTTGCCAATCTAGAATCCTTATTTATCTACAGTGACGGAATCATTGAACAAATGAATTCACAACAACAAATGTTTGATAATAGCCGTTTGCAATTTGCTTTAGAGCATACACCCACAGGTGAACGTCACATTGATTTTATTTTAGAAAGCTTGCACAGCTATCAGCAACAGCAACCCCAAACTGATGATATTTCAATCTGTGAAATAAATTTTCCAAGGCTCATCCAAGCCTTTAAACAATGCAGGTGATCAATCGCAACAATTCCAGAAACCAGTGCTCAAAAACATCAGCATCCCCCCCTAAAATAGCCTATCATAGCAAGGATTATGCGCCAGTCTGGCGCAAGCAAGCGTTTCTTTCCAAGGATTACACTGCATGGGAATACCCGTATCAACTACCTCATGTGCCAACTGCCGACTGGCCGATATTTGCTTACCGTACGGCTTACATTCCAATGAAATCGACTTACTCGTCAATATTATCCAAAATAAACGCCCGATGCAGATCAACGACACCCTGTATCGTCAAAATGAAAAATGTTGCAGTTTATTTGCAGTCAAATCAGGATCTTTTAGAAGCTTTATAACCAATAGCGAAGGAGAAGAACAAACGATTGGTTTTTATTTACCCGGTGAGCTGATTGGTTTAGATGCGTTGCAATCTGGACATAACACCTGCACCACCATTGCATTAGAAACCGCCTCGGTGTGCGAATTACCCTTAGCCAGCCTAAATGAATTGTGTGTAAAAATACCCAGTTTACAACTGCAGATGCTACGCATACTTGGGAAAGAAATTATTTCCGATCATGACAAAATCATTTTACTGGGACACCGATCAGCAAAAGAGCGTTTAGCGACTTTTTTACTGATGCTGTCACGACGTTACGGCGCACTGGGATTTTCCAATATAGAGTTCAATCTCAGTATGCGGCGTCAAGATATCGCCAATTTTTTAGGGATTACTATCGAAACCGTAAGCAGACAATTTGCCGAACTCACCAAAGAAGGCATAATTTCGATAAACCGCCGCGGCGTTTATATCAACAAGCTCAGTATCTTACAAGCCATCGTCGAACCTTGCAAAACTGACCCTGAATGTTTAATGCGCTAACCAGCTATCCAAATTTAATGATACCGCTATTTCCACGGCATCATTAACTTAGTAAGGACTAAATTTACTTAGCACTTTCTGCCGAGCCACCTGCTGGTCTGCTCGGGCCTTGTCCGCTTTGTTGGCAAGCTGCCAAAGTAACTACAGCCATCATGACCAACAATACGCGACTTAAAATTTTCATAGGTTTTCCCTTATAGATTTATGCTCAAACTTACATAGCAAGTTGAGTTACCCTGATTGGGTAAAGTCACTATACGCCGCTTTTGCACAGTGCTCTTGATATAGATCAACAGAAGTTAAAAACTATCCAAGAAAGCCGCGCAATCGGTAACATCCTATTAGTTCAATTAATCTCTAATTTACACAATTTTTTTCGGATAATACGCTTAGGCAATCGTCAAAATGTAAAAAATGCATTATCCTGAACTACACTACACTAACCGAGCAGATACTGAGCAATGACTTCACCTGCTGTGCGTAAATTAACTACAGTATTTGCCTGAGACGCGCATGAACTCAACAGCCCCAAAAACAGCCACTCATATTTTAAAACTACGCCAACTGGCGGAGGAGCTTATTGGAGGATCTGCTGAAATATCAAGCACCCAACACCAACTAGTGCATGAGTTACAAGTGCATCAATTGGAATTAGAATTGCAGAACCAAGCACTGCAAGATGAGTGCTATTTAGCGGAAATCGCGTTACAACGTTATCGCACCTTGTTTGATTATGCGCTAGATGCCATTTTTGTGTTACGCAATACCTGGCAAATTGAAGAAATGAATCCTGCCTGCTTACGACTTTGGCGCGCAGCAAAACCCAAAGAAATCCTGAAGAAACATATGCTGTCACTGTTTCATCCAGATTCTAAAGCAACTATTAGTCAACAAATTGTTAATGCCATTAATCTTCAAACTGTACAAGAATTTACAGAAGTCAAAATTGTTTGCCTAGATGGTGCTTACACCCAAGCTCAAACTGCTATCCTGCCGTTTAAAGATGAGCAAGGCCCCCTGCTGTTTCTTATTTGTATGGATCTGACTGAGCGTTGCTCGGTGGAAGCTGCATTGATCAAGAGTAAAAATAAGCACCAAGCAGCCACCCACAACCTGGAAGCAATACGCGAAGCCGAACGCAGCAGAATTGCACTTGAAATTCATGATGAACTGGGCAGTACTTTAACGGTACTCAAAATGGATTTATGCACTCTGGAAACCCAAATTCCATTAGAGTCTGATAGTTTACGTCAACAACTACAATCTATGGCGCTACAAGTTGATCATGGCATTCAAGCAATAAAACGTATTATTACCGATTTACGCCCCAGCATTTTAGATCAATTAGGATTATTTCCCGCAATCGAGTGGCAGATAGCAACTTTTCGCAAACGCACAGGAATTGCATGTCAATTGCAAATACCTGAGCAGGAGTTAACACTTGACCCCAAACGCACGACTGCGGTATTTCGAATCACTCAAGAAATATTGACCAATATTTCGCGACATGCCCAAGCAACCCAGGTCAGAGTTATGATTCGGGTGGATAGCCAACTCCAGCTGACCATCAGCGACAACGGCTGCGGTATTCATCCGGCAAAAATGGATAGTCTTGAAGGCTTTGGTATTTTGGGAATGCGCGAACGCGCCAATTATTTCGGCGGTGACTTAGTTATCCAGAGTTATCCAGGGATAGGTACGACAGTCATGTTAACTCTGCCACTGTAGCAGGGCACTTCAGCGACCTTAATCCAATAACTGATTTCTAAACGCGTAGTGAATAATATCTGAATTGGTTTTTAACGCTAACTTCTTGATAATGCGACTGCGATAGGTGGTGACAGTTTTAGCACTCAGCGACATTTCCGTGGCAATATCTGTGAGGCGTAGCCCCTTACAAATGTCTTGAAAAACTTGAAATTCTCGATTAGTCAACTTAGTGTGCGACGGCTGCACCTCAGGATTCATAATCTGCTCGATTAACTGCTCAGAAATCTCATGACTCACATAGCGCTGCCCTTGAGCTAATTGTCGAATCACGGCAACTAATTGGGACGGCTCACTTTCCTTACTTAAGTAACCAGATGCGCCTACTCGTATCATGCGAATAGCATACTGATCTTCAGGATACATACTAAATACCAGAATTGGTTTTTTGGGATAGTAAAAATGGATTTGCTTAATCAACTCCAAGGAATTTCTGCCGGGCATCGCCATATCCAGTATCAAAACATCCCAATTTTCGACTTTAAACTTTTTAAACACCTCATCCCCAGAATCTGCTTCCGCAGAAACCGACATATCAGGCTCATTCGCAAAAATACGCTTTAATCCCTCTCGCACAATTGCATGATCATCAGCGATCATTACGTTAATCATTTCTACTTCCACCACGACATTGGGATAAAATTTCTGTTTTATTCAAAAAAATATTCTAATTATTGCAATTTATAAAGTAAAAAAATAAAATTACTGCTTGATTGATTATCATCCTCAGCAAAATTTCCCCATTGCAGCGGTAAATAATTTACAGCCTATCTCTGGGGAAACGCACGCCAGCGTTTATAAAATTAAATATTAATAAATCAATAATATAAAAACATGATGTCTTTCTGTAATAGCAAATCTCAAATCCACCAAAACGTTGAATAGCTACTCACCCAAATCAGGCTTAATCCGGTCAACGGAAAATTAATCACTTTCAGCTATTCGACTCTTGCCCGCTTGCAACCTAAAAACTGCACATCTAATTTGGAAAATTAATTTCCAAAAACAACTCTAGAGGCTAAGTAGAGTTAAAATACAATTTTCCATCTATGTAAGTTTTATCCTACAATAATAGCATAACTTTACTGACAATATTTCAAGCAAAATCCTGATTTCAAAATCGCAAATTCTCACTAAGCTTTAACAGCAGAAAGCTTTGAGACCCCTAATTTCTTGGGGATTCCACCCAGGAATTTATTATCAATACTATCACCTCAAAACGCTTCAAGTTATGTGGTAGCCAATCACTGCCACACCTAAGTAAGATCTAGCATGCCTAGGTTCTAAAACATATCTTCGTTCAGGAGAAGCTTCATGGCTTTGGTAAAAAAAACATCAACCTCCACTCCCGTAAAAGACAGTGGACATTCTTCTGCTGCCGCTGCCCGCGAAGCAGAAGCACAACGCAAAAAAGCACGTACTTTAGGTAAACAACAACAAGCCGCCGAACGTATCGCTGCCGCGACCAGTCAATTATCCTCAGGCATTAACGAAGCAGCTTCTGCAGCAGAAGAACTGAAACGCGCCTCCGATCAAATTGCCACGGGAGCAGAAGAAGCCTCCGGCGCAGCACAAGAATCGCTGGCAGCTTTTAAGCTAGTGACTGAAGCGATTAATCGACAATTACAAAATGCCGATCTCAGCCAGGCGAAAGCGGAAGCCACTCAAAGCTTGGTCGCCAGCACCAGTACCGACATTACGTTAATTGTGAATAACGTCGGTTTGTCAGCACAACGCCAATCCGGCTCTGTGGTTATGGTCGCGGAATTAGAAAAACAGGCGGCCAGCATCGGCGATATCGTTAAAGCGGTTGCCAGAATTGCAGATCAAACCAATTTATTAGCCTTAAATGCTGCAATTGAAGCAGCACGCGCAGGACGACATGGCAAAGGTTTCGCAGTGGTGGCGGATGAAGTTCGTACTCTGGCAGAGACTTCTGAAAAAAGCGCGAAACAAATCCAAGATCTGGTTGGACAAATTCAACAAGAAGTGAAAGTCATCGCCGAAGGCATCGGTAATTCTGCTAAAACGGTTGAAGGTCAAGTTGCCGTAGGCAAAACCATTACCGAACAATTAGAACAAATTCGTATTGATGTCATTGAAGTGGTTAAAGGAGTGCGAGAGATCGCTACAGGTGCGGCACAATCAGCAACCGCAACGATGCAAGCACAAAAAGGCGCAGAAGATATCGCCGCAGCCGCCGAAGAGCAATCAGCCGCCGCCGAAGAAGCCGCCAAAACCGTGGAAGAGCAAGCGCAAGCCCTCGCAGAATGCGAACAAACCGCGCAAAATCTTTCGGAATTGGCCGAGGATTTAAAAAACTCAACGGATGTTGCCAAAAGTGCAGAAGAAGTCGCCTTGGCAGCGGAAGAATTATCCTCTGCCGTGCAAGAAATTAACCGCTCTGGCTCACAAATCATGGCCGCCATCGAACAAATTCGTAAAGGCGCTGAAGTGCAAGCAGCCAGTACCGAAGAATCAGCGGCTGCCATTACCCAGATTGAAAAAGGCGTGGAGTTAGCACAAGTGCGTTCCACGGTAAGTGCTGAAAAGATTCAAGCAATTAAAAATATCTTATCGGTGAACAAAACCGCCGTGGATTCCTTGATTTCCGGGATTTCGGATGCCGCCAATGCTTCCCGCGCCAGTATCAAACAAATTAAAGATTTGGAATTGATTTCCAGACGTATCGATAAAATTGTGGATGCGATTACTACCGTATCGATTCAAACCAATATGCTAGCCGTGAACGGTTCTATCGAGGCGGCACGCGCGGGAGAGTTTGGTAAGGGGTTTGTCGTGGTAGCGACCGACATCCGTAATCTAGCGCACGACTCGGCTGAAAATGCCGATAGAATTAAAGATTTAGTCAAGGCGGTACAAGATCAGATTGGTGTCGTGGGTCGGGATTTGGAAGAAATTGCCGTAGCTGCGAATGCCGAAGTCGAAAAGGCTAAAACCAGTAGTGCCAACCTATTGACCATTGAAAATGAGATACAAGTGGTCGAAAAAGGTGGCGATGAGATTTTAGCCGCGGCCACTGAAATCGCTACGTCGATAGTACAACTGAAAAAAGGCGTTGAACAAATTTCTGCTGCCGCGCAAGAAGCGGACAAAGCTGCCACTGAGGCAGGTGCTGCTGCTAGCCAACAATCACAAGGCGCTGAAGAATTAGCCGCAGCGATTGAAGAAATCGCATCGCTTGCGGATGAACTGCAAAGTGCCTGATAGGGGAATATTATGACAACACTTCAGGATGAACAAACCGGCGCCGATGATTTTCAAAGTTTAGAAGATGACGCTTTAGATTCTGCGGATTCAGATAATCGCCAATTTGTCACGTTCATTATTGCCAATGAAGTCTTTGCTGTAGATATGGCTCCGGTGCAAGAAATTATTCGCGTGCCGGACGTGGTGCGCGTACCGCTGTCACCTCCAACCTTAGATGGACTTGCAAATTTAAGAGGTAAGGTATTACCGATTATTTCCTTGCGCCGCATTTTTGGCTTTGCGGAGCAGGAATACGATGATGCTACTCGGGCGGTAGTGATCGACATTAATCAACCCCTCGGTTTTGTGGTCGATAGAGTGACTAGCGTGATTGATGTCGAAATTAGCAGTATCGAAGATGTCAATGCGATTAGCAGTACCGTCAACACCGACTTACTGTCTGGCATCCTCAAGAATGTCAACGACTACCCGATGGTGATGGTGCTGGATTTCGCCAAACTGATCGCGCAAGAGTTTAAAGCCATCTCCACCGTGACCAAGTCTGCCAGCATGCATGGCAGCCTGCTAAGCACCTCGCAAACGGATGAAGATGAAGAAAATAATGACGAATTGCAATTAGTCAGTTTTGACGTTGCTGGTCAGGAATATGCGATCGCGATAGAAGATGTGCAAGAGATAGTGCAATTGCCTGAAACAATTATCCGCGTGCCCCACTCTGAAGCGCATGTGCTAGGCATAATGACCTTGCGCAATCGATTGCTACCCTTGGTGTCGCTCAGACATATGTTCGGGCTATCCATCCAGGAAGAAAACGAAACTAGCCGTATCGTGGTGGTGGCATTTGGCAATGATTCGGTCGGCGTCGTCATGGATAACGTCAATGAGGTTTTACGGGTTGCTAAATCCTCGGTAGACGCTATGCCTAGCTTACTTGCCCGTGAAGGTGATTTGGCCGATATTTCTGAGATCTGTCGTTTAGACAATGGCAAACGCTTAGTGTCGATTATTTCGGCACACAATTTATTTAGCCATTCAACGATCAAAGAAGCGTTGACTACCGTGGACACGTTAAGTGAGGACAGTGCACAAATGAATACGAATGACATTGACGATGAAAACTCTGATGACGATGAACAAGTCGTGGTGTTCCGTTTAGGTAAAGAAGAATATGGCGTATCCATCGATAGCGTCCAAGAAATTGTCAGGGTGCCCGAAGAACTCACTCACGTGCCTAAAGCCCCTGCATTTGTGGAAGGTGTCATAAATCTTAGGGGTGCCGTTTTACCCGTGATTGATTTACGCCGTCGCTTAGGACTCGACTCCGTGGCCCGTACCGATGGTCAGCGCGTAATGGTGTTTTTAATCCATGATACGCGTACGGGGTTTATTGTCGATTCGGTGGCCGAGGTGTTAAAAATTCATAAATCGTTGATTGAACCCGCACCGAAACTGTCAGACGAACAATCCAACTTACTGTCGCGTATGGCTAATTTGGAAAAACAAAAACGTATGGTTCAACTGATTGAACCAGAGCACCTTTTAGCCGGGGGTGATATTGCGCTGTTAGAAAATATCGCCGCCTAATCGGACGCCCTTATGATCAAGTTGCTCATTGTTGATGATTCAGCGCTGATGCGTCGCCAACTCTCTACTTTATTTCAGGAGGAAGGCGACTTTGACATTCGACAAGCACGCAATGGTAAAGAAGCGGTCATAGAAAACCGGGACTTTCAGCCTGACGTGGTCACTTTGGATATTAATATGCCGGAAATGGACGGCATTACTGCGTTATCACTGATCATGACCGAACGCCCAGTGCCCGTGGTCATGGTTTCCTCTTTGACCGAAAAAGGGGCTTTAGCCACCTTCGAAGCCCTTAATCTTGGCGCCGTAGACTATATTGCCAAACCAGACGGCACTATTTCGCTATCCATTGGACAGATTAAAAATGAATTAGTCTCCAAAGTTAGAGTGGCAGCACGCTCGCAGCTGAAAAAATCAGGATCAAGTGTCAAGGGACTCGCGCAACGCTTACGTGAAGAGCGAGAAAAACCGATAGTCCGACCTGTTGCAATTCGTCGCAGTGTTTCGAGTGACGGTTTAGTGATTATCGGAGTCTCTACTGGCGGCCCAAGAACCTTGGAAGAAATTTTGCCGCTCATTCCGGCTGATTTTCCTTGGCCGATACTGGTCGCCCAACATATGCCCGCTGCCTTTACTCGCTCTTTTGCGGAACGTTTAAATGCTATTTGCGCGCTGAATGTCGTCGAAGCCGCAACCCCGATAGCGATTTCGGCAGGCACCATCTATATTGCCAAAGGCGGTGCCGATATGGTGTTGGGTCAACGAGCAGGCAAACTGACCGTGATTCCTAAACCGGAAACCGCTAAATTTCTATGGCATCCCTCGGTAGAACTCCTAGGCCGCTCGGTGTTAGAAAATTATGATCCGTCGCGCGTCGTAGCAGTGATGCTAACAGGGATGGGCTACGATGGTGCCGATGCTTTTACTGAAATCAAAAAAAGTGGCGGGCGGACCATCGCAGAATCGAAGGCCTCGGCGGTAGTTTTTGGCATGCCCGCTGAATTAATTGAACGTGGAGGGGCCAGTCTAGTATTACCCATGGAAAAAATAGCTGCTCAAATTGTGACTTGGGCAGGAAGATAAGAGACTCGATATGCCATTTATCAAAAAACACGATCAACAGCCTGTCAAAAACGATGAACGCACCCAAGAACGCGATTGTGAGAGTTTAGTGCTGAGTTTGGACAATCCGGATCCAGTGGCAAGACGATGGGCAGCGCGTGACTTAGTCGAATGCCCGGATGCCTCAGCCAAACTTGTCGAAAGATTACGCGTGGAACAGGATATGTCCGTGCGAGCGGTCATTTTAAGTTCGTTAACCTGCTTAGGGGATCACACTGCAGTTGCAGGCTTAGTCGATTGCTTACGTAGCGAAGATGCCGCGTTACGCAACGAATCCATAGAAGTGATGAAACAATTACCGGATGAAGTCGCGCCGATTATGCGCGAGCTATTGCACGATACCAATGATGATGTGCGTATTTTTGCGGTCAATATTTTAGAGTCACTCTGTCACCCCGACGTAGAAAGTTGGTTGCTCGAGGTCATCGAAAACGACCCGCAAATCAATGTCTGTGCCGCAGCCTTGGACTTATTACTCGAAGTGGGCTCTAAAGCTGCCGAGCAGCCACTCAAACGCCTACAATTACGCTTTGCAGATGAAGCATATTTTCAATTCGCCATCAATTTAGCATTGCGTCGCATCGCTGAGGATTAATACCTAAATGAATGATCTCAGCATTAGCAATGAAGATTTTCAGAAATTTCGGGAGTTTTTTTACCGCAAGACGGGTATTCAATTCGAGCCTACTAAGCGTTATTTTGTGGATAAACGGTTGCTAGAACGTATCGAGGCGACGGGTAATACTAATTTTCGTAGTTATTTTACCCTCTTGCGCTTTCAAGCTTCGGGTGAAGAGTTACAGCAACTCACCAACATTATGACGGTGAATGAAACCTATTTTTTTCGGGAGGCATATCAATTTAAATGCTTAGTTGAGTCGATCTTACCAAAAATAACTGCAAGTAAAACGGATACTAGCCCCATCCGCATTTGGGTGATCCCCTCTTCGTCCGGCGAAGAACCGTATTCCATTGCAATTTATTTGTTGGAATATTGGGCGGGCATTAATCAATGGGATATCGAAATTATTTCCTCGGATATTGACACCAAAATTCTCGCACATGCGCGGCAAGGTCTGTATTCTGCGCGCGCCTTGCAAGAATTACCGGAAAAATTCAAATTACGCTATTTTAAACGCATAGGTAATTCCTTTCAGATTGTGGATGATTTATTACAATCGGTGGAATTTACGCGGGTGAATTTATCAGAACGTGCCGACACCCGCGCTTATCGCAATTTCGACATTATTTTTTGTCGCAATTTATTGATTTATTTTGATGATGTTTCACGCAAAAATGCAGCTGAAACTTTTTATGATGCCTTGAAGCCAGGCGGTTATATCTTTCTAGGACACTCTGAGTCAATGAGCCGTATTTCTTCCTTGTATAAAGTCTGTAAATTTCCTGAAGCGATTGTGTATCAAAAACCCAAGGAGCCCCTATGAAACGCATATTAATAGTCGATGATGCGGCGACTGTGCGCATGTTTCATCGCAGCATTTTAGAAAACGCGGGGTTTGAAGTCGATGAAGCCATTAATGGCGTAGAAGCCTTAGAAAAAACGCTGCAAAATCCCTTTGACCTGTATTTGGTTGATGTCAATATGCCGAAACTGGATGGCTATGGTTTTTTACGGCAATTACGCGAGTTACCCGTACCACAAGTGCCTGCCATCATGATTTCCACAGAAGCGGAAGCCAATGATGTGCAGCTGGCTTTTACTGCAGGTGCGAATGCGTATTTGATTAAACCCACCAAACCAGACCTGCTATTACAGCAAATTCAGTTATTGCTGGGAGATGGATCAATATGAATCCATTACTGCAACAATTCCTCACCGAAGCCCGAGATTTTTTGCAAACCATCGGTGAAAAACTGTTACAACTCGAAAAAGCGCCGACAGACGCAGCGTTAATCGCTGAGCTGTTTCGCGTTGTACATACCTTAAAAGGCAATAGCGGCTTATTTGAGTTCCCTGAAATGACTCGGGTGCTGCATGCTGCCGAAGATTTAATGGATGCCGTGAGGAATAATAAACTCGCTTATTCACAGGAACTCGCTGATAGTCTGCTCGATGCCATGGATTTTGTGGGCATGTTATGCGATGAAATCGAGGTTAATGGGGTCTTAGGCGGCAATTATGCCAATGAATCGACACGCTTAAGTGACAGCTTACGTAAATTAAATGTCGCTGCCAAAGTACAGACTGAAGTCACGGCACCGCCCCCTGAGCATATTTCAACCCCTGAACCCCCTCGCCTTTGCCTCCCGACGGAGAGCTTAGCGCAACTGCAGCTACTCCCCGAAATTGAGCGCATGCAGGCCTATCGCTTAGGTATTCAAGGTGCCACGCTACATTGGATAGTCTATACCCCGCATCCAGAATGCTTTTTTCAAGGGGAGGATCCGTTTTTCCAAGCTCAGCAAACGCCCGAATTGCTCTGGGGGTCCGTCGTTGAACGCGAGCCCTGGCCTAAGTTGGCAGCACTGGATGCTTATCAGTGTAACCTTGATTTTTATATGCTCAGTGCAGCTTCTGAACTGAGCCTACAAGAGTATTTCCGCTATATGGCGGAGCACACCCAAATTCAGTTGGTATCTCCGCAGTGGTTGATCGTGCCTACGGGAGATCTCAACGGCGGCCCGGTGTATGATGATTTTGTCAACGATGCCCTTGCCTTACTGCAGGCAGGGGATCTGCAGCGTCTTTCGCGTATCGCAGAAACCATGCTGGAACTTTCCAGCCCAGATTTATGGCTAGCTTCGGCCTTAAGATGGTTATTATTAATTTTAGAATTAGCACCTCAGCAAGTCGAGGTATTACAAGCGCTACTGGAATCCATCAGCACCTTGCAACCTATTGCTTGGGATAGTCTGCCCTCATGGCCCGTAGCGAATACTGTTGTCGCTGCTACGCCCGCAGCCAGCCCTCCTCCAGAGCAAAATGCTCCAGACGCCGACGTTCCAGATGCTACAGATGCTCCTATAAGCGCAACTGTGACCAAAGTCGAGTCGTCCAGACAACTGTTGTTGGAAACGATTGCCACGCAACAGGGTATTTTAACTTTACCCCTGGCAGAATCGTGGTCTATCGGGCGCATGCAAGCTGCAGCAAACGCCTTAGGTGGTTGCCTACACGCCTTGGGAGCGCAAGAACACTTACCCACACTGGAGCGTGCCAGCGCACAGGCCCTAGCAGCAAAGGACACGGCGCCCCTCTTAGAATTTATTGCACAGTTCTTGCTGTCACAATCTCCGGTCGCCGTGGAGACGGCAACGTTTAGCAGTACACCGTCAACTCCAAGCAGTGCACCAGCTCCGCGCATCGACGAACCCGCTCCAGCTTTAGAACATGAACCTGAAGTCAAATTTAACCGTCGCTCGGAAGATAACCTCTTAGGCGCTAAAAGCCTCAAAGTGGATCAGGCGAAAATTGATCGGTTAATGAATCTGATTGGTGAAATGGTCGTTTCTAAAAACGCTCTGCCCTATTTAGCCGGACGCGCAGAAAGCGTGTATCAAGTGCGCGAACTGTCACGCGAAATCAAAGCGCAATATGCGGTCATTAACCGTATCGCCGAAGAAATGCAAGATGCGATCATGCAAGTGCGCATGATGCCAGTCTCCTTTGTGTTTCAGCGCTTTCCACGTTTAGTGCGCGACATTTCCCGGAGATTAGGCAAGGAAGTCAATCTCATACTTGAAGGTGAAGACACGGAAGCCGACAAAAATATCATTGAAGCTTTGGGTGACCCGCTGATACATATCATCAGAAATAGCTTGGATCACGGCTTTGAGCTACCCGAAATTCGACGTCAAGCAGGCAAGCCCGCAGTAGGTACCTTGAGCATACGTGCCATTCAGCAATCTGATCGGGTGATTATCGAAATCCAAGATGATGGCAAAGGTATCGATCCTGAAGTGGTTAAACGTAAAGCCTATGCTAAAGGCTTGCTCGATGAAGTCGCCTTGGAGCGTATCAGTGATCAGGACGCCATGCATTTAATTTTTGCGCCCGGATTTTCGACCGCTGATGTGGTTTCTGACCTCTCTGGTCGCGGTGTGGGCATGGATGTCGTGCGCACTGCCATAGAAAATGTGAATGGCGTCATTACTTTAGACAGTACCCCCGGCAAAGGTACGCTACTTCAACTATCCTTACCCTTATCAATGGCGGTCACCAATGTCATGTTGATTGAGTCGAATGGTTTGGTTTTTGGCGTGCCCATGGACAACGTCGTGGAAACCGTGCGTATTCCGCGTTCTAACATTCGTAGTATCAAACACGCCAAAGCCGCGGTATTACGCGGCAGTATCGTACCGTTAAAAGCACTTAATGCTTTACTGTGCATCGATGTTGCGCCCGTAGCGAATGCGGATGATGAATTAGCGGTCTTAGTCGTACGCTTTGGCCATGAGTCCGTCGGTCTGTTGGTCGATAATTTCCGTGAAACCGTGGATATTATCCTTAAGCCGATGAATGGTGTGTTATCTGAGTTATCGGTCTATTCCGGTTCAGCCCTGATGGGCGATGGTTCGGTATTGATGGTGCTTAACATCAAGGAATTATTACAATGAGCTTAGAATTTAAAAAAAATCAGGTCGCGTTTAAAGATTCCATCAGTGTAGAAGATGCCGAAACCCTACTCGAATGGTTGCAAAAAAAAGCCAACGCCAAAGTGGATTTATCCGCATGTACACATCTACACGCTGCTAACTTGCAGGTTTTGATGGCCGCCCGCCCAAACATTAGCGCTTGGCCGGAAGATTCCCGATTTACCCGTTGGTTAAAGTCAGCATTAGGTCAAATTTAACTATTAAATGCGCTCAATAGACCCGAAAACTCTAGCTGCCGCTTCGATCATGGAAGGACGAAATCGACTTGCCTAGAATGCAACGCCTTAAGCCATGCCCTACGCATAAATTTTACTTGGAGTGTGACAGATTGCTTGCCTCGCCCACCCCAAAAAGGCCGCAACACAGCCAAGTAAATCCATTTACAACACTTAATAATTCGGAGAGATATAATGTCCAAAACTATTTTAATTGTGGATGATTCGGCCACTATGATCATGAGCGTCAAATCCAATTTGGAAATGAACGGTTTTAAGGTGGAAACGGCAAACGATGGTCTGCAAGCTCTGAATAAGCTCAAAGCCGGAAGCAAACCGGATTTAATCATTACCGATATCAATATGCCCAATATGGGTGGACTAGAGCTCATAAAATCAGTACGCGCTTTGCCGGGATTTCGTTTTACGCCCATTTTAACCCTCACCACTGAAGGTCAGGCCGAGAAACGCGATGAAGGTAAAAAAGCCGGAGCCACCGGCTGGCTGGTGAAACCCATCAACGGCGTCGATTTGATTAAAATCATTAAACAAGTGCTCCCGGGTGCCTAGAGGTCATAATGAACTCCAAGTTTAATGTAAAGAGCAATTGCCAAAACTGTAAAAAATTCACGGATATTGCAGCTCCAGAATTTCCTCATCCGGGGTTTGGGTTACGTATTTTGGGAGCTCTCCTCGGCGCATTGATGGTCAATATTAGCTTTGCATGGTTTGTTTCTCCGTGGTTACACGATACCCTTATCCACCCCTTGCATTTAACTGAAGCCTCGGAAATAGCGCTTGAAACCTTACTGAATAATTGCTTTTTTTTACCGCTACTCTTACTGGTCGTCTGGCCATTTATACGGAGTGAAATTAACTTTGTTCGTGCAGAATTTAAGAACCGCAAATGTCGTATTTATTATAAAAGACTCAAAAATACGCTACTCATTCAAGAAGTGCAGGATGTAGAACCCTATGTGAAATTAATGCAAGAACAATTAGCGGGGGCGCTAAAAGACACCGAAACCGGGGTGCTCGCCATCATCGAACGCCTGAATGCTTTGCATGGGGTTTCTGCAAATCAAGTGGATCGCATTCAGGAATCCATGATCAATGGCATGTCCTTAATGGAAGTGATGCGTGACCAATCTCACCATAATAATCAAGTCATTAATATCCTCAAAAATTACGTCACCGAACAGACAGATAATTTAGTCTTTAATCACAATCGCATCCAAGTGTTAGCGACCCAAATGGAAGAACTTTCACCTTTAGTGGACAGTATTTCAGAAATTGCCAAACAAACAAATTTACTTGCCTTAAATGCTGCGATAGAGGCCGCAAGAGCAGGAGAGTCTGGACGTGGCTTTGCCGTGGTCGCCGATGAAGTACGCAAGCTTTCTTCCTTAACCTCACAAGCGGCAGAGAATATTGAACTTAAAATCAATCTCGCGACTAAAAGCGCCGAAGCAGAGCTGGCCGCCGCTAATTCTGCACTCGTGCAACAAAAAACCGAGTCTGAGCTGGAACGCATCATTGAGGAAATCAGCACCATGGAAAACCGCTTCAACGAAGGGAGTAATGTGTTATTTTCAGTAATCAATGCTGTGGATTCCGGTAATAAGGACATTATCACCCGCCTGTCTGAAACCTTTGGTTTTCTGCAATACCAAGATGTGTTCAGACAACGGGTCGAACATGTGCAGCAAGCACTCGGTGAACTCAATCAGCATTTACAGCAAGTCAGCCTTGCCATGGAAAGCTCTATCGATGCTTTTATGGAGCAGAATAAGTGCCAAGCAACGCATGAACCATCAATTATCACGCCCTCGTTACAAGAACGCATGGCAGGACATAAGGATAACTATGTCATGCACAGCCAGCGCGAAACCCATGCGACAATCGATGGTAAAGCCCCCAGCAATGACGCTCATAGACCTAAAATTGAACTTTTTTAACTACTTATGACGCATATTTTAGTCGTTACGAATCGTAAAGGGGGGTCGGGTAAGACGTCCACCGCCGTCAATCTAGCTGCTGAACTTGCACAACGCGGACGGCGGGTGTTACTGATCGATCTGGATACTCAAAGCCATTGCGCGTTGGGACTGGGCATCAAACTCAGCAAAGAATCCTCCACCGTACATGGTTTTTTTGCGGGTAAACATCCACTGCGTCCTGCGATCCAGACTACACAATGGGAGAATCTACATTTAATCCCTGCCGATCCCCTATTCGAACATGGATCTGGCTGTAGTGATGAATTTTTCTTGCGCACCGCATTAGCGAATGAAGGGATTTTAAACGACTACGATACCCTGATTTTAGACACGCCGCCCTCCTTAGATATCTTGTTGTTAAATGCGCTGTACTCCGCGGATCGGGTATTAGTTCCGTTTTTACCGCATTTTTTAGCAGGTGAAGGCGTGAAACAATTAGCGCGGGTGTTATTTCGGGTAGGTAGCAATCGCGCCAATGAGGGCGTCAGGGTGTTAATTGCTTATGTTCCCGTCATGATAGACACGCGCATTGGACAACATAAAAAAGTCACCGGAGGCATAGCCAATCAATTCGGCGCTTTACGCATGTTGCCAGGAATTCGCACCGATATTCGGGTTGCCGAGGCCTTTGGTGCCGGACAACCGATACGCTACTACGCCCCCAAAAGCCGCGCGGCACAGGACTATCTAAATCTGACCAGTGCGCTGAGTCTGCAATTAGAAATTTAGCTGTGCGTTGAATTACCTTTGCGATTTAGTGCACTAATACTCAGCCAATGTTAATTTATCGGTGATGGCGAAATACTTTCTTTTGCTCCGCCTCGGCAACTGCTCCTGGCGTTGCTCTGCATCTGTCCCCAGACCACCCGTGTGGTGGCATCCGTGAAGTCGAAAAGAAAGTATTCACAGACAAATCTGTCAGGAACAGATTTGGATGCGCTAGCACACGAAGACCGAAACCATAATTATAACCTAAAATAAATCAATGTCTTATATCCTGACACTCATTGATATTGAGTATCACAAAGCCTGACAAATCGGGAGTGTGCATTTCGTAATGGCACATTTTAC
>SXGT01066773.1_pt1 | contig 22221 bp, 22 predicted proteins | sample 3176221 | NCBI WGS metagenome assembly SXGT01 (sample SAMN11356862, study PRJNA531348) | freshwater metagenome | isolation source: freshwater sample F1-120 | place: China: Fuxian Lake, Yuxi | collected 2017-12-25
AAGAACAATCTGCAGACGGTGGCGGCGCTGCTGCGGCTGCAGGCCAGACGCACCACCAACACCGAGTGCCACGACGCCCTGCTGGAGTCCGTGCGGCGGGTCGCGGCGATCGCCCAGGTCCACGAGGCGTTGTCGATGTCGGTCGACGAGGAGGTCAATCTCGACGAGGTGATCGACCGGATCCTGCCGATCATGAACGACGTCGCCCGCGTCGATGCGCCGATCCGGATCAGGCGGGAGGGCAGCCTCGGCGTACTCGGCGCCGACCGGGCCACCGCGTTGGTCATGGTGATCACCGAACTCGTCCAAAATGCCATCGAACACGCCTTCGGCCCCGCCGAGCCGCAGGGCAGCGTGGTGATCCGGGCCGACCGGTCGGCCCGCTCGCTGGACATCGTCGTCCACGACGACGGCCAGGGCCTGCCGGAGGGGTTCAACCTGCAGACCTCCGACCGGCTCGGCCTGCAGATCGTCCGGACTCTGGTCTCGGCGGAGCTGGACGGCACGCTGGAAATGCGTCAGGTGCCCGGTGGCGGCACCGACGTGATCCTGCGGGTGCCGATCGGGCGGTCCAACAAAAATCGCGGCCCCGGCTGAGTGCCGGGGCCGCGATCAGTGTTCTCGCGACTACACGCCGGTGCGGGCCCGGGTGCGGGCGTTGCGGCGCTTGAGGGCGCGACGCTCGTCCTCGCTCATGCCGCCCCACACGCCGGCGTCCTGGCCGGACTCCAGCGCCCAGGTCAGGCACTCGGTGACGACCGTGCACCGGTTGCACACGACCTTCGCGTCAGCGATCTGAGCAAGGGCCGGGCCGCTGTTTCCGACCGGGAAGAACAGCTCCGGATCCTCGTCCCGACAGACCGCCTTGTGCCGCCAATCCATGTGTCGCTACTCCTCACTAGGTGTGTGCGCACCAAGGTACGGGGTGTTCCCCGCTGACCCTGGCTGTTAACCCGTGCGCACACAAACGTTGTCGCACTGTTATAACGATGGTGTCACAGGCTCCGCGGAAGTCAATGGGACTTCAGCGAACCGTGGTCAATGTCACTAACGGGGCGATTTAGCGCCCGTCGGCAGAGTGTACTATCCTGCGGCCGCGACGCGCCGTCACACCGCTCGACGGCCATCATCTGAGCAGTTCAGCGGTGGTGCCACCACGCTGAGGGCGTCCGGGACCGCGGTAAACCTCAGCTCCGAACGCATGCCGAGGAAGTCCCCGTCGACCTGGCAGGCGATCGGCTCGGTCGAACTGATGCGCACCCAGTCCAGATCGTCCTCCCGGATCAGGTGCTTACCCTTGATATCGGCCTTCTTGGACCACATCCGGCGCACCACGAGCAGGTTGGTGATGACGTTCATGCTGGTCACGGCGAAAACGCCAAGCCCGCCCTCGAAGGTGGTGCCTGGGTTGGTGAAAATCGGCCGACTGTTGGCGTAGGTCCACGGACTGGAGTTCGAGACGAACGCGAAGTGCACCCCTGTCACCGGTTCGCGGTCGGGGAGCTCCAGGGTCAACCGTGGATCGGCGCGCACGCTGCCGAGCATCTCGCGGACCGCGATGCGGATGTAGCGCGCAGCGGTGACCTTGCGGCCCTTGGCCCGCTGGGCCTCCACCGCGGCCACCACGTCGCCGTCCACACCCATCCCGGCGGTGAACACCGCCCACCGCTCGGAGCAGTCCATCAGGCCGATCCGGCGCCACGATCCGCCCTGCGCGTGTTCGCCGAGCAGGTCGATCAGCTGGTTGGTCGCCGCAATGGGGTCCGGGCTGATTCCCAGCGCGCGGGCGAAGACATTGGCCGCTCCGCCGGGCACCACCGCCAGCGCAGGCAGCGCCCCGGCCGGTGGCCGCGCCGTGCCGGGTGTGCCCAGCAGACCGTTGACCACCTCGTTCACCGTGCCGTCGCCGCCGTGGACGATGATCACGTCGATCCCGTCGCGTTTGGCCTCTTCGGCGATCTCGACGGCGTGCCCGCGGTGGTCGGTGTGCGCGACGCTGAGGGTGACCCTGCTCTCCAGGGCATGCGCCAGCAGGTCGCGGCCGGCCGCGGTGGTGGAGGTGGCGTTGGGGTTCACGATCAGCACGGCGCGCACGAGCGATGAGCCTATCGGGGTGGGCTTACACTCGAACGCGCTGCTCGCACATGGTGCGTGACGAAGGAGGCACGGTGTTCGAAGGTGTTGGTGCGACCGGGATCCGCCGGCGTATCGCGGTCGCCGCGATGCTGCCCCTGGGCCTGAACCTCGCCCTCGCGCCGGTGGCCGCCGCCGCCCCGCCGGCGGGCGCTCTGCTGCTCAGCGTCGAGGATGTCCGCGGGCTCGCCGGTAACGTCGATCTGGCACCGGCCGAGCCCGTCAGCCGGCCCGGTGGCCAGCACCAGTACGACGCGCAGTACCCGAGTTCCTGCCACGGCGTGTTCAACCAGGACGTCGCCTTCAGCCCCGGCTACGGCGAGTTCCGCTCGGTGACGTACACGGGCTCGGCCAACCGGACCGTCACCCAGGCCGTCGCGGTATACCCCGATTCCAGCACCGCCAAGGCGGCGTTGAGCACCCTCGGCAAGGCCCTGACCGCCTGCTCGGAGGCCGGCCTCCCCGACATGGCGATCACCACCCAGGTCCTCGACCGCGCGACGTTCGCGCTCTGTCAGGCCCAGTGCGCGACCCTCTACCGGGCCGAGGGCCCGGTCCTGATCGGGGTCAACGCCGTTCGTTTCGGTGACTCCGACCGGGTCGCGACCGCCGTCCTGCAGCAGATCAGCGGTCGTGTCGGCGCCTCCTGAACCCGCCGGGCCGCCCGGCACCGTGCGCCGCGCCGCCGCGCTGGTCCTCGGCCAGGGTGTCGTCGGCGTCGTGGCCGCGGTGGTCTTCCTGATCCGCGCGGTGGCCGGCGCCGACCGCCATATCGTCAACGGGTACGGGAACGCCGCCTGGTTCCTGGTCTGCGGTGCGGTCCTGCTGGCCGCCGGATGGGCATTGTGGACGGGACGCCGCTGGGGGCGCGGCATTGCGGTGTTCGCGCAGCTGTTGCTGCTGCCGGTGGCGTGGTACGCGGGGCCGGGCTCGCACCGCTGGCTTTATGGGGTCCCGATCGCCCTGTGGGCGCTGGGGGTCCTGGCACTGCTGTTCGCCCCGGCGACGCTGCGGTGGATGGCCGGTGACGAGGCCGGGCCGGCGCGGTCGTGAAGCACCTGATCGCCGGCCGGGACCTGGGGCGGGTGCTGACCTTCACCGATGGCGTTGTCGCGGTGGCGATCACCGTCCTGGTGTTGCCGCTGGTGTCGGTGACGGCGCCGGAGCAGGGCCGGCCGTTCTACGCCGTCATCACCGACAACTGGCCGATGATCACGGCGTTCCTGCTCACCTTCCTGATCGTCTATATCCAGTGGCAGGGCCATCAACGGATCTTCGAGAACTTCGTCGCGATCGACGACGCGATCATCCGGCTCAACGGGCTGTGGCTGATCACCATCGCCTTCCTGCCGTGGCCGAGCAGGATGCTCGATGTCGACGGGACCGGGAACCAAGTCGTCTGGCTCTACTGCGCCACGCTGTTCCTCAACTCCGCACTGCTGCATGCCCTGTACCGGCGTGGGCGTCGGCATCCGGACCTGCTCGGCAATCCGGAACTGTGGCCCAGGCGGTCGCTGAGCTTCCAGTTTGCGGCCATCTTCGCTTTCCTGACCGTCGTGGCACTGTTCGCTCCCCGGTTGGCCCTGTGGTCGATGTGGGTGGTCATCCCGCTGCGGTTCCTCGCCCAGCAGGACGGCCCGCTGCGATCGGTGCTGTGGCGAAGCAACCCCGGGGACGAAGCCTGACCCGGACGGTTCAGCCCGCCGCCAGCGCATCGAGCGCCGGTCCGGACACCCGGTGGGTGATCCACTCCGACTGCCGCCGGCCACCCACCTTGTCATAGAGCGCGATCGCATCGGCGTTCCAGTCCAGCACCGCCCAACTCAGTCGGCTGTAGCCGCGTTGCACGCATTCGGCGGCCAGGGTCGACAGCAGCGCCCGGGCCACGCCCCGCCGGCGGTACCGTTCCCGGACGTAGAGGTCCTCCAGGTGGATGCCGGCCACGCCGTCCCAGGTGGAGAAATTGCGGAACCACAGCGCCATGGCGGCCACCTCTCCGTCCACTTCGGCGACATGGCAGTAAGCGACCGGGTCATTACCGAAAAGTGCTGTGCTGATCTGTTTTCCGGTCACCGTGCAGTCCTCGGGCGCGCGTTCGAAGAGGGCCAGCTGGTGGATCATCGCGACGATATCGGCGACGTCGGGGGGTGCCGCGGTCCGGATCCGGGTGCTCAACCGTCCACTCCGAGGGCCCTCAGCACGGTGCGGAACTTGGTGGTCGTCTCGGCGACCTCGTCGTCGGGATCTGACTGGGCCACGATGCCGCCGCCCGCCCGGGCCAACGCACTGCGCCGGTCCGCCGAGAGCACCGCCCCGCGGATGGCCACCACCCAGCGTCCGTCGCCGCGGGCGTCGCACCAGCCCGCCGCGCCGGCATAGAAGCCGCGGTCGCCCTCCAGGTCGGCGATCGCATCGACGGCGGGCGGGGTCGGCACTCCTCCGACGGCCGGGGTCGGGTGCAGGGCGAGTGCCAGATCCAGTGCGGTGGTGGCGGGGTCGCGCAAGGTGCCGCGGATCGGGGTGCTCAGGTGCCAGAGCGCGGCGGTGCTGCTGAGTTCAGGCTCGGATGCCACCGCCAGATCGGTGCACAGCGGTTCCAGACAGGACCGCATCGTGTCGACGACCAGCTGGTGCTCGTGGCGGTCCTTGCCCGACGCGGCGAGCGCGGCTCGGCTGGCCGCGTCCGCGGCGGGGTCCGACGACCGCGGCGCCGAGCCGGCGAACGGCTGGCAGACTACCCGCTCCCCGACACGTGCCACCAGCAGTTCGGGGCTTGCCCCGACCAGGACGGTCCCGGCGTACTCCGGGCCGGCCGGGGACAGATCGACCAGGTAGCCGGTGGCCTCCGGGTCGGCATTCACCAGGCGGTCCAGGACGGCCAGGGCGTCCATCGGGGCATCGGCGACCAGGCGCAGCGCCCGCGCCAGAACCACCTTCTCCAAGGCGTCCGCGGGGTCGCGCAACCGTTGCAGCGCCCGCTCGACCCTTGCGCGGTGCGTCGCCCGGTCGGGCAGGGTCTCGGCGATCGTCACCGCCGGCAGCGGCCCGAACCGGCCGGCCGGCAGCGTGTCGCGCAGCACCCGCGGTGTCAGCAGCGCCGCGGGTTCGCGGACGTCGAACGGCAAGGCGCCCACCACCAGCTCGGCCGAGCCATCGCGGAGTGCCGCCGCGGCCGCCGCGGGGTCGTCGTAGCAGATCCGGATACCCTCGGCGACAAGGGGTTTGACTCCGGGGGGTCCGCTCAGCGCGAAACAGACGGATGCCGTCACAGGCCCAGCGCCGACAGTTGACGCAAGCCGTATTCGAACCCGCACACCGCCACCGCGGCGGTGGGGTAGCCGTAACGGGCGCCCTCTCGCAACGGCTGCTCCACCCACCGGGTGATGACCGACCGGGAGAAGTGGCCGTGGCTGACGAAGACCACGTCGCGCTCGGGCATGCGATCCAATGCGTAGGCCACCGCCTGGTCGGCCCGCATGCTGACCTGGTCGACGCTCTCCCCGCCCGGGCAGCCGTAGGTCCACAGCAGCCAGCCGGGGGTATCGGTCCGGATATCGTGGGTGGTCAGCCCTTCGTAGTCGCCGTAGTCCCACTCCACCAGCAGGGGGGACACCTCGTCGACGGTCAGACCGGCCAGCTCGGCGGTGGCCATCGCGCGTCGGCGCGGGCTGCTGACCACCATCGGATTCTTCAGCCCCAGACGTTGCAGGGTGCGACCGGCATGTTCGGCCTGCCGGCGGCCGACGTCGGTGAGGTCGAGGTCGGTACGGCTGGTGTGTTTACGGTCCCGCGACCACTCGGTTTCGCCGTGCCGGAGAAGGACCAGGCGGTGGTTGCCGACGCTCACGCTCACCGATTCTGCACGAACCTGTAAGGATGGTCGGCGTGACCCGAGTACTGGCAGTGGCCAATCAGAAGGGCGGGGTGGCCAAGACGACCACGGTTGCGTCGTTGGGGGCGGCCCTGGTAGCCGAGGGCAAACGGGTGTTGCTCGTCGACCTCGACCCGCAGGGATGTCTGACGTTCTCGCTGGGCACCGACCCGGACAAGCTGCCGGTGTCGGTGCACGAGGTGCTGCTGGGCGAGGTCGAGCCCAGCGCCGCCCTGGTAACGACGCCGGAGGGGATGGGCCTGCTGCCGGCCAACATCGACTTGGCCGGCGCGGAGGCCATGCTGTTGATGCGGGCCGGTCGCGAGTACGCCCTCAAGCGTGCGTTGGACAAGTTGGCCGCCGCGGGCATCGCATTCGACGTGGTGATCATCGACTGTCCGCCGTCGCTGGGCGTGCTCACCCTCAACGGCCTGACCGCGGCCGACGAGGTGATCGTGCCGCTGCAGTGCGAGACCCTCGCCCACCGCGGCGTGGGCCAGTTCCTGCGCACCGTCGCCGACGTGCAGCAGATCACCAACCCCAACCTGACCCTGCTCGGGGCGCTGCCCACACTGTTCGACGCCCGCACCACGCACAGCCGCGACGTGCTCTTCGACGTCGCCGATCGCTACGACCTGCCGGTGCTCTCCCCGCCGATCCCGCGCACCGTGCGGTTCGCCGAGGCCAGCGCGTCGGGATCCTCGGTGCTGTCCGGTCGCAAGAACAAAGGTGCGTCCGCCTACCGCGAGCTGGCCAAGAGCCTGCTGCAGCATTGGAAGTCGGGCAAGGCGCTGCCCACCTTCGAGGCCGGTTAAGCCGGACCGAAGCCGGCCATCGCACCGCCCCGCTGCTCGATCACCATCGTCCCGCTGACCGCGGGGAGTACCGGGCCGGTGCCGTCCGGGTGGGTCAGCGGGATCACCCGCTCCGGGGTGCCGCCGGCCGGGTCGTAGACCGCCAGGCCCTCGGCCACCGGGACCAGCAGCCGGCCCGACATCATCGTCGCCGGGCCCAGCGGCGCGAGCGGGCCGGTGGCGTCCAGGGTGTAGCGGTAGTCCAGGGTGTTGTCGAAGACCAGCACTGCGGTGCCGGTCCACCAGGTGATCATGTCGCCGGCCCGGGTGACAGCCGGCGTCGCGGTGCCCGGCGCGGGCGGTGTGCGCAGGTCGGTGCTCGACACCTCGGTGCCGGTCTCGTCGTAGACCACGACCCTCGGGCGCGGGGTCGGCAGGTACACCGCGGTGCGGGTGCCCGCCACCGCGAGTACCCGGGCGTCGGAGTCGATCGCCACCCCCGGCAGCGGCACGTGCTTGGTCTCCGGCTCGTCCTCCTCCTTGGCCGGTTTGAGCACCGTCAGCCTCAGGTCCTGCTGGTCGCGGCAGGCCTCCAGCACGCCGACCGCGCTGTCGCTGGCGGACGCCGACATCAGCGTGCAGCCCGCGCCCAGCTTGGTGTTGGCCGGTTTGACCGGGGCGTCGATCTCGCCGTAGGACAGCATCCGGACCAGGTCCGAGCGCCACAGCTCCAACCGGGTTGCCCCGGCCGAGAGCACGGCGTTGCCGTCCGAGCTCAGTGCCACGACGTTGTCGGCGTAACTGGTGCGGGTCGGGCCGCGTTGGCCGGTACCGGCCCGGAGTCCGGTGACCTGACCGCAGCCCCGCCGGTCCGGGTAGACGGCGACGACGAGGTCATAGACGTGCGACACCCCGCACAGCGGGGTGTCGCGGGCGTAGCTCCAGCGCTGCACGCCGCTCTGCGGGTCCAGGCCGGCTACGGTGCTGCCGTCGCCGGTCACCACGACGCCCCCGAGCACCACCGGCGTCGGGGTGCGGGTGCTGGCCACCGTCCAGCGCTGCGTCAGGGCCCCCGGAACCGCCTCGGCCTTGGTGGTGGCCGGCGCGGGATCCGCCGCCGGCCGGTAGTCGGTGGCCCGCGCGGAACTGCGCCACCAGAAGAATCCGATGATCAGCACCACCACGGCGGCGATGGCCGCGGCGGCGTACAGATCGCCACGGGTGCGGCGTTCCGGTCTGATCATCGGGTCAGTCGGAGGTCGCGCCCGCCTCGGCGGCCTTGCGCGGGCCGCGGCGGCGGCGCCGGCGGCGCCCGTTCGAGGAGCCCTCGGCGGACTGAACGTCCTCGGATGTCACCGATGCGGTCGCCGGCGTGGCGGTGTCGGCGTGACCGCTGCCGCCCTGAGCGCCCTGACCGCCGCGGGTGCGCTGCCGGGATCGATTGCGGGCTGGGCGGTCGGTCTTGGCATCGGTGGACCGGATCCGGCTCTGCCCCTTGGGCTCTGGACGTTTGCGCGCCGCGCCGATGCTGCCGCCGGCCTCGGTCGGGATGCCCAGCTCCTCGTAGAGGTGCGGGGAGTTGGAGTAGGTCTCGGCCGGATCGGGACAATCCAGCTGAAGCGCGGTGTTGATCATCGTCCAGCGGTCGAGTTCGTCCCAGTCGACCAGCGTGATCGCGATGCCGGTCTTGCCGGCCCGGCCGGTGCGCCCGATCCGGTGCACGTAGGCCTGCTCGTCCTCGGGGATCTGGTAGTTGATCACATGGGTGATGTCGTCGATGGCGATCCCGCGGGCCGCGACGTCGGTCGCGCCCAGCACGTCGACAGCGCCGCCGCGGAACGCCGCCAGCGCCTTCTCCCGGGCGATCTGGCCCAGGTCGCCGTGCACCGCGCCGACCTTGAAGCCGCGCTCGGCGAGTTCATCGCACACCTTCTGCGCGGTGCGCTTGGTGCGGGTGAAGATCATCGTCGCGCCACGGCCCTGGGCCTGCAGGATCCGGCTGACCATCTCGACCTTGTCCAGCGCATGGGCGCGGTAGACGAACTGTTCGGTGGTGTCGTGGGTCGCCGAGGACTGCGGGGACTCTGCCCGGATGTGGGTCGGCTGGTTCATGAAGGTGCGGGCCAGCGTGATGATCGGGTCGGGCATGGTCGCCGAGAACAGCATCGACTGCCGGGTGTTCGGGGTCAGTTTCAGGATGCGCTCGATGTCCGGCAGGAAGCCGAGGTCCAGCATCTCGTCCGCTTCGTCGAGCACCAGCACCGACAGCCCGCCCAGTTGCAGGTGGCCCTGCTGGGCCAGGTCCAACAGTCGGCCCGGGGTGCCCACGATGACGTCGGCGCCCGCCTGGAGGGCTTCGATCTGCGGCTCGTAGGGGCGGCCGCCGTAGATCGAGACGACCGACAGGTCACGGCCGCCCTCAGCCTTGAGGTACTTCGCCGCGCCGACGAGGTCGGAGTAGACCTGCAGGCACAGTTCGCGGGTGGGCACGACGATCAGGGCGCGTGGGGTGCCGCTCAGCGGCGGCTGGCCCTCAGCGGTGATGCGGTGCAACAACGGCACGCCGAAGGCGAATGTCTTGCCCATCCCGGTGCGGGCCTGGCCGATCAGGTCGTCGCCGGCCAGCGCCAGCGGCAGGGTGAGTTCCTGAATGGCGAAGGCATGCTCGATGCCCTGCTCGGAGAGTGCGCGGACGATCTCCTCGCGCACCCCGAGCGAGGCGAAGCTGATCTGTTCGTGGGCGTGCAAATGCGTCATTGATGGTCTTCCGGTGTCGTTTCCTCGTACTGCTTCACGCGCGCACGAGCTGTCGACTTCGCGAAATGAGGGCCCCGCACCGAGGAGGGCGGGCCACCGCGTGCACGCACATTACCGCCCCCGATGATACCTGCTCGCCGACTACAGTGATGCCCATGGAAGCGACGCAGCCGGTTTCGGCCACGACGGTCGCGGCCGACCACCCCGGGATCAACGAGCTGTTCGCCCTGCTGGCCTACGGTGAGGTGGCGGCGTTCTACCGGTTGACCGACGAGGCGCGGATGGCCCCGGACCTGCGCGGCCGGATCAATATGGCGCGGATGGCGGCCGCCGAGATGGGCCACTACGAGGTGCTGCGCGCCACCCTGGAGGCCCGCGGGGTCGACGTGTTGCCCGCCATGACCCGCTACGCCCCGGTGCTGGAGCAGTATCACCGGCTGACCACGCCGAGTACCTGGCTGGAGGCCCTGGTCAAGACCTATGTCGGCGATGCGATGGCGGCAGATCTCTACTTGGCGATCGCCGGCTCGCTGCCCGCCGAGGTGGCCGACGTGGTGCGCTCCGTGCTCGCTGAGACCGTGCACTCGCAGTTCGTGGTGGCCGAGGTCCGCTCGGCGGTGAACGCCAGCGGTCGCCAGCGCAGCCGGCTCGCATTGTGGGCGCGACGGCTGCTGGGCGAAGCTGTCACCCAGGCGCAGTTCGTGCTGGCCGACCGCGACGAACTGGTCGACCTGGTGCTCGCCGGCGGTGGCCTGGGGCAGGTGACCGAACTGTTCGACCGGCTGCAGCGCACCCACGACGAGCGGATGCGTCAACTCGGCCTGGCGTGATCGGTCAGCGGTTGCAGGTGGTACTGCGCCCGAAGTCGGTCTGCCGCGCCACCGTGGCACCGGTGGCGTCGGTGATCCAGCAGTTCAACTGGCTGCCCGAACTGTTGGCGGTCACGTAGTTCACCGGGACGCCCGGCACGACGGACATGGTCCAGGGCAGCGTGACGTTGCTCAGGGTCTGCAGCGTCCCGGTCTCGTCGGCATAGACCACGGTGACCGGGTCGTCGGGCCGCTGGTTGCCGGCGATGGTGTAGACGATCTCGCGGAGATCCTGGGGGGCGGCGGCCGAGATGCTGTCGGCCTGCACCCGCACCGGGATCTCCGGCGCGGGCCCGGCGTCGGGGACGACGGTGGCCACGACGGTGCGGTGTGCGCCGTTGCCCTCGCCGGTGATCTCCGCGGAGATGGCCGCGCCGCCGGCCTTGATCACGCACATGGTGGCCGCGACGGTGGATGCCAGGCCCAACACGGTCATGGCGATCCGCGGCCAGCGCGGCGTCGGGGAGGTCACCAATTCAGTCTGGGCCGCCGCGGCGGCGTCGAAAACCCGCCGCACGCAGGCGTTGTCATGCTGTTACCGCAGCTTGACGCCGCGTTAGTCAAACCGGCGCCCCCGGGGCGGACCGGTGTCCACTAGCCTGCACTCAGACGTGCACGACGTGTACGAGGAAACAGGAAAGGGGCCGGTGTGGAGGTCAAGATCGGAATCTCGGACAGCCCGCGGGAACTGGTGTTCAACAGCGACCAGACGCCGGAACAGGTCGAGCACCTGATCAAGGCGGCGCTGGCCAAGGGCGATGAGGACGTTCTGAGCCTGACCGACGACAAAGGCCGCCGATTCCTGGTGCAGACCGCCCGGATCGCCTATATCGAGATCGGTGCCGCCGACGTGCGCCGGGTAGGGTTCGCCTGAGCTGATCAGCCCCGGGTCAGTGGCACGTGCGACAGGCCGCCCCAGGCGAACGCCACGGTGCCCTCCACCGCGGCGTCCTTGGAGATCGGCCGCTCGGCGTCCAGCCAGTAGCGCGCGCAGTCCACACTGATGCCGACCAGGCCGACCGCGATCATCCGGGCGCGGTGCGCCTCCAGGCCGGAATCTCGGCTGATCAGGTCGAACACCGCGTCGGTGCACGCTTCGGTGGCGACTTTGACCTGCGCGGCGACCTGCGGTTCGGTGACGTTGTCATTCTCGAAGATCAGCCGGTAGCCCTGGCTGTCGTGCTCGATGAAGTCGAAGAACGCCTGTACCGCCGCCCGCAGGCGTTGGCGGTTGTCGGTGGTGGTCCGCAGGGCCTGCCGGACCCCGGACACCAGAATGTCCACGTGCTGCTGCAGGACCGCCAGATACAGGTCGAGCTTGCTGGAGAAATGCTGGTACAGAACGGGTTTGCTGACGCCGGCCCGCTCGGCGATCTCGTCCATACCTGCTGCGTGGTAGCCGCGGTCGACGAACACCTCGCTGGCCGTGACCAGCAGCTGGTCGCGGCGTTCGCCGCGGGGCATCCGGCCGCCGCGGGCACGCTTGCGCGCGGCCGTGCCGGTCAGGTTGCTCATCGTCATGACCCTACCTGCGGCCCGACACGCACCGTGCCCCGGAGTCGCCGGACCGGGCGCTGTGCCATCCTGGTTCGGTGACCAACGAGCCGGGCCCTCGCGGGGGTTCCCGCGTACCCGTGCTGCGCAGCGAGTGGAACGAGCCGTTGCGCGCCCTCCGCGACCCGATGGCGGAGGACAGCGGCCGGCCCCGGTCCAATCGCGACGAGCACCGCGGGGTCCGCAAGCAGAGCTGGCTGAGCCGGTTCGTGGCCACCTACGGGTGGCGGGCCTATGCGCTGCCGATGCTGGTGGTGCTCACCGGCGTCGTGCTCTATCAGACCTTCGCCGGCACGACCGTCCCGGTTGCCGAGGAGCCGGTCAAGGGCCCGCCGACCATCGGCTCGCTGGGCACCACCATCATCGGCGCCCCGCCGCGGGGAATGACCGAGTTCGACGCCAGCCTGCCCACCGGGCAGCTGCCCACCGGCGGTGCGTTCGCCGCCTCCGGCGACAAGACCTGGCGCGTCGTACCGGGCACCAGCGAGAAGGTGGGGGAGGGCACCGCCAAGACGTTCACCTACACCGTCGAGATCGAGGACGGTATCGACACCGAGTCCTTCGGTGGTGACGAGGGCTTCGCCCGGATGGTGACCGAGACGCTGAGCAATCCGAAGAGTTGGACGCACAACCCGCAGTTCGCCTTCCAGCGCATCGACGACCCGGGCGTCAAGCCCGATTTCCGGGTGTCGCTGACCACGCCGATGACGGTGCGGGAGGGCTGCGGCTACGAGATCGAGATCGAGACGTCCTGCTACAACCCGGTCTACGGACCGGACGCCGAGCCGCGGGTCTTCATCAACCTGGCCCGCTGGGTGCGCGGCGCGATGCCGTTCCAGGGCGACATCGGCTCCTACCGGCAGTATCTGATCAATCACGAGGTGGGCCACGCCATCGGCTACAACACCCACGAGCCGTGCGAGCGCAACGGGGCGCTGGCCCCGATCATGATGCAGCAGACCTTCTCGACCGCGGACAACGACGCCACCCGCTTCGACCCGGAGTCGGTCAAGCCGGACGGCAAGACCTGCCGCTTCAACCCCTGGCCCTACCCGATCGCCTGATGGCGACGCGGGGCGCGAACCCGCGAGTGTGAGGCCTACGCAGGCGCCGGGGCCCGATTCTGTGCACAGCCCACACACTCGGCGACAATGACCCCATGCCCCTGCCGCCGCTGGTCGACCCCGCCGCGGAGCTGACCCCCGCCGAGGTCGCCCGCTACAGCCGGCACCTGGTCATCCCGGGGTTCGGGGCCGACGCCCAGAAGCGGCTCAAGAACGCCAGGGTGCTGGTGGTGGGCGCCGGTGGGCTCGGGTCGCCGGCCCTGATCTACCTGGGGGCCGCCGGCGTCGGCACGCTGGGCGTCGTCGAGTTCGACGTGGTCGAGGAGTCCAACCTGGGACGCCAGATCATCCACGGCACCTCCGACGTCGGGCGCTCCAAGGCCGCCAGTGCCCGGGACTCGCTCGCCGAGCTCAACCCGTTGGTGGACGTTCGCCTGCACGAGACCCGGCTGGACACCGGCAATGCCATCGCGCTGTTCGAGCAGTACGACCTGATCCTGGACGGCACCGACAACTTCGCCACCCGCTACCTGGTCAACGACGCTGCGGCGCTGGCGGGTAAGCCCTACGTGTGGGGTTCGATCCACCGGTTCGAGGGCCAGGCCTCGGTGTTCTGGGCGAACGCCCCCGACGGCCGCGGCCTGACCTACCGCGATCTCTACCCCGAGCCGCCGGCGCCGGGCCTGGTGCCGTCCTGCGCCGAGGGCGGCGTGCTGGGCATCGTCTGCGGGGCGATCGCCTCGGTGATGGGCACCGAGGCGATCAAGCTGATCACCGGCATCGGCGAGACCCTGCTGGGCCGGCTGCTGATCTACGACGCGCTGACGATGTCGCACCGCACCATCGGTATCCGCCGGGACCCGGCGGCCCCGGAGATCACCGGCCTGGTCGACTACCCGCAGCTGTGCGGCGATGCAGGTGACCCAGACGCCGGCGTCACCCCGCAGCAGTTGCGCGACCTGCTTGAGGCAGGCGCCGACATCGTCTTGATCGACGTGCGCGAGCCCGCCGAATGGGAGATCAACCGCATCGACGGCGCCCGGCTGATCCCGGCGGCGACCATCGGCACCGGTCTGGCCGGGTTGCCGCGCGACGTCATCCCGGTGCTCTACTGCAAGACCGGGGTGCGCTCGGCGGCGGCGCTGGCCGCGGTACGTGCCGCCGGGTTCGCCGACGCCACCCACCTGCGGGGCGGGATCATCGCCTGGGCGCGGCACTGCGATCCCGACATGGCGACGTACTGACGGCCCGGTGACGACGCATTGTCGATGGCACGCCTTACCCTGACGATGTGATCGACGAACCGCCGCCCGAGCACGTGCTGGCGGCGTTCGGTCAGAAGGGCGGCCGACCCGAGGCGCTGGGGGACAGCTGGGAGGGCGGCTGGCGCTGCGGCGAGATCGTGCTGTCGCTGGTCCCCGACCACGCCCGCGCGGCCTGGTCGGCCAAGGTCCGCGAGACGCTGTTCGTCGACGGTCTGCGCCTGGCCCGCCCGGTGCGCTCCACCGACGGACGTTACGTGGTGTCGGGCTGGCGGGCGGACACCTTCGTCTCCGGTGAGCCCGAACCCCGCCACGACGAGGTGGTCTCGGCCGGGGTCCGGCTGCACGAGGCCACCGCGACGCTGGAACGTCCCCGGTTCCTCACCCAGGCCCCGGTGCCGCCGTGGACCGAGGTGGACGTGTTCACCGTCGCCGATCGCGCCGCCTGGGACGACCGGCCGCTGCAGAGCCTGCCACTGGGCGCCCCCGAGATCCCGGAGTCCGAGGACCGGCAGCACTCCACCGAACTCGTCACGCAACTGGCCGGGCTGCGCAAGCCGACCAAGGCCGCCAGCCAGCTGGTGCACGGAGATCTTTACGGCACCGTCCTGTTCACCGGAACCGCCGCTCCCGGCATCACCGACATCACCCCGTACTGGCGCCCGCCGTCGTGGGCGGCCGGGGTCGCCGTCGTGGACGCGCTGTCCTGGGGTGAGGCCGACGACGGGCTCATCGAACGTTGGGACGCGTTGCCCGAGTGGCCGCAGATGGTGTTGCGCGCCATGATGTTCCGGCTCGCCGTGCACGCGTTGCACCCGCGCTCGACACCGGAGGCCTTCCCGGGGCTGCTGCGCACCGCCGCTCTGGTCCGGATGGCGGTCTAGCCGAAGTCGTGGCGCACCGCCGCCAGAGGCACCCGGCCATCGGCGGCCAGTACACCCTCGGCGCGCAGCAAGTCGAGCTGACGTGCGGCCAGGTGCGCGGCCGGCCGGCCGGTCGCGGTGATCACCCGGTGCCAGGGCAGGTCCGAGGAGTCGGTGCGCATGATCCAGCCGACGATCCGCGGGCTGGAAAGCCCTGCCGCGCAGGCGATATCCCCGTAGGTGGCCACCCGTCCCGGCGGGATCGCGGCCACCAGGGCGCGCACCGACTCCACCTGGGCGTCGGTGATCCGGGCCATCTCAGCCCAGCATGTCGCGGATGACGCTGGCGGTCTGGGCCGGATCGGCCAGCGGCACCATGTGCCGGCAGCCGAACTCCACCAGGGTGAAGTCGGCACCCAGTTGTGTCGACAGGCCCTCGATCAGCGCCTCGGTCACATACTGCGGATCACTGAACTCCGCCCGCACCAGGGTCGTGCGAGTCCCCCTGTGCGGCAACGTGATATCACGCGCGAGTTCGCTCCAGTAGGACATCATCGCCGGCGGGAAGACCCGCCAGCCGTAGCGGCCGTTGGGCAGCGCGACCAGATGGTGGTCGCATTCGGCGTCCAACTCCGCCGGCGCCACGTCGGCCCATGTCCCGGTGGCCTTCTCGGTGCGGGCCTCGGCGGGGTCGGTGTAGTCGGGGGAGGCCAGCATCGCCGCGGCGATCTCACCCATCCAGTCCCCGTCGAGGCCGACGGCCGGATCGAGCAGCACCAGACCGGAAACCAGGTCCGGGCAGGCGGCCGCCAGGTGCAGGGCCACCGCGCCGCCGAAGGAGTGCCCGACGACCAGGACCGGGCCGTCGGCCTCCCGTTCGATCAGACCGGCCAGCGCAGTCACGTTGGCCTCGATGGTCCACGGCGCCGCGTAGGTCGACCGGCCGTGCCCGATCAGGTCGGGCGCCAGCACCGCGAACTCCGGCAGGTAGCGGGTGGCCAGGGTGTGCCAGCGCCCGCCGTACCCGGTCAGCCCGTGGATCATCAGGATGCGGGCCGGGCCGGGCGGGCCCCAGCGGTTCAAGTGCAGATTCCTCACGCGCCTATGCTGCCAGTATGGGGTCGGGGCAGGGGCACGCACTCACCTTCCGCAGTCTGGGCGGGGCCAGTACCGTCACCGGCTCCAAACACCTGCTCGAGTCGGGCGGCACCCGGATCCTGGTGGACTGCGGTCTGTTCCAGGGAGTCAAGAACCTCCGCGAGCTCAACTGGGCCCCGCTGGCGGTGGAACCGGAGAGCATCGACGCCGTCATCGTCACCCACGCGCACCTCGATCACACCGGTTATCTGCCGCGGCTGGTGCGCGACGGGTATCGCGGGCCCATCCTGTGCACGCCGGCCACCGCCGCCGTTGCCGAGATCATCCTGCGCGACAGCGCCTACCTGCAGGAGCGCGATGCGGCGTTCCTCAACAAGCACCGGGCCTCCAAGCACCACCCGGCCCTGCCGCTCTACGACGGCGAGGACGCCCGCCGCGCCGTCGAGTTGTTCGACACCCATCCCTTCGGGCGGGAGTTCACCCTCGCGGCGGGCCCGACGGTGCGGTTCCGCCGCGCCGGGCACATCCTCGGGGCGTCCACCGTCGACGTGTTCTGGCAGGGCCGCCGGATCGTGTTCACCGGCGACCTCGGCCGCTACGACGACCCGATCATGTTCGACCCGGAGCCGGTGCCGTCGGCGGACTACCTGGTGATGGAATCCACCTACGGGGACCGGGTCCGCGAGTCAGGCGATCCCGTCGACACCCTCGCCGATGTGATCGACGAGACGGTCGCGCGCGGCGGCACCGTGGTGGTGCCGGCTTTCGCCGTCGGCCGTGCGCAGACGCTGCTGTACTACCTGTGGACGCTGCGAGAGGCCGGTCGGCTGCCCGACGTCCCGGTCTATCTGGACTCCCCGATGGCCATCAACGCCAGCGACCTGCTGGGCACCTACGCCGGCGACCACCGGCTGGCACCGGGGGTCTACGAGGCGATGTGCGCAATGGCCGTCTACACCCGCGACCCCGAGCAGTCGATGCGGATCTCCGCGAGCCGCGAGCCGAAGATCGTCATCTCAGCCAGCGGTATGGCCACCGGCGGACGAATCCTGCACCACCTCAAGGCATTCGCACCGGATCCGCGCAACACCATCATGATCACCGGCTACCAGGTTCCCGGTACCCGCGGGGCGTCGATCGTTGCCGGGGAACGGTTCGTCCGGATCTACGGCGAGTGGGTCCCGATCAACGCGCAGGTCGCCAACCTCGCGATGCTGTCCGCGCACGCCGACGCCGACGAGCTCGTCCGCTGGGCCAAGGGGTTCACCGCGGCGCCGAAGGAGGTGTTCGTGGTGCACGGCGAACCGGGGCCGGCCGACACGTTGCGACGGCGCCTGGATCACGAACTCGGTTGGCAGGCAACGGTTCCTCGGCCGAATCAGATGTTCGAGCTGTAGTCCCGGTCCGGGTCGCACTCGCCGAGCTTCGATTCGGCAGCCTTGCGCACGGCGAGGCTCCGCTTCGGACGTGCGCCTGGCGAGTTCGCTTCCTGCTCGGACACCGGCATCCTCCTACCCGGATCCCGTCGGCGCGCCATGTTGTGCGACCACTTGCCCGATTTTCGAATCATCCCTGGTTGCCAGGGTGGGCCTGGGGGCCCGGCGGTGTGCCGTACCGAATTCTGTCGGACCCGCATGATGTCATGCCTGTCATGACCGCCCCGACGCCCGAGGACCTGCTGAGTCCCGGCGCGCGCGGCACCATCCGGGTGCTGGGCGGCCCGGGCACCGGGAAGTCCACCCTGCTGATCGAAACGGCGGCCACGCAGATCGCCGCCGGCCTCGACCCCGCGTCGGTGCTGCTGCTGACCCCGGGGCGGCTGGCCGTCACCGCCCGCGGTGCGTTGACGGCGCGACTGCTCCGCGCGCGCCCCGGTGACGGGGAATTGACAGCGGTGCGCGAGCCGTTGGTGCGTTCGGTACACAGTTACGCGTTCTCGGTGCTGGCCGCCGCCGCCGAGCGGGCCGGTGATCCGCCGCCGCGGCTGGTCACCGGGGCCGAGCAGGACGGCATCATCCGCGAACTGCTCGCCGGTGACCTCGAGGACGGGGCGGCCGGCTGGCCGGCCGAGCTGCGCCCGGCGCTGACCACCGCCGGGTTCGCCACCGAACTGCGCGATCTTCTGGCCCGCTGCGCCGAGCGCGGGGTGGACCCGACGGACCTGCGTCGGCTCGGCCGTGTCTCCGGCCGGCCCGAGTGGGTGGCCGCGGCCCGCTTCGCCCGGCAGTACGAACAGGTGATGCTGCTGCGGGCCTCGGTGGGTACTGCGGCGCCCCAGGCCTGTGGTCCCGCGCTGGGCGCGGCCGAATTGGTGGGCGCGGCGCTGGAGGCGCTGTCCGCCGATGCCGATCTGCTGGAAGCTGAGCGGGCCCGGATCCGGCTGCTGCTGGTCGACGACGCCCAGCACCTCGACCCCCAGGCCGCCCGGTTGGTCCGGGTGCTGGCCGCCGGGGCGGATCTGGCCGTCGTGGCCGGCGACCCCCACCAGGCGGTGTTCGGTTTCCGCGGCGCCGACGCCGACCTGCTTCGGGCGCAGACCCCGGCGGTCGAACTCACCGCGTCGTATCGCTGCGGCCCGGCGATCGCCCGGGCCATCGCCGGGGTCGCCACCCGGCTGCCGGGGCCGGCGGCCTGGCGTGAGCTGGCCGGCAGCGGGCCGGATGGCAGTCTCACCGTACGGGTGGCCGAATCGGCGCACGCCGAGGCCGCCATGATCGTCGACACGGTGCGCCGCGTGCATCTCCTCGACGGGGTTCCGTGGTCGCAGATCGCGGTGATCGTCCGCTCGCCCGCCTCAGCCGACGGGATTCCGCGTGCGCTCGCGGCGGCCGGTGTGCCGGTCACCGAGCCCACGGTCGGTGCCCCGGTCGGCGAGCATCCCGCCGTTCGCGCACTGCTGACCGCGCTCACCGCCACCGCCGGCGGTCTCGACGGCGAGCAGGCGCTGACCCTGCTGAGCGGACCCATCGGCCGGATGGACCCGGTCAGCATGCGTCAGTTGCGCCGCGCACTGCGCCGCGCGGCCGACGACCCGGACCGCCCGGCGGCCGAGCTGCTGGCCGGCGCGCTCACCGGTCCGGTTCCGCGGCTGCCGGCCACCCTGGCCGGACCGGTCAAGCGGGTGCGGGGGGTGCTCGGGGCCGCGGCCCGCGGACATCGCGGTCACTCCGATCCGCGCTACGCCCTCTGGCTGGCCTGGGAGCGCAGCGGCCTGCAGCGGCGCTGGCTGGGTGTCGCCGAGCGCGGCGGCGTCGAGGGTGCCCGGGCCGAACGGAATCTGGCCGCGGTGACGGCGTTGTTCGACGTCGCCGACGACTATGTCGCTCGCACCGCCGGGGCGTCCCTGAACGGGCTGCTCGACCATGTCGCGGCATTGACTCTGGCGCCAGTGACCGACGCGGCGCCCGCCGCCGACGCCATGGCGGTGCTCAGCCCGCACGCCGCGCTGCACCGCGACTGGGACACGGTGCTCATCGCGGGCCTGCAGGATGGCCTGTGGCCCAACACCACTCCGCGCGGCGGCGTGCTCGGCACCCAGCGGCTACTCGACGTCCTCGACGGGCACGGCGACGAGGTGTCGGCCCGGGCCCCGCTGCTCGCCGAGGAACGCCGGCTGCTCATCTCCGCGATGGGGCGCGCCCGGCGCCGACTGCTGATCACCGCCGTCGACAGCGACGCCGGCGACGATGTGACCCTGCCCTCGCCCTTCCTCGCCGAGGTGGCCGCGCTGGCCGGCGACAACACCGAAACGCCGCTGCTGCCGGAGCCTGCACCGCAGGTGCTCTCGTCTACCGCGGTGGTGGGCCGGTTGCGGGCCGTGGTCTGCGCACCCGCCGGCGCCGTTGACGACGGTGAGCGTGCGTGCGCCGCAGCACAACTCGCCCGGCTCGCCGCTGCCGGCGTGTCCGGCGCGGACCCCGCCCAGTGGCACGGACTGGGGGATCTGAGCACCGACGAGCCGCTGTGGGAAGGTGACCACCGGGTCACCCTCAGTCCGTCGACACTGCAGACCCTCACCGACTGCCCGCTGCGCTGGCTGGCCGAACGGCATGGCGGCACGAGTGCGCGGGCCCTGAATTCGACGCTGGGGTCGCTGGTGCACGCCCTGCTGGCCGACTCCGGCCGGACCGAGGCGCAGCTGGTCGCCGAACTGGAAACCCTCTGGGCTGCATTGCCGTTCGAGGCGCCGTGGCATGCCGCCAACGAACTCCAGCGGCACCGCGCGATGATCGCGGCATTCCAGGCCTGGCGGGAGGCGACCCGCCACGAGCTCACCGAACTGGGGACCGAGGTGCCGCTGGAGGGAACCCTGAGCGAGGCGGCCGACGGGTCGCCGGGGGTCGCGGTCCGCGGCCGGATCGACCGGCTGGAACGCGACGCGCAGGGCCGCATCGTCGTCGTCGACGTCAAGACCGCCAAGACCCCGGTCACCAAGGACGACGCCCAACACCACGCCCAGCTCGGGCTCTATCAGCTGGCCGTGGCCGCCGGACTGCTGCCTGACGGAGACCAGCCTGGTGGCGGCCGTCTGGTCTACGTCGGAAAGCCCTCGGCGAGTGGGGCGACCGAGCGCGAGCAGACCGCGCTGGGTGCCGATGCCGCCGCCGGCTGGCAGGAGAGCGTGCGCACGGCCGCGGCCGCCACCGCCGGTCCGCAGTTCGCCGCCCGGGTCAACGACGGTTGCGCACACTGCCCGGTCCGCCCGTCCTGCCCGGCACACGATCGGGGTCAGCCATGACCTACAGTCCCGCCGAACTCGCTGCCGCCCTTGGTCTTCCGTCGCCCACCGACGAGCAGGCGGCGGTGATCGCCGCGCCGCCCGGCCCGCTGGTGGTGGTCGCCGGGGCGGGCGCCGGCAAGACCGAGACCATGGCGGCCCGGGTGGTGTGGCTGGTGGCCAACGGGTATGCCGAGCCCGGCCAGGTCCTCGGGCTGACGTTCACCCGCAAGGCGGCGGGTCAGTTGCTGCGCCGGGTGCGTTCCCGGCTGTCCCGGCTGTCGGGACATCTCGGTGTCGAGCCGCCGGGCGCCCCATCGGTGAGCACCTACCACGCCTTCGCGGGGTCGTTGCTGCGCGAGTTCGGCCCGCTGTTGCCGATCGAGCCGGACGCCCGGCTGCTCACCGAGACCGAGCGCTGGCAGCTTGCGCTCGACGTCGTCAACGCCCACTCCGAGCCGCTGCCGATCGACAAGAGTCCGGCCACGGTCACCGGCATGGTGCTGCGGCTGTCCGACGAACTGGCCGAACACCTCGTCGGCACCGCGGACCTGCGCCACACCCACGTCGAACTCGAGCGGCTCACCCACACCCTCCCGGCGGGCCCGCGCCAACGCGGCACCGGGCCCAACCGGCGGCTGCTGGACATGCTCGAGACGCAGACCGAACGCGCGGCGCTGGTGCCGCTCATCGACGCGCTGCACGCCCGGATGCGGACGGCCAAGGTAATGGACTTCGGCAGCCAGATGGCCGCCGCGGCGCGGCTGGCCGACTCCTGCCCGCAGGTCGGCGAGGCGCTGCGGTCCCGCTACCGGGTGGTGCTCCTCGACGAGTACCAGGACACGGGCCACGCCCAGCGCATCGCGCTGTCGGCATTGTTCGGCGGTGGCGCCGACGAGGGCCTGGCGCTCACCGCCGTCGGCGACCCGATCCAGTCCATCTACGGCTGGCGCGGGGCCTCGGCCACCAACCTGCCCCGTTTCACCACAGATTTCCCCACCGCCGACGGGACACCGGCGCCGACCCTGGAACTGTGCACCAGTTGGCGCAACCCGCCGAGGGTGCTCGAGTTGGCCAACGCGGTCTCCACCGAGGCGCGCCGGCGGTCGGTGGCGGTGCGCCCCCTGCGGGCCCGCCCCGACGCCCCCGACGGCACGGTGCGCTGCGCCCTGCTGCGCGACGTGGCCGCCGAACGGGACTGGCTCGCCGATCACATCGCCGCCCGCTACCGCGACGCCG
>SXGT01557235.1_pt1 | contig 22219 bp, 23 predicted proteins | sample 3176221 | NCBI WGS metagenome assembly SXGT01 (sample SAMN11356862, study PRJNA531348) | freshwater metagenome | isolation source: freshwater sample F1-120 | place: China: Fuxian Lake, Yuxi | collected 2017-12-25
CGAGGCGGGCACGACCGCATCGGGCGCGATCGCGGGAAGCGCAGGGCTGGCCGCCGGCGCCGCGTCGGGCGCGGGCGCCCACGACGCTTGTGCCTGCGGCATCGCACGCGCGCCCAGCAGGCGCGCGAACGTCGCATCGTCGTGGGCCTCGCGGCAACCTTCGCCCGGCAGGAACACGGCGCGCTGCTCGAACAGGCCGCCGATGCGCGTGGTGACGGTGCCCCGGCTGGCGTCCACGGAATGGCGCAGCGCCCAGTCGAGCAGCCCCATGCCGCGCTCGGGGCGCATCTCCTGCGCGTAGGCCACGGCGGGGTCCCGTCCCGTGATGAACACCTGCGAGCAGAGCGCGTGGCTGGTGCTGGCGCTTGCGATGTGGATGGCGCGCAGGGGCTGCACGTCTGCGCAGCCACCGAGAAACAGCCCGAGGCCGGCCAACGGCAGCAAGGCGCGCCGCCGCGCACGCCGCTGAACAGGTTGGCGAGCGGGCGGTGCAGTGGCGCGGCCGGTGGCGGTGGATGGGGCCTGGGCGGCGTACGGAATGGCGGGCAAGTGCATGGCGATGCTCCGTGGGCCCGGCTGCCGGAGGGCAGCCGTGGCCGACGGAGCATCGGCAGCGTGGGCGCGGGCATCTCGCCGAACTCGAACGGCGGCTGGCCGATTCCGGAATCGGCCACGTTTCGTGCTTCTTGTGTCGGCTTCGGGGGTGCCAGGCCTGGGAGCGCACCTCGGGTGTGGCCCGCACGCCGTCGTGATTCGCCGCCCGCGTTCCGCTACCTCGAATTGACCCCGGGCTGTGAGGCCGCGCGGAACTCGCTCGGCGTGAGCCCCGTATCGGCCTGGAAGGCGCGGCTGAACGGGCCGATGGCCTGGAACCCTGCGCCGAGCGCCAGCGTCAGGATGGGGACAGACGCGCGTGCGGGGTCTGCCAGCGCAGCCTTCACCTCGGCGAGCCGCCAGGTGTTCAGGAAGGCGGTGAAATTGCGGTGCCCGAGATGCTGGTTGATGAGCCGGCGCAGGCGGTACTCCGGGATGCCGAGGCGCTGGGCGAGGGCGCCGATGCCGAGCCCCTCCTCGCGATAGACCCTGTCTTCGTCCATGGCCCGCAGCAGCGCGGCGGCAAGGACTGGACGATCCGCGGCCGCGGCTGCGGCAAGGTCGGCCGTGAACGGGCGCGAGGACACGGTGGGCGCGACAGGTGGCGTGCCGGGCGGCGAGGCGTCCCGAGCCGCGGCGACGAACGCCGCCCGATCGCTGCGCAGCACGCGCGCGAGCACCAGCACGGCCAGTGTCATGAGCACCGCCACGTCGGTCGTGTTGGCGGCGTCCGGCAACCCGGGCCTGCCGTCCGCAGTTGGGTAGGCCAGTCGCAGTGCGAGGTTGAACAGCGAGTAGCCGGCACCCACCCCGAGCACCCACAGCCGCAGCCGCCGCCGGTCCTCCACCAGGTCGCCACGCCAGCCGGCGAGCGTCTGCGCCGCCGCGAGCGCCGCGAACGCGACGCCCGCCGTCGTGAGGACGGCACCGGTGACGCGCGCGAGTTGCGCCTGGTTCCCGGGCACGAGCACGAGGCATGTCCAGACGGAGAGCGCGGCGAGCGCCGCCCAGCAGGCCGGGTGCCAGCCGCGAAGCCTGAAAGCGTCGTCGAACAGTGCCCGGGTGAAGAGCCAGAACACGATCGCGTTGCCGGCCTCGAAGGCGCTCACCGGCCCGTGCCACCACGGCGTGGTGCCTGCCAGTCCGGGAATGCCGTGGATGGCGTGGGCCGCCACGCCGATCGCGAATCCGGCGCCAAGCAGCATGGCCAGGCGCGCCGGGCGGGCGCCGGCCGCCATTCCGTCGCGCAGCAGCAAGCCTGCCGTGAACGTGAGGAGGGCCACCAGCGCGGCGCGCAGGGCGATGTTCATCGCGCCTGGCCTGCACGCTGGCAGGGGACGGCACGGCAAGAACGGCGCGAAGGCGAGGCTGCGGCTGGCATGCGCCGAGCGTACCGCGCGTGGCCGTGGCCTGTCGGACCGCCCGCGACATACGCGAGTTGCGGAACTCGTCGCTGTGTCCGTATGGCGGGCATGTCCGCATGTTCACAACGCCAACAGCGCACACCAGCTTCGGCCATTGTCGGCTTCGCGCGCCTGTGTTGCCTGGCCACTCTGGCGTCCATGGTCATTGCGAACAACCTGCCCATGCATAGGCAGCACAAACCGCATGCCATCGACTCTGCCGGAGCATGAAGCGAGCACGGGCTACGCGGGAACTGGACGCGGGCTCGATCGGTGGGCGCGGCATGGGTTGCAGGCTGACGCCCGCCAGGGCAGCACGCGCACGCGCGGCATCGGCGATGCGGAAGTCGCAGTTCTTCAGGGCGAGTCTGGAAGCCGAGAGGGGGTGCGAGCGTCGTAAGCACCCGGGCAACACGTATGTGTCCGCACTTGACGCGCTGGCTGCTGCCTGCACGGTGCTCAGGGGTTGTCGGCGGCCGGCTGCCAGCGATGCGGCAGCAGTTCCTCGATGCGACGCATGGGATGCGTCGGCAGTCGCGTGAGCACGTCGACCAGGTAGGCGTACGGGTCGTGCCCGTTCAGCTTCGCCGACTGGATCAGCGTCATGACCGCGGCCGCGCGCTGGCCCGCACGCAGTTATCCTGCGAACAGCCAGTTCAATCTTCCGAGCGCGATCGGCCGCATGCGGTTCTCGAGGTGATTGTTGTCCGGCGGCAGATCCCCGTCATCGGCGAACCGGGTGAGCGCCGCCCACCGCTTCAGGCTGTAGTCGATCGCCTTCGCCAGCGGCGTGCCCTTCGTCGCCCGTTGCCGCTGCAGCACCAGCCAGTCGTGGAAGCGGGTCAGGATCGGCGCCGTGACGACGACGCGATAGACGTGGGGAAGATGATCGAGACATCGGGAACAACCGTCGCACTGAGGGAGGCTCGACGATCTCGCCGGGAAAGACACTACGGAAGATGTGTTCCCCGGGCGCTTACGAGCCAGCTTGTTGAAGATGGCGTCCAGCGTGTGCGCCTGGGCGACCAGCATCGCTTCGACCCGACCCGTATCTCCGCCTGACGCAGCGCTGCTCAGCGTGCCCAGCTCCTGAATCAGACCGCCGAGAGACGTCTCCCCCACGTCCTTGTAGTACTCGGTCAGCGTGATGGAAGCCTGCACAGAAGGTCGAAGTAGGGCGCGCGCGAGGGCCTCCTCGGTCGATTCGGAAGGCGACTTCGGGGTGGTGTTTAGGGTTTGCAGATCACTACGATCGTGCGTGGGCGAATTCAATGTTTCTGTTGATCTTGTAGCAGAGGTAGAGGCTCGAGAGCAGGAGCGCGAATACGGCGTGAAACCACTTCTCCGAGTCGCGAGTTGCACCAACGAGTACGTTGAGCCGATTGCGCATCGCGAACGTCCAGACGACGTTGGCCACGAGTGCGAGGGTGGCTATGGCGATGCCTAGCTCATCGGGCCAGTAGATCGAGGGGAATACAGCAGCCGGGATGTCAGAGACGACGTTGAGCAGCTGTGCGCCAATCGCGACCTGCCACACTAGTGGCGGCACTGGGTTTTGCGGCAGCAGGCGGTTGAGCATCCTGCTTCGGTCGTAGCTCCAATAGTACGAGTAGATTCCCAGAGTGACGACCGACACGGCGAGTAGCCACAACGTGGAATGTCGCGGAAACGCGGCGATCCCAACGCCGACATCATCGCTTGTTGCGTCAGATTTCGGCGGAGCGTATGGATTTGGCATTTGCTGGTCTGGCATTTCGACGCTTCCTGGCGGTTGAGTGACTTAAGCTGTCCGAGTGGTGCTGCGGACAGGCGATTCAACTCGTGCATTTGTCGCCCGGTCAATGTACCGCCGTGGGGCGGCCGATGGCGTCATGGTGGCGTGTGTCCGCGGACGCATTGATGGGTGCCTGAATGCGGGGCGATCGGCGGACGTTGGCCGTGGGGTTGTACGCACGTTGCGTGCGGACCGACCACGGGCTTGCGCGCCGGGGCCGCTGAGGCTGTCAGTGGGCGATCGTGAGCATGTTGGATAGCGTCAATCATCTTGGCCGGCCAAGATGATTGTCGTCGTCCAGACCGAGGAGCTCCGCGCCAATCGAGCGCAGCAGCACAGCGTCTGCGCCTTGGGACAGCACTTTGCCCTCGATGCTGGGCTCGGGAAGCTCCACCTCGAGCTCGCTGAACGGCATGGCCATGCGCATCTACGCTCGCAGCGCGCTGCCGAAGGTCGTGATGTCGGTACCGAATGCGCCCGGGAACGCTTGCAGCGGGTCTGCGCCGGCGCGGATGGCACGCACATAGCCTGCCAGTTGTCTCTTGCGCTCAGGGTCACGCAGAAGGTAGTGCGTCAGTAGCAAGCTCTGCGCGTAGAACGCGGATGCGTCATCGCCCGCGAGCATCCCCGTGCTTGCTGTCAGCACCGTCTCCAGAGGCAACCTGCGCGGACGGATGCGGTTCATCGACGACGTGTCCAGAACCAGGCTGCGCAGGCGACCGGGGCTCGCCACACCGAGCCGGACCTGCGTGCCATCGACGTTCGCCGTGGAGAAACACTCGGCAAGTCCCTCGACCAGCCAGGTCGGCATCGCACCATTGCCGTACTGGTACATGAAGTGATGCGTGTACTTGTGTTGCAGGATCACGTCCGCGACACCGAACAGTCGTCAGACATCAGGGCGACGGCGCGAACACCCGTCGGGTCGGCGATGTAGACGCCGATGGCACGGGCAGCCAGGCCCCGTGCTGCGGTACGGAAGTCGACGAGATCGCGCACGAGGTAGACGTGCAGGCGTGGCGCGGGTCGCGCCTCGTCCACCGGGTAGTACAACGCGAGCAGCGCGCGGAAGCGCTCCAGGCGACGTGTGTACTCGCGCAATCGGGTTTCGCCGGCATCCCCGTACACCACGAAGTGCGGGGACTCGACGCGGTGCCAGTCGGCCTTTGCGGTCGTGGTGAGGAGGCTCGCTGCCAGCAGCACCGGCAACATCACCACAAGGAACGGTCTGTTTGTACGTCCATGTGTCCTGTCTCCCCGGGCGTGACGCCCCCGCCCCGCTCGATCGCCACGCGCAGCCCGTCGATGCGCGTGTTCCCCGACGCTGATCTACAGGTACTTCGGGGCCAGCGCCATATGCCGGAGCACCCGTCGCAGGCATCGGGAATCGTGGCTGCGCGTGGCGCGCTCCCCGGCGGTCTGCTTGGCGTGGGCCAGGCTGACGCACGCGGGTGCGAGGCGATCCCTTTCCCCCAAAGGGGTCTCGCGGCTCGCAAGCTTCCTGAGCGCCCGGCTCGGCTGCGCGAATGCGGTCGCGACGCTGCCTCTGCAGTTGTCAGGTCAACCGCCACCCCTGGGACACGCGAGCGCCACGGGATGTGGCGCAGCCAGATCGCAGGGCATCCGCTAGGCGAGGCGGCGCCTCGATGCGCTGCGCCTGAACTTCCAGAAGCTCAGGCCGCCCGCCAACAGGATCGCGAAGCTGCCCAGCGCCAGCAGCAGAAGCGCGCGCGGACCGGCCTTGAGTACGTCGAACAGATCGACGTTTCCGGTGTGCCAGAACACCCACTCCCCACCGAGTTCAGTCGCCAGGCGCTTGTTGCCTGTTTCAAGGACAACGATGCCGTCGCCGGTGGCAGGGTCGTATCGCGCGGTGGTGTTGATGGCTGGCGCGTTGTCGCCGTCATGGCCGACGATGAATTCGGTGGCATTGCTGCCAGCGGCGGGAGCGCTGGGTGCGTAGAGAATCAGGCCCAGCCCCCAGATATCGGCGCCGTAGCGAGCGGCGTGGGGCCGGCGCATCTCCACGAGCGTTTCGGGTCGCAGCACCCCACGCCCCGGCCGCTCACCGGCGGGCCCGGGGAGCTGAGCCTGGATAAAGCGCGTCAGGTCCGCCGTTGAGGTGTAAAGGGACGCGGCCGCCTTGGCGGTGAACCGATAGTGAGTCGTTCGCGAACCGTCGACGTCGAAGAACTCCGCGACGTTGACGCCGCCATCTGCGGGCAACCCGAAGCTGGAACGCGACATGCCGAGTGGCACGAGCACGACGCGCCGCATGTAGACGTCGAAGGGCTCCTGTGCGGCTTCCTCGATGATCAGCTGCAGCAAGGTGTAGCCACCACCGGAGTAGCGCCACTCACTGCCCGGTGCCAAGCCAACGCGAACCGCACCGTCACGCCCGGGCGAAGCATCGCGGGCAAGTGTCAGGGAGTCTTCAATGGTCTGCAGCTTCACGCCCGGCGGGAAGCCGGCATAACCAAGCCCGTCGGTAAGCCCCGCCGTGTGACTCAGCAACCGCCGCACGGTGACGCCGTTGTTGTCGAACTCGCCTGCTGGCAGCTTCCAGCGAGTGAGGTAGCGGGCAACGGGCGCATCGAGGTCGATGCGCCCGGATTCCACCAACGTCATGACACCCCAGGCGGTAATCCACTTGCTGAGGGACGCAACCTGGAACAGCGAGTCGCGATTCACCGGCCGTCCGGTCGACACGAAGTGCTCGTCGTGCAGCCGCCCGTTCTCGATGAGTGCGAAGGCGAGGTTGCCGCGGGACTCGGCGGCGATGCGTTGTCTGGCAGCACTCATGAACGCGCCGGTGTCGCCATGTGGTGCAAGCGCGGTTCGGCCCCAACCGCCCAGCGTTCCGACCACTACAGTTGCGGTCCAAACTGCGAGCGCGAGAAGCGTCACCAGCGCGACGAGTGCGCCAGCAGATCTGACTGGCGCTGATGGGTTGTTCATGTCGCTTCCGTCTCGATCGTCAGCGTGGCACGCAGGCCGCGAGCCATCCCTGCGTACAAGTGCACCCCCGCGGGAAGTTCGGATTCACCACGCCGGCAACATCGCGAGCCCGGAAGGCAGGACGCGCATGCCGCCGGCTCGGGCCGAGCCTGGATGGAGCATCGTTCAGGGGGAGAGTGTGCGCAGAACCGATCGGTGACGTCGATGCGCGTCACGGGTTGATTCATGGGATGGCCGACTTCGTGTCCATGGATTGTGCGATGGGCTTGTTGCCGAGGTTCAGTGGGCGTCAGCTTCCGTTCTCCCGCGCGCACCTCGCATGCACCAGCCTCATGAAAGTGGTGTGCCGCGCCGCGTGCAGTGCGTGGCCAAGGGAGTCGGCGGCGGACCGTGGTCGGCCGTGTCACGCCAGGCGTAGAAAGCGCTCGTCGAGACACCGAGCACTCGATGAATCGGATGAACTGTCAGGTCCGCCCGGTACGCCTTCACAAGTTCGCACTCGGAAAGAACGCCTTCTCACCATTGAAGGCGAAACAAGGGTCGTGCCCTTTGCCAGTACGTCGTGCTCCATCTGAAGTCGACGCACCTCGCGACGCAGGGGAATCAGCTTCACTCGCCCAGGAACGCTCTCGAATCCTTCGGCGGCCTCGTCGTACGGCTTGGACGCGCAGCTTCCGAAGCGCGATCCGCGATCGACCGGGCAGAGCAATCGAACTCACGCGACACCGTGGCGAGTGACTTCCCGACCCTGGCCGAACCGGGCATCTGCCACCGCAACGCCGCGGGTCGCGGGGGTCTGGTCTTCTGTTGTCGACTCGCTCCGAGGTGTTCGTCACCCGCTGCGACGCTCGTCGTGCAGCGTGGCCTCGAACTCGGAGGGCGCGACGCGCTGCGCGCAGACGCGTTTACGCGCCGGCCGCCCACATCACCGCCAGTCCTCGGCGGACGGCATCGGCAGCTTCGGATGATGGCTCGCGCGCGGAGATCCATCCACACGGGTCCAGAAGTAGCCGCTGTGTGAGTTGTCCATCTGCACGATGCGCACCTTCGCCGGATCAAGCGTTGGAATCAGCCGCGCGTTGAGCCCGAAGATGACCTGCTGCTCATCGTTCGTCTGCAGGTGCGAGACACAACCGCAGGTGCGGCACCGCCGGAACGCCAGCCCGGCATCACCCCACACGTAGGGCTCGGTCGCGTCCGGTGCGGGCGGCACCAGCAACTTGCGCTGATCATCGCCATGAAAGTACGTCCACAGTGCGCCGTAGCGACGGCAGATCGTGCAGTTGCAGTCGAGCACCCAGGTGGGCTGCTCGGCAATCTCGAAACGCACGGCTGTGCAATGACACGCGGCACGAATCATCCGGTTTACCCTCAATCAATGCCGCGACGCCATGGATCGCATGCCGGTGATCCGGAGGGCCGACAACCTCAGCACGCGGCGACTGCAGACGCCGGATTCTCCAGGGAAACGACGATACCCCATGAGGCGGGTGAACCGCGAGCGAGAGACGATCGATGCGATGGGCGCGAGTTCCGGACACTCTGCGGGCGCCACACAAGGGGCAGAAGCCAGGACACTTGCACGAGAACGCTCGCAGCCAGACGGGCCGGCTGCTCGCGCCGACGGCCGAGTGTGTAGGCAGGGAATCGACGTCGAAATGCGCATCCTTTGCAGCGCGGCGCGTGGCGGTGCGCAGCCCAGGTCAGCCCACCACTGCACGCATGCGCCGAACATCCTTCACCAGGAGCACCAGTGCAGTCGGCACGATGATCGACGCCGCGATGATCCAGAGGGTCGCTTGCCTGCCGATGTCCTCGTAGAGGATGCCCGCCAGAACCACGCCTGCCGGCGCCATCGCCACGGATCCCAACTGGTCATAGGCGGAGACACGCGAGAGCATGTGTGAGGGAATGCGCGTCTGCAGTGTGGTACTCCACAGAACACCGAAAATCTGTCCGGCGACACCTTGCACGAAGGCTGCCGCGAGGAGCACGTAGAGGTGGAAGGGCACGGTCATCAGCATCGCCAGCGGCGACCAGAGAAAACACATGAGCGTCGCCACCAGCATCGGCCGTTCGACGCGCATCCGTAACGCAATCAAGCCGCCGAAGATCGTGCCGCCGCCCCATGCCGATACGATGAAGCCCCAGTCGCGCGCACCACCCATCACGTCTCTTGCAATGGCAGGACCGATCAGTGCGAACAGCGACTCCATTCCCATGACGAGGATGGTGAACTGCAGGACGATCGTCCAAAGCCAGGTGTGGGAGAAGAACTCCCGGGCGCCCAGTCGAAGGTCTTCGATCATGGATGCAGGCTCGGTCGGGGCCTGCGCACCAACGCGCAGGCTCGCAAGCAATGCAGCAGCGAGGACGAAGGAGATGGCATCCAGCGCCAGGCTGATCCCGGCACCGAACGCAGCCACGAGAACTCCTGCCAGCGCGGCGCCGGCGATCAACGCCGAGCTGCGTGCGGCGCCGAGCAATGCGTTGGCGGATTGCAGCTTGTCCTGGGGTACGACCTGCGGAGTGAAACCCATTGCCGCGGGTGCGTGAAACGCGGTGCAGGCACCATTGACGAGCATGAGCGCGATGAGCAGCGGCACCGTGACTGTTCCGGTCAGGAACAGCGCGGCCACGGTGGCTTGAGACAGGGCAGACAGGAGGTCGGAAGTCACCATCACCGTCTGTCGCGACGTTCGGTCAGCGACGGCACCGCCAATCATGAGGATGACGATCTGCGCGACCACCGGCGATGCCAGGACGAAGGCACTTGTGCGGGTGGAACCAGTGAGGTCGAGCACGCCGAAGGCAATGGCAATCGGCGCCATGGCGCTGCCGGTCACGGTGATCAAGTAGGCCGTGAAGAGCTTCGCGAAGTTCCTGTCCTTCAGAAGCTCGAGGCCATCGCGCATGGTGCCCGTCAAGTCCGCTCTCCCGCCGCGCGAAGCATCGAGTGGGTGAACGCCACCAGACGAGCTGGGAAAAGGGCAGGTGCCGAACAGGCACGACGCCATGAGGCCGCGCAGTGTGCGGGTGCCACCTACCGAGGCGATTCAGAGTACCGGGACACGGCATGATGCTCAAGATCGCCGCCCTCGACTCGAGTGCCACCTGCGAGCACCGCAGTGACGAGTACCAGGATCTTGAAGCACTCGGAGATTCGATGCTCCCGACATGACCACTCGGCGGCGTTCGGGCCGAAGGAGACGCTTTTGACTATGCGGGTAGTAGGGACCTTCCCGAGCTGGCGAAGCCGTTCGACATCCACCCAGGCAAGATCACGGGTCGACAGACCCGGCTTGTGGAGCATGCCGCCCGTGTCTCGGGGAGAAGACCAGGTCCGACGCATCGAACCGGAACATCAAGACCCTGCGCGCGACGATCGAGCAGCTCAAGCTGGAGGACGATCACGGCGCTTGTGCGCCCACGAATGCGGGCAAGCTGTGTGCGAGATCGTGACCAGCGATCAGAGCGCGGGCCGCACTCGAGTCCGGCCAGCGCGACGCCGGACCTTGCCGGCCCTGGCAGCGCGTCCCAACCGGCACTTGCAGCGCGAGTGCCGCGTGAGCACCGGGGCGACGAGACATGAGCATGCTTGCGAGGCTGGTGCCGGGGCCTGCCCCCTGCCCGCGCATCAACTCGTCGGATCAGCCGACGCAGACTGGCCACTGAACACTGTCATGCGCCTGTTCGATCAAGCGGAGCTACCTCAGCCGTCTGTCACGTCAGCGCACACCCCTGAAGCGCCGCTGATCGACCAGATCTGGATCGTCGCTTCATGCGCTGCTCGACTTCCCTGCCACCAGGCGGGGCTGGCGCAGATTCTCGATCCGGCAGTCGCGGCGAAAGAAATGTAGGCGTCGCTTTATCGAGAGGCTCACCGATCTTGACGACTTCAGTTGATGGTTGAAGGTAGAGCCGCGCCGACCTTGAAGCGGGTCACCTTGCCCTGCGGCCCTTTCCTCGCGGCGCCACCCCGCAGTTGCGCCAGCTGCGGTTCTTCCAGCACCTCGGGCGGGCGAGCGTCGGCAACCTTGGTGTGTCGATCGTGCTGTCCGTTCCTTTCCTGAGTCATCGGCGTTCTCCGTCCACTGAGTGGCTGTGATTGGCTGCACGCGGCGGCCCCGCCGCATGTCGCGTCAACACGATCGCCGCTGCGCTCGACGCGCGCATCGGCCGGATGGCCGATCCAGACTGTCTGCATCTGTCGGCCCCCGCGGCGGCAGTGGTTCGAGCCATGGGCAAATCAACCTGCACATCCAGTGCAGAAGGCAGGTCGTGCGCGTTGCCACCCGTTGATCAACGGCCCGCCGGGGGACGCAGTTGCGGCGGATGCCGCCAGTGTCCGGGATGATTGCCGACCACGAGCCCGAGCGAAACTCCCGGGCCGCAGGACGGCATGCCACCAGGAGACTCGGGACTGTCCTTCGCCCCGAAGTCCGGCCAACCCGTGGAGCTGCGCAGCATCTCGTTACACGTTCGCATGACGGACGGCCACGCCAACATGACGACTTTGACCAGATCGAGAATCAGGCTGCAGCGCGAATGTTCCCACGAGAACTAACCCGCTAGCATGCAGCCCGGACCACCCGAAAGAGTACGCGACCATGACAAGAGCATTTGGGGCATTCCCCGAACATCGACACCCCTTTGAGGCAACCCCGGTTCATCCCGCAGGAAGCACGACGGTGCTGTATCAGGGCAAGGCAGTGACCTTGTCTGAGACCGGTGGCGGCGATGCTCTGCTGATCAGGCCGGAGGACCTCGTGCGCGTAAACGGCTTCGAGCTGAAGCCCGAAGGCGCGTGCTTCGAGGATCTCTGCATACCGATGAAGGCGCACCTGCTGGTGCAGCGCAACGGAAGGCAATGGTTCGACCTGACCGCGTTCGCAGATCTGCTTGGCCAGCCCTATGTGGCCGACAAGGAAACTGCCGTATGGAGCTTTGCCGAGATTCCGGCGAAGCGCGAAGGCATGATGGTCAACGCGATGGCCCCGGACTTCGAAGTCAAGGACCGTCAGGGAAACGTCGTTCGGATGGCCGACTTCAAGGGCAAGAAGACGCTGGTCGTGACATGGTCATCCTGGTGAGGGTGTCTTCTTGACGTGCCCGTGTGGCAACGTGTGTATGAAGAAATCAACGACCCGAACTTTGCCCTGATCTGTGTTGCTGAAGATACCGGCGGCGAAGCCGTTGCGGGCCCGATCTTCGATGCAGCCAACCCGTCCTACGTGCAGGTCGTGGACGAGGACCACCTCATCAGCAGCGTGTTCAATTTCGTGAACGTGCCATCGGCTGCGTGGATCGATGAGGAAGGCAGGATCGTCAGAATCGACGAAGGTACCTATTCCCGGACGCACCAGTTCGGCGAGGGCGACCAGGCAATCTCGTTCGGCAACGACGTGTACTCACCGGCACTGAAGGACTGGGTAGCGAAGGGCGCCGCCAGCAAGCACGTGCAGTCCGCGAAGACCGTCACGGGGAACATCCGCCAACAAGGCTTTGACCAGCAGAAGGCCGATGCAGCCTTCCGGCTGGGCAACCTGTTCCGCGCTCACGGTGAAAAGGCGAAAGCCGATCACTATTGGGCACTGGCCCGCTCGCTCAATCCGGACAGCATCAACTTCTTCCGCCAGAACCTCACGCTCACGGAGGAGGGATCCGGCGGCGAGACGTTCAGGCAGAAGATGGGTGAGTACGCGGCGCAGGGCAAGGCGTACTACCGGCCCCTGGATATCGAAGGAACATAGGGGGCCCGGTTGCGGATGGCAGAAGCTCACTGCAACTGAGTGAGCCGCATGCGGCGTCGTCTGCCCATAGCGCTGGGCGACGTCGCGTTCTGCATCCGTCGGTTCCGGGCGCTTCGAAGGCGCGACGCTGGTATCCGACGGCGACGGCATGCTCGGCATCGTCCACACGAACGATCGCAACGCCGCCCAGGAGAGCCGGAAAAACCTGAAGCGCCTGGATGCAGGAGCACACGGAACAGCCGGTGACTGCTGCGCAGCATCGATCGGGGCAGGGAGTTGCTTCCGCGGACACGCGGCGCGATCGAGCACGCCAGCGCAGGACGACGGCCTGCCCATCGCCCATGGTCTGAGCAGCGCAACTGCCAACCATGCTCCACCCCGGAGTCGCCAACGAGGGCTCGGTGCGGGCGGATGCGCTCGGCGTCTTGCAGGCCCGCCTGAAGAAACGCCTGCCGAACTTCACCCAGCAGGCGTGGTGCTGCGTGGTTGCAGCCGATGGACAAAGCGATCTGCCTCGAACCCTGCGAGTTCTTCCGGGTCCCGCACGAGCACCGCCTGCAACAGGTAGATCCTGCCATCGATGCGCGCGCACACACGCGAGTCCGCGCGAATGTTCGCCAGCCAGGCCCTGCCCTCGGCGGGATCGATGTACAAACCGCCGTTGCGGACAACGTCGTTGATCTCGACGGAGTAGGGGTCGTCCGGGCTTGTCTCCATCTGAAACACGCCATCCTGCAGCGACGACCAGTCACTCGGGGCCGATGCCTCCACCCGCCCGTCGAAGGCTCCACCCGGAATCCCATAGAAGGGTCTGTCGCAGCCGGAGAGCACGGCGACGAGCGCAAGCAGCAGCACGATCGAGGGCAGCGAAAAGGCTGGGAGCTGCATGCGCATGACCTTGCTGCGATCGTTCGTCGCCGTGGTCGAGACAGGCTCGTTGAGCCGCACCGCGATCCAGCTTGGGTAGACGCAGCCGAGCATCAGCAGGCATAGGCGCGCGCTGGAGCGACTGCTCGGGGCAACGCCGTTCGATCGCCGACCCGACGGCCTGGTGCCGACCGCTCGCGCACAAGCGCTGTTCGACGTTGCCAGCGGCATGCAGGCGCTGGCGTCCCGGGCGGAGGAGGGCTTCGGCGAAGGGACAGAGCGCATCGCCGGGGTCATGCGCGTCACCACCAGCGAAGCGTTTGGTGTACACGTGCTGCCGCCGTGGCTGGCCGTCTTGATGCGCGAGGAGCCGGAACCGGACCACGAGCTTGGCGTCACCCAACGCGCCGAGAACCTGCTTCGCCGCGACGCCGACATCGCAGTGCGCTTCGCCCGGCCTGAACAGGACGCCGTGATTGCCAATCGGGTCGGCCAGGTACGGCTGGGTCTGTTCGCCAGCGCGGACAATCTGGCGCGGCACCGACCGACAGCAGCCGGCGACGAGCCCGTTGTCGAGCCTCGCAGCCGGGGCCGTGCACGCAGAAGCCGCAACGATTCGCGAACCACGGCTCCGAGCGCGTGCCGATGGCAGAAGACTGGCGCTCCGACCTGCACTGCATGGAGAACCATGCAGGTGCAGCGCCATTCGAATCTGGAGGCGTCGAAACCGTTCGGCATCCTTCAGGGTGCGGGTTCCGATGCCGGGCGCGGCTGCGTTGGCCCTGTCCATGTGGGTGCAAGGCGGCGTCCGGGCCGCCGAGCCCTGGGGACGGGAATCGCCCGAGTCCGCCGCAGTGGAAGCACGCCGACTAGCGGCGAATGTGGTGTCAGCCCGTCCGCGGCCCCGCGATCTGCACCTTGATCCGGTCGGGATCGAAGAAGAACACGATGCCGAATTCGGGGCTGCCGCCAATCGGACCCAGCTGTTCGAACCCGAGCTCGTTCATCGTCTTCACCGCGGCAGTCAGGTCCTTCACGTAGAAGTTGATGCGGTCGATGCCGAGGTGGTTCACCGGCGGCGGATAGGCCGGCGCGTTGTCGTAGGGTTGCTTCCACTGCCGCAGCTGCAGCGTTGCGCCGTCGGTACCTTCCCCGAGACTGATGTCCACGCCGTCGAACTCGATCGGGCCATCGAATCCGTGGGCTGTCGCGAACTCACCGGCACCGGCCAGCGAGCCGGGTGCCGACTCCGTGAAGCCGAGCAGGCGGTAGAACTCCCGCGAGCGCTCCAGATCGGAGACGTTCATGTTCGTGTTCACCAGCCGGATCAGGCCAGGATTCGTGGGCGTCGCGGCGCCGCCGGTCGTCGCCATCAGTTTCAGGAACGCACCGTCCTGATCCTTCATGAACACGAACCGCTCGCCATTGGGCGCTGTTGCAGGCGCGGAAACGAACTCGACACCCCTGGCCTTGAGGTGCGCGTAGTCGCCGTCGAGGTCCGCCGTCGAGTAGGTCGCGTAGGCCATCCCGATGTGGTTGAGACTGGCGTAGGGCGGTTCATCGCGATAGGAATCGCCACGGAACTGCACCGTGTCCACGAACGGCGGCACCGGCGGATCTTCCAGGCTCGTGAGCGCGACGTGGATCAGGTAGTCGTCCTCGAACCCGAGCGACCGCGCAAAGGTGGTGCTCGTCTCTGGCCCTGCCGGATAGATCTCGCCCTTGAAACCCAGCGTGGTGTAGAAGGCGCGCTGGCGCGCCATGTCGCTCGAGTTCAGCCCGAAGTAACCCTGGCGCAGGAGCCCGAGGTCGGCGCGGGTGACCTGCGTCACGCGAACGCTGCAGGTGCCGGCAGACCCCGCCGGGATCGTCACCTCGATCCGGTTGTCGGTCCGGAGCTGCAGCGGCAGGACGATCTCGCCACTCGCGTCCAGGGCTTGCGACCCAACCACTTCCTGGTCGTTGATCCTGATCCGTGCGTTGTCGACGCCGCTGCTCCGGAGCACGAGCTTCGCCGGACCGTCGATGGCCCGGAATGCCGCCGCAACCGTGGTCGGCGCGTCCGGTGCACGCTCGACGGTCTGCGGACCGAAGCGGGTGAGGTTGGCCTCGAACATGTCTTGTCATCCACGCGTGTCAGTGAAGAGGCCGAGACGGTAAACGACACGGGCGATGAACGCGAACGGCGCGCGCGGCGCGCTCGCTCACCTCGACGACGACGCGCCGAACCGCGTGCGCCGACGGTCCTCCCGGATGTCGGCACGCGTGCAAGCCATCCTTCCGCCTTGGTCCCTCGCATCGACCGTGCGACGATCGGGGCGATTGGGGAGCGGTTGCGCAAGGCGACCCGCCAGCTATCGATCACTCCCGTTTTGGCCCACAGGGCACGCATGCGGCCGCCACGGTACGTGCAGTGCGATGCCCGGCACCCACGGCACGCACGTGCAGCACGTACCCGCGCCCTGCAATCGAGGACATCCCTGTGTTGAAGCGTCTGCTGCTTGGCTTGCTGGCCCTGGTGTTCGGCAGCATTGCGCTGCTCGCCATTGCGATCGTGGCGTTGCGGCCGGGCGAACGCCCGCCGGTCAGCATCGACTTCACGCGCTACCTCGCGCGCCACGACGCGACGGCTGCACCTACGACCGCGTCCTTCGTCGCCACGCCCGGTGCTGGGCGGCTGCTGGTGACCTGTGCACAGGCGACGACGCAACTCGGCGTGCAGCTCAACGGCACGCCCGTGGTCGATGCCGCGAAGCCCATCGACTGCACGAGGGGCACCGAACTGCCCGTCACCCTGGCAGCGAGCAACACCATCGAGGTGCGAACCGATGCGGCAACGGCAAACGCCACGACCCTGCGCGTCAGGCAACGCGCGGACGTGCAGCTGCACGTGCTCTCGCGCGTGCACTACAACACCAACGTCAGCAATTTCGCGGCGTCGCGCGCGTTCTACGGCAAGCTCGGCTTCAGCACGATTTCCGGCTTCCCGGATACCAACACGCAGGAGATGGCGCGCGCGATCGGCATCGAGACACCCACGAACTACGATGGCTCGAAGGGCGAGTGGGCCGGCGGCTACCTGCTGCATGGCGAGCTGATCGGCCTCGGCGGCCTCGGCGAGGCCATCGACCTCATCGAATTCACCATACCCCGCAACGAGGCGCCGCCCTACCGCCAGCTCAACCATCTCGGCATGGCCCGTGCCGCGCTGCTCACCACGGACGTCGACGCGGACTACCGCACCCTCGGCGCACAGGGCGTGCGTTTCCTGTCCGCGCCAGTCAAGCGTGCAGACGGATCTCGCTTCGTGATCCTCGAGGACCCGGATGGCACCTTCTACGAACTCCGCGAGGCAACGAACGCGAGCAACGCTGCACCCACGGACGGTCGGACTACGAACATCTTCGATTTCGGCCCGCTCACCGTGAACGCCAGTGACTTCGAGCGCTCGCGTGCGTGGTACCAGATGTTCGGGTTCGAGCTCACGTCCCGACTGCCGGGCACGGTCTCGGCGGCGGAGGCCCGGGCCCTTGGTTTCGCGCCGCCCATCCGCACGCAAGGTGCACTGCTCACCCATGCGGTGGACGGCTCCACCATGGAGCTGGTGCAGTGGATCTCCCCGTTCGACCCGGAACGCGCCTACCCGCTGCCGGTGAACCATCTGGGCATCCATCGCACGGCACTCGCGACCACCGACATCGAGGCAGACGTCGCCGCGCTGAAGGCACAGGGTGTGGAATTCGTGTCGCCCATCACGCCCTGCTGTTCCGGCCCGGATGCCTCGGGGAGTATCGTGGCGTTCCATGACCCGGACGGCACCATCGTGGAACTGGTGGAGCAGCCGCTCCTGAGCTGGCTGATGCCGTCGCTGCTGCGGATGCGCAGCTTCCTCGACTAGCGCGCCCCCGCCACAGGTGCCGACACTCGACGACTTCCGCCTGCCGCCCATGCAGCCATTGCCCGGGCAGCGCAACGGTCTCGCGGCCGACGGGCACGGCTACGCGCACGTCGACGCCTTGCGCGGCGCGGTCGCATGAGCGACCGCAGCGACTATCGCAAACGCGCATGTCACCGGTACGACCATCGATGCGCGATATCGAACTGGATGGCGGCATCCTGAAGGTCGGATTGGACGACACACAGCGCGTGGTATTCATGCTCCCCGCGCCGAACACCATACCCGTGGCCGACGTCGGCGCACGCTTCGATGCCGCGCTGGCAACAGCGCGCCACGGCGCGCACTTCCTGGGCGACGTCAGCGCCCGATGACTCGCGCCGCGATGGCTCGGAGGTCAGTGCCTGCGGGCACCGAGGCGACGACGCCACATGCCCGCCACGAGCAACCCGAGTCCGATCAGGCCCACACCCTGCGGCGCAGGTACACCCGTGGGCGGGTTGCGGGGGTCCTCGTTGATGCCGATCCTGATCCGGTAGGCGCCGTCGTTGTCATCGAAGGCACCCGGGGCGCCGTTGAATCCGAACGCATCCGTGATGCCGAAGAACACCCGCGTTGTGCCGGTGGGCGCAATGAACTGCTGGAACACGTCGCTGCTGGTGACACCGTTGCCGATGTAGAAGACCTGCCCGAGTCCCGGCGAGAGGGTCAGGAAATCCGTGCCAAGGCCAGGCGTCGAGAAGTCGAGCGTGACCGGCGGGCTACCGTCAGGCACGCTGGCGTCGAGGAACACGCCCACGAGTGCCCCCTGGGTACCCCGGTATCCACTGATGCCACCGAACGCGCCGATGGAACTGCTGCCCGGCATGCCATTCCCTTCCGGACCAAAGATCGGGGCGCCGAAACCATTGAAGAAGCTGATTCCGCCGCTGGCCGGGTCCAGCACCCGGATGACGTCACCCGCGCTGGCCGCGAAACCCGGAGGCAAGGTCTCGAGGATCTCTTCCGGCGTGGGGCCGCCGTGCCGGAGCAAGCCACCCAACCAAGCCTGGTTCGCGGGCGGAATCACGAGGTCCGTGCGCCCCGCGAGCCAGATCGCATCGCTACCCTCCAGCGACGTGACGATCACGGTGGCATTCGCGAGCTGATGAGACGCGAACGCAATGCCAAGCAGCGTCATCGCTCGCAGGGTTCGTCCAAACGATTCAATCGTCTTCATCGCGATTCTCCAGAAGCGACAGGGGTCTCTCGGAAGCAAGCAAGGTGCTCGCCAACGCAGTCAAGCCCTTGAACTTGCGTTTGCTTGTCGGCACCTCGACACGCGATTGTCGTCGACCTGTAAATTTCCCTGACACAGTTTTGCTTGACACGTGCGCGCGATCTGGGTCTTCCAGTCGGGATCAAGGCGCTCCGACCCCAGCTCGCTGTCGCCGCCAATGGCGCAGTCGCGACATCGCCGGTGCCTTCACATGCCGCCATGGGGACCCCGGCCACGGCGACACTGTCGCTGGACGATCCGGGTGATTTCGCCGACCGTCGCGCATGGTCCCCGAGGGCAGGGCGACCCCGGGCGGGCAGTGCTCGACCCGCCGCAGGAACGCAAGTCGCCGCAGGAACGCGAGTCAATGAAGGTGAGCCGCACATGAACGAACCCCTGATCGCCACGCACAGGCAGCCCTGGTACGACGTCGAGCACGGCATCCTCGACCGCCGCGTGTTCGCGGACCGGGACATCTACGAGCTCGAGCTCGAGCGCATCTTCGCGCGCGGCTGGACCTTCATCTGCCACGAGTCGCAGCTGCCAGACGCCGGCAGCTTCTTCATGAGCTACATCGGCGAGGACCAGGTGATCGCGGTGCGTGATCGCGCGGGCAAGGTGCAGGTGTTGCTGAACTCCTGCCCCCACCGCGGCAACACGGTGTGCCGCGCGGAACAGGGCCGCACCGCGAGCTTCTTCTGCTCCTACCACGGCTGGAACTTCGACCTCGATGGCAGGCTCGTGGGCATGCCCGGCGAAGACACCTTCTATCGCAACGACATCGACAAGACGAAGTGGGGCCTCGCGAAGGCCGCGCAGGTGGAGAGCTATCGCGGGTTCGTGTTCGCCACGCTCGACCCCGCCGCGCCCGCGCTGTCCGACTACCTCGGGTGGGTCGGCCGGCTGGGGCTCGACAAGCTCGCGTCCCAGGGCGAGCTCGTGGTGGTGGACGGCATCCTGAAGAACCGCGTCAAGTGCAACTGGAAGCTGGCGGTGGACAACCTCTTCGACTGGTACCACGTGCAGGTGTCGCACGGCTCCGCGCTGAAGGTGAATGCACTCGGCAACCCCGAGTCCCTTGCGCCCATGAACCAGATGGTGATCCTCGGCGAGTACGGGCACGGCATCGGTGGTCCCGGCATCAGCGAGGCGCAGATGAATGACCTCAAGGCGCGGCTCGGCGCCGGCGAAGGCGGCTCGCAGTGGTACGACCAGCAGGCCCAGCGGCAGGCCGGCGCACGGGTGCAGGCCGAGCTCGGGCCGGTGGGCTCGCGCTCGCTCGGCCATCCCAACATCTTCCCGAACCTGTGGGTGGCGCTGACATGGCAGGTGTGCCTGCGCATTCCCCGCGGCCCGCACGAGACCGAGCTGTGGTGGTTCACGCTGCTGCCGAAGGACATGCCCGAGAAGGAACGCAGGCAGGCCATGTTCATCGCAACGCACCTGTTCGGCCCAGCCGGCCTGCTGGAGCAGGACGATGGCGAGAACTGGAGCCATTCCACTCGGGGTGCCGCGGGCCCGTACGCGCGCACGCTGCCCGTGAACTTCGCGATGGGGCTGGGCCACGATCGTGTTGCGACGCACGCCGGCTCCGGCCAGAGCGCCATCGAGACCGTGGTGAACGAGCACGGCCAGCGCTGGACCTACCAGTCCTGGCAGGAGTGGATGCGTGCCGGGAGCTGGGCGGAGCTGATGGCCAAGCATTCACAGCCGCCAACGGGGGTGGTGTGATGAGCGCGATCCGGGCAAGCGGCGAACTGGCTGCGCTGGACCTGCCGCAGCGCATGCTGCTGCAGTTCGAGGTGGAACAGTTCCTGTATCACGAGGCCGGCCTGCTCGATGATCGCAGGTTCGACGACTGGCTCGCGCTGTGTGCGGAGGACATCCACTACTGGATGCCGATCCGCCGCACCACCACGGCGCGCGAGGTCGCGAACGAGTTCACCGCACCAGGCGCGATGGCGTACTTCGATGACGACCATCGAACCCTCGGCATGCGCGTGCAGCGGCTGAAGGTCGGCCGCGCCTGGGCCGAGGATCCGCCGTCACGCACGCGCCGGTTGCTCACCAACGTGCGCGTGCTTGCCGTGACCGGGCCAGAGATCACCGCCAGCCTGAACTTCCAGCTCTACCGCACACGGCTCAACAGCGAGGAAGACAGCTGGATCGGCCGTCGCGAGGACGTGCTGCGGCGCAGCGCTGACGGTTTCCTGCTGGCGCGGCGGCACATCTTCCTCGAGCAGACCGTGATCACGGCGCAGAACATGAGCAACCTGTTCTGAGCCTCACGCCCCGTCGAACCCCATCGCAGCCCATCGATCAACAGCCGCCGGACGATCCCGACCCCATGTTCCAGCACGTACAGCCCTTCGCGGGCGACCCGATCTTCGCCCTCGTCGATGCGCACAACGCCGATCCCCGCCCGCACAAGGTGAACGTCTCCATCGGCATCTACTTCGATGACGACGGCAACATCCCGGTGCTGGCGAGCGTGCGCGAGGCCGAGGCAAGGATCCTCGCCGCGGGCGGCGCCAAGCCCTACCTGCCCATGGAAGGGCTGGCCGGCACACGCACGGCGGTGCAGGCACTGCTGTTCGGTGCAGACCACGAAGCCGTGACATCGGGCCGCATCGCCACCCTGCAGAGCGTGGGCTCCTCCGGTGGCCTCAAGGTGGGTGCAGACTTCCTGCGCACCTGGTTTCCAGACAGCGACGTGTGGGTGAGCGACCCGACCTGGGACAACCATCGCTCGATGTTCGAAGGCTGCGGCTTTCGCGTGAACACCTACCCCTACTACGACGCCGGCACCGACGGCGTGCGGTTCGACGAGCTGCTGGCAACGCTGAACGCGTTGCCCGAGCGCAGCATCGTGCTGCTGCATGCCTGCTGCCACAACCCGACGGGCGTGGACCTCACGCGCGCGCAGTGGGACGCGTTGATTCCCGTGCTCGCCGCGCGCGGCCTGCTGCCTTACCTGGACCTCGCCTACCAGGGTTTCGGCGACGGCATCGCGGAAGACGCCTACGCCGTGCGCGCGCTGGCCAGGACGGGCCTGAGTTTCTTCGTGGCCAACAGCTTCAGCAAGAGCATGAGCGTGTACGGCGAGCGCTGCGGCGCATTGAGCGTGGTGTGCCCGGATGCCGCACAGGCAGCGCTGGTGCTGGGCCAGCTGCGCTTCACCGTGCGGCGCACCTACAGCAGCCCGCCACTGCACAGTGGGCTGATCGTCGAGCAGGTGCTCGCCACGCCGGCACTGCGCAGCCTGTGGGAAGGCGAACTCGCGGCGATGCGCGAGCGCATCCTCGCCATGCGCGTGCAGCTGCACGCCGGCCTGCAGCAGCGCCTTCCGGGCCGCGACCTCGGCTGGGTGCTCGAGCAGCGCGGCATGGTCAGCTCCACCGGCCTGACTGCAGAACAGGTAGACCGGCTGCGCGAGGAACATGCGGTGTACATGATCCGTTCGGGGCGCATGTGCATCGCTGGCCTCAACACCCGCAACGTCGAACGCACGGCAGCGGCGATGGCCGCTGTCATCGCGGCGGGCTGAGAGCCTGTGAAAAAATCGTTCGCCTGCTACGCCGTCCGATCAACGGCTGCGACTGCGTTGTCTGTGGCGAAATCTGCGGTCACTTGCCTCGGCAAGCTCCCTGAATTGCGCCACAGACGCCTTGTCTCGCCGGCTGATCGGACGGCTCGCGACGGCGCCCGAATTTTTCA
>SXGT01379338.1_pt1 | contig 22214 bp, 20 predicted proteins | sample 3176221 | NCBI WGS metagenome assembly SXGT01 (sample SAMN11356862, study PRJNA531348) | freshwater metagenome | isolation source: freshwater sample F1-120 | place: China: Fuxian Lake, Yuxi | collected 2017-12-25
CGATCGTTCGGAGTGCATGGTGGCCGCCCTCGACAAGCGAGTACGCCCCACTCCGGGGGGCCTCGGAGTCTGTGTGTCCGAGGCGCTGGAGGCCGTCCTGGCCAGGGCCGTCGCCTTCAAGGAGGCCGATCGCCAGGCGGACGCGGCCGAGCTGCTCCGCGATCTCACGGTGGCCGCGAGGGAGGACGGGGCGATCGCCATGAGCGGGATCATGCCCGTGGCCAGGACGGAGCCAGCCCCCGTGGCCACGAGCTTCGCCGAGCGGGTGGCGGATTTCGAGCCCGGGGTGAGCGCCGAGCCCGCCGCCACCAAACCCGTCAAGAAGAAGAAGAAGCGGGCAGAGGCCAGCCGCGACGACGAGCCCGCCAGGGCTCCGGAGGCCGAGGCCCGCCCAGGTCCGGCTCGGGCCGTCAAGGCCGGGCAGGAGGCGGTCCCCCTCGAAGCCGTGGCTGGGGGTCCTGCGCCGAGGACGGGGGTAAGGCGGTGGGGGCTGCCCCTGGTTCTGGCGCTGGTGCTCGTCTTCGGTGGCGTGGGGGGCTTCCTGGCCTACAGGCGGACGGCGGCGCCCAAGCTGTGTCCGGCGGCCCCCAGGATGCTGGCGGCCCTCCAGAACGGGCTCCACGTCGACGCCTACGTGACCCGTGGGACCCCCAAGCTGGACGCCTTTGCCAGCGAGCTGACCAGGCTCCTGGAGGCTTACAAGAAGGAGTCCAAGGGCCGCTTCGATTACCGGATCATCGAGGCCAAGGACGAGGAGCAGAAGAAGGCCGCCAAGGAGGCCGGCCTGGCGGAGCAGACCTTCGGCGAGGCCGCCGGCGACAACGCCGCGATCATCCACAAAGGCTTCTCCGGCCTCGTCTTCAAGTATGGATCGGAGAAGGGCTTGATACCGCACATGGCGCCCGACTCGACCGATGGCCTCGAGTTCTGGATCATCAACAAGATCCACGAAATAAAGGCCAAGGCCGAGGGCATTTCCTACAAGCTGGGCGTGGTCAAGGGGCACGGCGAGATGGCGCTCTCCGAGCCCAACCTGGTGCCTTCGGCCATGGGAAAACCCAACATCCAGCAGATCATGAACCAGAACTTTCCCTTCTACTCCTTCGTGGACGTGGACCTGGCAAAGGGAGAAGTGGACAGCGCCCTCCGAGGGATGATCGTGACCCAGCCGGAGACCGACTACACCCAGGCCGATCTGGAGCGGCTCGACGCCTTCGTCATGGGCGGTCATTCGCTCACCGTCGTGGCAGGCGCCGCCAACGTGAAGGCGAGCGATCCCACGATGAAGGTCACCCTCGGGACCCACGGCCTGGAGCGCCTGCTGGGCGGCTACGGGATCGTCCTCCACAAGGATATCCTCCTGGACACCTCGAGGAGCTACATGCTCAAGGCGGCCGTCCAGAACAAGCCGACCGAGCTACGATTTCCTTTTATTTTGCTGGTGGAAGGGGACGCGTCCAAAGACCCGCCTGGCGCCCTCGACGCCAGGAGCGCTCTCTTCTTCCGCCTGTCGGAGGTCTCCTTCCCGCTCTCCTCGTCCCTCGACGTGGACGCCGCCAAGCAGCCCGGCGCCAGGCTGAGCGTGCTCGCCCGCACCTCCGACCAGACCTCCCGCCTGGAGCAGGACACGGTGCTGGCGCCCCTGGTCCCGCGCCCTCCCTCCCCGACCTCGGGCCCGGCCACCGTGGCGATCTCCCTCGAGGGCACCCTCACCAGCGCCTTCGGGCACGGCAAGAGCGCGGCGCCGACGAGGGTGGTGGTCATCGCCTCCAGCCAGTTCTTCGCCAACCCCTTCGCCAGGGCGGGCAACCCTCCGCAGGCGCTCTCGGCCATGCCGGGCATGAGCCCCGGCGTCGGGGGCGACGACGCCCTGACCCAGCTCGCCGGGCCCTACGCCCAGGCCCATTTGACGAGCGCCATCCTCGTCTTCAAAAATGCCGTGGACTTCATGACCATGGATCCAGAGCTGGCCATGTGCACGCTGCCGACGCCCAAGAAATGACCCGGACGCTCAGCCTGGGTCCTTGCAGCAGCGAAAGCCCGTGGAGTAGTCGTGATACCCGAAGCCGTGGGCGATCGTGCGGTAAGCGCAGCCCTCGCCGTGCTCGGTGGTGTCGAGCCAGAAGCCCCCCTGGAAGGTGCCGTTGGGATCCGCGGTCCACTCGTGGAGGTTGCCGACCATGTCGTGGACCCCCTGGTCCGTGACGCAGCCGGGGTGAGAGCCGGTGAGCGATACCGTCCCCTCGAGCCGGTTGTTCTGAGGATCGTTCAGCTCGAGCATGCCCCAGCCACGCTTCATGGTGCTTGCGTGGAGCAGCATCATCGGGGCTGCGCCCATGTCCTTGCATTTGCCTGCGATCTTGGCCGGACCATAGGGATAGGTCGTTCCCTGGGTCCCTCCGCACGCCGCGCGCCACTCCACGGGGTGGCAGAGGCGCTTGCCGGCCCCCTGGCACGCGGCCTCCGCCTGGGCGCCGCTCACGTAAGCCTGAGGCAGGACCCCGGCGGCGCTCCTGGCCACGTACGCTCGATCCCCCGCCGGGGTCTGGTGAGCTGGCCACGGCGCCAGGTGGCCCTCGGCCGTACGCACGAGGAGCGAGCCCTCGTAGCGATCGACGCAGAAGCGCCCTCCGACGCTGGCCATCTCGGCGGGGCAGGCGCCGACGCGGGGTGAGCCCAGGGCGCCCTCCGAGACCGCCCACAGCCGGGGCGGCGCGTAGGCGAGGATCGAGCGCTCGATCGTCCCTGGTGCGCCCCTGGCGAGCGCCCTGCCGGGCGAGGCGAGCGCGGGCTCGAGCGCGGAGAGGGCCGCCGCCACCTGGGCTCGACACTCGGGCGGAACGGACTCCGGCGAGGCCGCCCAGACCACGGGGACCGTGACGGGGAGCGAGAGCGCAAGCGCCATGAGCGGCCGGGCTATTCGTCGATGCCTCATCCTCGGGGAAGTTAGCAGAGGCAGCCGAGGTGCGCCTGGCCGCGACATGGCAGGCCCGGAGCGTCCGACCTCGGGAGTGGAGCGTAAAGGGTTTACGAGGCCTGGGCTCGATCCTAGGCTTGGCGCCCATGGATTTTACACGCATGGGACGCACGGGGCTCAGGGTGAGCCGGCTCTGCCTCGGGACCATGAACTTCGGTCCTCACACGAGCGAATCCGACTCGCACGCCCTCATGGACACCGCGCTCGACCTGGGGATCAATTTCTTCGACACGGCCGACGTGTACGGCGGGAGGAAGGGCGAGGGCTGGACGGAGCAGATCCTGGGCCGCTTCTTCGCCCAGGGCGAGGCGAGGCGCGAGCAGGTCGTGCTCGCGACCAAGGTCTACGGGAGCATGGGCGACTGGCCCAACGAGTCGCGCCTCTCGGCCCTCCACATCGTCCGGGCGTGCGAGGCCTCGCTCAGGCGCCTCCAGACCGACCGCATCGATCTCTACCCGATGCACCCCGGCGATCGCGACGCCCCCTGGGACGAGATCTGGCAGGCCATGGAGACCCTGGTTCACCAGGGAAAGATCCTCTATGTCGGCTCCTCGAACTTCGCCGGTTGGCATATCGCCCAGGCCAACGAGGCCGCCCGCTCGCGGCGCTTCCTGGGGCTCGTCTCCGAGCAGAGCCTCTATAACCTCCTCGATCGCACCATCGAGCTCGAGGTCATCCCGGCGTGCGAGTCCTATGGCCTCGGGCTCATTCCCTGGAGTCCCCTCAAGGGCGGCGCGCTCGGGGGAGCGCTGAAGAAGGCGAGCCAGGGCCGCCGCGCCGGCGAGTTTGCCCAGAAGAACATCGAGAAGCACCGAGGGAAGCTGGAGAAGTACGAGGCGCTCTGCGAGAAGATAGGCCACGATCCGGGCGACGTCGCCCTCGCCTGGCTGCTCTCCAACAAGGCCGTGACCGCGCCCATCATCGGGCCGCGCACCAGGGCCCAGCTCGAGTCCGCGACGGCGGCGCTCGAGATCAAGCTCGACGAGGGGACCCTGAAGGCGCTCGACGAGATCTTCCCCGGCCCCGGAGGCGCCGCCCCGGAGGCCTACGCGTGGTGAAGGCCAGGAAACCGAGGTAAGCTTCGCCATGCGCTTGATTGGTTCGATATGCGCCGGCCTGGGACTCGCGGCCGTGGCCCACGGGTGCACCTCCAGCAGCTCGCCCGGGGGCGCCGACGGGGGAGCCGGTCAGGACAGCTCCACGGACGCCCCGGCGCTCCCGGACGTCGTGATCACCGACGCCAGTGATGGAGGTCCAGGGGACTCCGGAGATCCCAGGGATTCGGGGGGCGCGCGAGACGGGGGCGACTCCGGGAGCGATTCTGCGGACGCGGGCTTTGCCTGCGGCCTCCTCGGCGGGGTCTATGACCGAGCCGCCAAGTCCTGCGGGACCGTGGCCGACTGCGCCATGGTCGCTCGGGGCTGCTACTGCGGCTCCCAGCCTGTCGTCGGCGTCGCCAGGATCTTCGCGGCTGCAGCGCAGGCGTGCGAGGCCAAGGCCGCGAGCTCCTGCGCCCTGGGGTGCCCGAATTTCCCCGGGCAAGTGGCGGAGGACGGAGCGAGCAACCTGGACGGCGGGACCATCCAGGTCCTCTGCGACGTCGGCCAGTGCCGCACCGTTCTGCGTTGACCGTTCTGCGTTGACCGTTCTCGTCGTTCTTCTGTTGCTCATCGAGCGAAGGGGACCTCCCCGAGCACCTCGCTGCGGAGCGGAGGATCGCCCAGGTGCCCGGGCTCCACGGAGATCCACGCCCGGAGCACGCGAAGCCGGAGCGTGTCCGGTGGAGCGTTCAGCCGGCGAGCGTCGGCGGCGGCGAAGGCGGAGAGCGCCTCGAAGCTGGCGGGGGACCCCCAGAGGCCCGCGATCTGCCAGGCCATGCCCCACTCGGACTGGGAGCGGAGCGGACCTGGCAGCGGGGTCTCCCGGCCATCGGGGCCCAGGGCGACCAGGCGCAGGTCGGGCATCTCGGGGCCGAGCACGTGCTGGAAGGTCGGGTAACACGCGAAGGGGAAGGCCTGGGTCTGGCCCCGGACACCCTGGATCGTCGCGCCCGCGAGGAGCGCCGCTCCGACGACCCGGGCGAGCGCCGCGCGCCTCCGCCGGGGACGGGCCCCGGAGCGCGAGGGCCCGAGGAGGCAGACATAACTCCCCCAGAGGCTGACAAAGGGAATATGGAGCAGGAGCTCCGAGAGCTGGTGGAACACGAAACCGCCCAGCGCGGCGGGACGGCGGGCCCGCGGGAAGAGGACGAGCACCACGAACAGGAGTTCGAATGCGACGACCGCAGCGGCGCCCAGCGAGACCAGCGTCGGATGGAGATCGACGCGGACAGGCGGCGTCCACCCGCCCCACTGCGCCCACTTCCAATACATCTGGTTTCGTAGGTTATCGCTCGTTATCCAGGCGAGCCCCGAGGTGCGCAGCTTCCAGAAGCCGGGAAAGAAGTAAACGGCGCCCAGCAGCAGTCGCGCGAAGGCCAGGGGGATATTGTATTCTGCACGTGGTGCTCGGCGCCGGCGCCCGGAGAGCCACGCGTCCACGGACAGCCCGTCTCCTGACGGGCTCGCGGCCAGGAGCGCCACGAACCACAGGAGGTGCATGTCGTGGAGCACCTGCCCGGTGAGCTGGCACAGCGCCAGGAGGTAAAAGGCCGATATCCCGGTGACGACCAGGGCGGATCTCGTGAACAGGCCCGCCAGCGCGCAGCCCGCCGAGCCAAGGAAGATCTGGCGCGCGGCGCCGGCCACCCAGGGCGAGACGGGCACGTGGGCGACGAACCAACCCAGCCCCTCGGGCGCGAAGCGGAGCGAGGGATCGAGGCGGGCGATATCCTGGGCCGCGTCCTTCTCGGGCGAGAGGAGGAGCAGCGCCACCACGGCCACGCGGAAGGCGCCGAGGGTCCGAGCCGTGGCGCACTCCGCTCTTCGCACCAGGCAAGCATAGGCGCACGGGCGGCCGGCGTCAGAGCGGGAGGTAGGAGTCCTGGTTGGAGTGCTCCCCGACGATGCTCTGCTTGAACAGCGGCGCCCCGGCCAGCACGAGATCCCGACACTGCTCGATCCTCATCACCTGCTCGGCTTGCTGGAAGGCGGGGACCCAGGATTCACCTGGGATCGCGCTCGACGACGACCCGGACGACCCCGGTGAGAGCTGCGCATAGAGGGCGTGATCGAAGTGGGCGCGAGGGTGAACCTGACCGTCGTGGACATGAATCGTCGGAAAGAAGAGCCGTGAAGGATCGCGCCTCGGGAAGAGGAGCGCCATGGGGTGAACACGGGCAGTGGGCGGCTTGCCCGCACCGAGGAGCTTTGCAAAGAAGCTCCGGCTGTCCCGGGTCGCCAGCTGGAATACGGCGAAGCCCCAGTCCGAGACCTGAGGCAAGGCGTCGAGCACCCCTGGGGCCAGGCGGAAGCGCGGATCCAGGCGCTCGAAATCCTCCCTCCCGGGCACGTACGAGGCGACGAAGTCGCCCACCTGGTGCACGACGAGCGAAGATTGCCGCCCCACGCGACGGCTCAGCAAGGACTGGCTCTTTGGCAAACCCAGGGTGAGCGAGGGGAAGGCCATGTCGAGGTCGTCGAAGAAGCGCGTGTATCCCTCCAGGCTCACGAAGCGCACAGCATGGTCCCCGCGGCCCGGCGCCACCGGCAACGGGAGCACCATCGCGACGGGCTCGCGGAACGCGACCTTCATCTCGTAGACCAGGACCTGCTCGGCCCCCCCCGCGGCGCGGGCGAAGCTGCGAGTGCCTTCCACCTTTACGACCGCGCCCCTGCGCCCCGAGAAGCAGCACATGTCGCCCTCCGTCTGCAAGCAGCGTAACACGCTCCCCGCCCAGACGACCTCCCGGAGGGAGACAGGGACGCCGCGGTCAGCAAGCCCCATGCCAGCTGCGTGAGACGCCGAGGCTGGATCGAAGGCCTTGCTCGCACTACCCTCGCTCTGGATGCACCTTCTCGCGCGTACGGCCTTCCTCGGTCTCCTCGTCGGCTCGATCGGGTGGAGCTCCATCGTCCGGGCCGACGGCCCTGCCATCAGCGAGGAGGCTCGCGGCCATTTCAAGGCGGGCGTCGCCCTGCTCCAAGATCCGGAGGGCGAGCGCGTCGAGCAGGCGTACAGGGAGTTCCGCGCGGCCTACGCGCTCAGCAACTCGCCCAAGATCCTCGGCAACATGGGCCTGTGCGCCATGAAGCTGGAGCGCGACGGCGAGGCCATCGATGCCTATACGCGCTACCTCAGGGAAGTGCCTGACGTCGACCCGGACGAGCGCGCTCAGATCGTGCGCGACCTGCAGACGCTCAGCATAAGCGTGGTGCGGGTGCAGCTCACGGTGAACGCCAAGAGCTTCGTGGTCACCGACGTCCGCGTCCCCGTGAAGGGCGAGCGCGTGACCAACGTGTACCCGATGGCCTCGTCGCCGGCCGCCCTGGGCATCCGCCCTGGCCACCACGTCATCACCCTACGGGCACCCGGCTTCCAGGACTCGGTCTGGGAGTTCGAGGCCTTCTCGGGGACCAAGGAGTCGCATGCCGTCACCCTCAAGGCCGACGAGCCCCGCCCCGCCCCACGTGTCGGCGGCGACGAGCCTCGCCCGGCGCCCCGGAGCGTGGCGCCGTGGGTGGTGGCCGGCGTGGGAGGAGCCTTGCTCGCGGCAGGGGCGATCACAGGCATCGTCGCGCTGGGAAAGACCAGCTCGATCTCGGACACGTGCCCCAAGGACGTCTGCCCGTCGAGCTTCGATCTCGAGGGCGCCCGCTCCTCGGCGCGCACCTTCGTGAGCCTCACGGACGGGCTCCTCATCGGCGGCGGGGCGCTGGTCCTGGGAGGCCTCACGTGGGGGCTCTTATCGGGCGGCAAGGGCGGCGCGGACGCCCCCAAGGTCGCGGCCGCCTGCAGCCCTCAGGGCTGCCTCACCACGGCGAGGGTGAGCTTCTGATGCGAACTCCCCTCGAAGGTCCCGCGGTCTGCGCTCTCTCCCTGGCCCTGTCGGGCTGCTTCGCCGTGACCGATCTCGGGCGCTTCAAGCAGGCAGAGCCGAACAACTCCAACTTCCACGATCTGGAGTTCACCATCCGAGGAGCGGACTCTCACGTCGAGCAGACGTTCGAGCTCCGCCTCGTGGACGACACCGACACCATCCTCATGCGCATGATCGCTGCGCCGCTCGGCGGCCCCAGCGCGACCTTCACCTTGCCCTCGGCCGTGCCCAAGAAGCAGGCCAACCTCCGTCTCTTCTTCTTCTCCGACTACAACAAGAGCGGGCGCTTCGATCAATCCCCTCCTCCTGGCGACCACGGCTGGAAGCTGAGCGTCGACGACTTCAAGCCCAGGGAAGCCTCGGACAACCTGGTGCGGGTCGTCTTCGACCACAGCACCAAGTTCGATCTCGTGGTGGGCAAGGAGTTCGGCAACCCGGCCAGCATCAAGCTCGGCAACATGGGCGGCTACCTGGGAAAGCGGCTGAACGTCAGGATTGCCGACGCGAGCTCCAAGCAGCTGGTGGGCCAGTATCGGGTGACCAAGATAGGTCAACCGGCATTTGACGTCGCCATCCCTGGCGTCATCGACACGGCGCCGGGCACCCGCTACGCGGTGCAGATCACGGCCGACGACGGGACGCCCGCGGCCGGCGCTCTGGAGGGCTTCCGCCTCGAGAAGGCCAGCGACAACGACGGCCTGAAGATCGACTTCGATCCGGTGCGCGACGCAGGCCTGAAGGACCCTGGTCCCGTCCCCCTGCCCTGAGGACAACAACTCCACGGTCGTGGCTGCTTTCCCGTGCCCGGGATGAGCCCGAGGCTCCGGAGCCCCGTCCATCGAAAAGCGGTCGTTCTAGGGGAGCGCCCGGGGCCAGTGTGGTGTAGGGTTAGCGCTCGGAGGGGTCTTGAGCCTCGATATCGGTCAAATTCTCGACGGCAAATACCGCATCCTTCGGGTCATTGGAGAGGGGGGGATGGGCGCGGTGTACGAGGGCGAGAACATCCGCATTGGGCGGCGGGTCGCCATCAAGGTGCTGCACGCTCAGTCCGCCGACGCTCCGGAGCTTCGTCGTCGCTTCGAACGAGAGGCCCACGTGGCCGCGAAGATCGGCTCGTCGAACATCTGCGATGTCCTCGATCTGGGAGACCTCCCCGACAATCAAAGCTATCTGGTCATGGAGTACCTGGAGGGAGAGGGGCTCGACGTGGTCCTCGCCCGGCGCAAGACTCTCTCGGCGAGGGAGCTCGTCCCTATCGCGTGCCAGCTCCTCGACGGCCTCGCCGCGATGCACGCAGCGAACGTCATTCACCGCGATCTCAAGCCCGCCAACGTGTTCATCACCAAGGTGGCGGGCGGGCGCGAGGGCGTCAAGATCCTCGACTTTGGTATCTCCAAGTTCAAGATCGCCTCCGAGGCCGTCGGCCAGAACACCGAGACGGGTGCGCTCCTGGGCACGCCGCTCTACATGTCCCCGGAACAGGCGCGCGGCCTCCCTGTCGACTTCCGCTCGGACCTGTACTCGGCGGGGGTGATCTTCTACCGGGTCCTCGCCGGGAAGCTGCCGTTCGAGGCGGGGAACCTGGCTCAGCTCCTCTTTGCGATCGCGCTCGAGGCGCCTCCTCCTCTCGCGCCTCTGGTCCAGGAACCGGACGCGTCGTTCGCGCCGATCGTCATGCGCGCGATGTCCAGGTCACCCGATGACCGCTTCGCCACGGCGCAGGCGTTCCGGGAAGCCATCGAGGCGTGGGCGAACGAGAGCCACCCCTCGCTGATGGTGCCCGGGAGCGGGGTCCCCGCTTCGGTGCTCGCTCCGCCCCGCTCCGCGGCGACGAAGGGGGAGGTCGTGAGCCTCGCGGCCTCCGCGCCCAAGCACGACGTCACTGCGCCAGGCTGGGCAAAGAAGACTCAGGACGAGGCTGGCTCCGCGTCGCACGCTCCTGTCGCGCTCGCAAGGACGAGCGTCTCGGGCGGCATCGAGGAGCCCTCCCCCGTCTCCGACGCTCGCCCGGGCACGCAGCAGAGGACAAGGATCGTCGCGGTGGGCGCCACGCTCGTTGTCGCCCTCGCTTTTGGCGGTTTCCAGCTCCGCCGAGGCCATGGCTCCGACGCACCCCAGCCTCCGCCGATCGCCGTTCCGGCGACGCCCACGGCCCAGACATCCCCTGTAGCCTCGGAAGCCGCCGTTACGCCGACAGGGACGTCCTCGCTCCCCGCAAACCCGGTAGCCTCGACCTCGACCTCCACCCCGAAGCCCACGAGCGCGCCCCTTCCGCGCCCGGTGGCCTCTGCGAGACCCGGTCCCTCCAGCGCACCGCCGGAGACGGTCGCCGCCCCCACTCCTCCGGCGAGCGCGGCGAGCAAGCCAGGCCGGAAGATACGCACCGAGCTCTGAGGAGCGCGGCATCGGCCAGGCGAGATCAGCGCGCGGGGCGCGCCTCGAGCGCAGCCCTCACCAGGCTCGCCACGTGCTCGGAGCGCGTGGCGTCGAAGCCCGATACGATGGAACGTGCGCTATACACAGAAATGGACGCTGCGCGGCAGGCGTCATCGAGGACGTGCGACGCCCCGTCCAGCTGGACGAGCGCGTGCGCACCGGCAAGGGTGAGGGGCCACATCGAGGCGTAGGCGGGCACGTCGGGGAGCGCGATGACGTCGAGGGCCACGCCGTCACCGAAGCGAAGCTCGGCGACGCGGTGAGGGATAGGGAGCAGCGGGCGAGGCTCGTCAGGCTGGACGGCCTCGGCCAGCTCCAGGAGAGCGCGGACGGTGGCCCCGAGCTGGCTCACTGTCCCGGCGAGCACGAGGCGGCCGTGACCGCAGAACCCCGGCGCGCACGCCCTCGCGGCCGCCGCCAGCAAACGCGGCAGGTCGTCGAGCGAAGCCATGGATCTCCTCTCGGCGATGTCGGTGAACCTGCGCACGTGACCGCTGCCCTCCAGGGCGAGGATCTCGGCGAGGATCTCGGCGTCGGGGGGGGGCAGGTCGTCGAGGAGCTGCGTGAGCGGCGTGGGTCCGCGCACACGGGCGAGGATGGCGGAGGCGAGGGCGCGATCGTCGTTCGCGAGGGGGTTGTTCTCGACGAAATAGATATGGGCCAGGTCGGCGCCGAGCTGCGCGGAGAGGGCGGCGAAAGCGGCGATGTTCCTCGCGGCTCGATCGAGCAGCTCGCGCGTGGACGCGTCGTGGCGCGGAAGGACCCCCGTGTCGCCAGGTGTGAACCTCGCGCCGCCATCGCTCGCCTCGAGCAGCCGCGCGAGCGCCTTCTCCCCCTGGTGCTTGCCAAAGACGACATCGATCAGGTGGCCGCCGTCGAAGCAGACAATGGCCTGGCTCGAGGCGGTCTTGATCGACAGGGTTCCGGTGCGGCCCTCGTCCGCGAGAGAGGCCACGAGGGGGAGTAGCGGTCCAGGCGGGAGGGAGCGCGACGCAGAGCTGGCCGTGGGGGGCGACCGCGGAGCGATGACGGCGAGGCGAGCGAGGATCGAGGTCGGATCGCGCACGCGGAGCTGGGCGCCACGCAGCTCCGCGTGCTCGTCTCCGACGAGCACCAGCACCGGAGGGGGCATGTCGAGCTCCAGGGCGAGCGCGTCGATCACCCCCAGCGAGCCGTCGCTCGGCTCGGCGAGCCCCTGCGCAACGAGCACCACGTCGTGCTCGTCGAGCCGCGCCTGTTCGCACGCGGCGGCGGCACTCCTGGCCAAGGTCACGCTCACCACGTGCGGGCGCAGGGCCGACGCGAGCTCGAGCAACCACTCCTCCTGGTCGTGTACGAGGAGCACTCGGGTGAGCATCGATCAGCTGCCCCCCGTCGGTGACAGGCCCTCGGCGAGCCGGTCGGCGACGAGGTCGGCGAGGAGCGGATCGGCTGCGTGGATCCCGCGAAAGCGCTGGTGCTCGAGCCGACCGCAGCACACCCAGGAGCCGTGCTCTGCCCGCAGCACGACGGCCTCGACATCGCCGCACCTGGGCAGGGAACGCACGTCGCGGACCTCCACGCCGGGGAGGTATGTCGGCTCGGCTCGGCGCTCGGTGCGCGCCGGGCCGGCGCGGGGCGGCGCGGCCTGCGGGCGCAGGACCGAGCGAGCGATGGCTCCCAGAGAGCGCCCCGGCTGGTCGGTCGCGATGAAGGTCGTGTGTCCGCCCCGCCTCGCGTCCTCGCACGCCTGTTCGACCACGGTCGTGAGCGACGAGATCGGCAGGTCGAGGGGGAGGATCGAGCGAGCCCCCGCGTCGAAGAGCGGCCGCGCAGCGAGGCTGTCGACGAGATCGGCGAGGGGGTGGGCGCCGAGATCATACGCATGGACGACCGACGTGAAATCCTCGGTGGCCCTCGTGCTGGCGGCCCGGAAGAGCGCGCTCGACCCTCCCCCGTCGTGAGGGAAGGTGGAGACGCCGAACCCCACGCTGGGCGTCGCACCCCGCTCGAGCGTGGGCCGGGCCCTCTGCTCTCCCTTGACGTGCGCGAGGAGCCGCCTGCGGCACGCGTGCGCGCCCAGAGCGTTGGTCTCGGGGAGGAGGAAGATCAGGGTGTCGGGCGAGAGCTCGGCGACGAGATCCGACGAGCGCAACACCGCGAGCAGCGCGAGCGCGAGCGCGCGAGTCCACGCTCCTTTCAGCGCCACGGCGGAGAGGCGTCGGCCATACCGCTTCGCGCGCTCGATCTCTCGGTTCCCGATGGCGTGGAGGTACGTGGACGAGTAGAGGTGACGCTCCTCGAGCGTCCCGAGCAGGAGGGCCGGCTCTCGTCTCCTGCGCTCGCTCGAGAGCTCGGCCGAGAGCGCCAGCCGCTCTCGGGCCTCGAGGATCCGCGAGCGCGTCATGCCGAGGACCCGGTGAAGCGCGTCGCCGTTGAGCGGCAAGGCGAGCAGCGCCTCGGCCCCTACGGCGAGGGCATCGGGGCCACGTATCGCCTGCGCCTGCGTCACCAGCGCGACGACCACGGCGCCCGGCGATACCATGAGCAGGTGGTGCACGAGCGCCAGCGCGGCCCCTTCGTCGAGGCCGATGTCGACGAGCGCGAGGTGAACGCACTCGCGATCGGCCATGTGCAGCGCCTCGCCAGGATCGGCGGTGAGGAGGAGCCGATCGCCCAGCTCGGCAACCTCTTGCTCGATCAGCGCGCACGAGGCTGGATCCTGGAGGACGACCAGCACGGCGAGCGGCTCGAGGCGGCTCGGAGCGGCGCTCATTCGGCGAGCTCGCCGGTGAAGACGAGGCTCGCCGGGCCACGCATGATCGCGTGTCCGCCACTCTGGATACGCACGTCCAGAGTGCCTCCGAGCAGGCGGATCGCGACGTCCCGGTTCGTTGGCGCGAGGCCCTTCCGGGTGAGCACGGCTGCGGTGGCGCAGGCACCGCTCCCGCACGCGAGGGTGATGCCCACGCCCCGCTCCCACACCACCGCGTCGGCGGAGGTCTCGCCTTGCACGTTGACGAACGCGACGTTGGTGCCTCGGGGGAAGCGCGGGTGGGTCGCGATGATCGGGCCCAGCCGTTCGACCTCGCTGCGAGGCATGTCGCCGAGGTAAATCGCGTGCGGGTTTCCCGCGTCGGCGAGGACGAGCGGGATCGGGAGCCCGAGGACCTCCAGCACGACGTCGTCGGTGACGCGGATCAGGCCCATGTCCACCGTGACGACCCCTTCGCCGTCGGCTGTTCGCTCGACGAAGCACGGCTTGCTGCCTGCGTCCGTCTCGAGGATGAGTTCGGCCGCCTGGAGGCCTCGGTGCCTCGCCACGTGGAGCGCCGCGCATCGGAGCCCGTTCCCGCAGGTCTCGGGCACCGAGCCGTCCGCGTTGATGACCTTCATTCGCGCGGCGGCTCCGGCCGAGCGAGCAGGCAGGATCAGGAGCACCCCGTCGGCGCCGACGCCGTGGCGGCGATCGCACAGGCGAGGCGCGGAGGCTACGGGCAGGGCGCTCTCGGCCTCGGCGTCGATGACGACGAAGTCGTTGCCCAGACCGTGGTACTTCGCGAACCGAACGCCACCCATCGGGCTCGAAGCTAGCACGGGTTACCGGTCTTCCAGAAAGGGTGAGCCCGCTAGGTCGAGACGAGGGAGGCCCGCAGAACGTCCTCCGTCAGCCCTTCGACCTCGATCAGCTTGTGGCGGGAGCTCTCGCCCCGTACCACGCGGACGGCGCGTCCGGGTCGGCCGAGCCTCTTGGCGAGGAAGGCGACGAGCTCCTCGTTGGCTGCGCCGTCGACCGGAGGCGCCGCCAGCGTGAGCTCAAGCTTGCCCTCCAGGATGCCGACGATCCGACTCACCCTCGCGCGTGGCTTCGCGTGGACCTCGAAGCGCAGTCGCCCGTCTTTGGCCACGATGATCAGCACGCTCTGATAGCCTCTCGAGCAGGATGGCACACCTGCGATGGCTCACCGCCGGGGAATCGCACGGACCGAAGCTCACGGTCATCGTCGAGGGCGTACCCTCGGGTTTGCCCCTCCTGGCGGAGGACATCGACCTCGATCTCGGACGCCGTCAGCGAGGCTACGGCCGCGGCGGTCGAATGAAGATCGAGCAGGATCGCGCGGAGATCAGCGGGGGCGTCCGGGGTGGCGAGACCCTGGGCTCCCCGATCGCGCTCACCATCGTCAACCGCGATCACGAGAGCTGGCGAGACCGGATGAGCCCCGGCCCCTTGCCATCGGTCCCCGAGCCGCTGACCCGCCCTCGGCCGGGGCACGCGGATCTCGCCGGCGGCCTCAAGTACGATCGCCACGATCTTCGCGATATTCTCGAGCGAGCCAGCGCAAGGGAGACGGCCGCGCGGACGGCGGCAGGAGCCGTCGCCCGGAGGCTCCTCGGCCTGCTCGGGGTCGACCTGTTCGCCCACGTCGTCGTCCTCGGTCCGGTGACGGTGACCGTGCCTCCCCTCCCCTATCCGGAGCTCAAGGCCCTCGCCCGCGCGTCGGATCTCGCGTGCACGAACCCCGACGACGCCTCCAGGATGCGAAGCGCCATCCTCGAGGCTGCCCACGCGGGCGACACCTTGGGCGGCGTGTTCGAGGTGGTGGCCCTCGGGGTGCCACCAGGGCTTGGCTCGCACGTCCACTGGGATCGGAAGCTCGACGGGCGGCTGGCTCAGGCGCTGGTCAGCATCCACGCGGTGAAGGCGGCCGAGATCGGCGACGGCTGGCAGGCTGCTCGTCTGCGGGGCTCCGAGGTTCACGATCCCATCGGCTATGACGCGGAGGACAGGCGCTTCACCCGGGCTTCGAACCACGCGGGCGGGCTGGAGGGCGGCGTCACCAACGGCGAGCCCATCGTGTGCCGGGCGGCCATGAAACCGATCGCCACCCTCAGGCGAGCCCTCCCGAGCGTCGACGTGTGTACCAAGGAGCCGTTCCTGGCCGCCTTCGAGCGGAGCGACGTCTGCGCCGTCGCCGCCGCCTCGGTCGTCGGCGAGGCGATGGTCGCGCTCACCCTCGCTGACGCGATGCTGGAGAAATTCGGCGGCGACTCGCTGGGCGAGGTGGCAAATAACCTGGCGCATTTCCGCGTCCAGCTCGGAAATTACTGATGCGAAGCGTTGTCCTCTCCGGTTTCATGGCCTCTGGCAAGTCGACGCTCGGGGCGTTGCTGGCCCGGCGGACGGGGCTTCCCTTCGTCGACACCGACGCGGTCATTGCCGCCAGCGCGGGGGAGTCCTGCGGCCGGCTGCTCTCCCGCCACGGCGAGGCGGCGTTCCGCGCCCGTGAGGAGGCCGTCGTCCGTCCTCTCCTCGAGGACAGCACCCCCACGGTGATCGCGGTGGGTGGTGGGGCGCTGACCAACCCGGAGCTCCGGGCGCTCGCCCTCTCCAGGGCCTTCGTCGTCACTCTCCGCGCGTCGACCGAGCGCCTGGTCGAACGAGCAGCGGAGGGAGGAGATCGTCCGCTCCTCGCCGGCCCCGATCCGCACGCCCGAGCGTCGGCGCTGCTCTCCGAGCGGGCCGCGGCCTACGCCGAGTGTCACGGCGAAGTGTGGACGGACGCTCTCGACGAGGAGGCTTCCGTGGATGCCGTCCTCGCGCTCGTGGAGCGCGCGCCGCTCGTGCTCCCTCTGGGGGAGCGAAGCTACCGGATCGAGGTGGTACACGACCGGCCCACGATCCTGACCGATCTGGTGGCAGGGCTGGGTCCTAGCGCCATCCTCGCCGTGACCGATAGCAACGTGATGAGGGCTCGAGGCGGCGTCCTCCAGGCCGCGCTGGAGTCGGTGGCGGTGTCCCATCGCGTCGTCACCCTGGCGCCTGGCGAGCGGCACAAGACGCTGGGGTCGGTGAGCGCCCTCTGGGACGCCGCGCTCGGTCACGATATCGATCGCGACGCGGTCCTTGTGGCCTTCGGCGGCGGGGTCGTCGGGGACCTCACCGGGTTCGCCGCGGCGACGCTCCTGCGTGGGGTTCGGTTCGTCCAGGCGCCCACGACCTTGCTGGCGATGGTCGACGCGTCGGTCGGAGGAAAGACCGGCTTCGATCACCCGGCTGGAAAGAACCTGATCGGCGCGTTCCACCAGCCCTCGGCCGTTGTGGTCGATCTGGCCAACCTCCGCACTCTGCCCCCGCGCGAGCTCCGCGCCGGCCTCGCCGAGGTGGTCAAGATCGCCCTTCTCTTCGACCTGGACCTGGTGCGTCGGCTGGAGCGCACCGCCACGGAGCTGGCTGCGGGTGATCCTGAGGCGCTCATGCCCGTCATTCGCCGCTCGATCGAGCTGAAAATCCAGGTCGTTACTCACGACGAACGCGAGTCTGGCAGGCGCGCCTTGCTCAACTTCGGCCACACCGTTGGGCACGCACTCGAGGCCCATGGGCGGTACTCCAGGTACCTTCACGGCGAGGCAGTCTCGCTCGGGATGGTCGCCGAGCTTGGCCTTGGCGTGGAGGTTGGCATCACTTCTCCCTCTGCGGCCGCCCGGGCGTCGCGCCTCCTGGAGGCGTTGGGGCTCCCCACGGCCATCTCCCGCGGCACCCGCGTGGCGGCCGTCGGGTTTCTTCACTCCGACAAGAAGCGCCGGCGAGGCGAGCTGACATTGCCGCTCCTCCGCCAGGTGGGCGCGGCGGAGCTGGTCTCGTTCCGCACCGACGAGCTGGTGCGCCGGCTATCCACATGAACTTCGGCCTCCCACGGCCCTTGTGATCCTTCGGTTCGGTGCTCCAGAGCGGCTGCCCTCGTGTTAGAGTTGCGCTCCAGCAGCTACCCTCGTATTCGTTCCAAGATGTTGGCCGTATCGGGGGCTCGGGCAGCCGGCAGCTTTTTGGCAGGCGCGAGCGCAACCAGCTACGCTTCCTCACGCGCAGTGGGAGCACCGTCCGTCTGGGAGATCGATCCATGAAGCGAGCCGTTCGTCGTCCCCTACTTCTCGTCGCCTCCCTGGGCTTCTACGGGGCGGTGTCCCCTGCCTGCGTCGACTATCCCCAGGCGATCCTCGTCTCCAAGGTCGTCACGCCCACGCTCGACCAGGAGACCGGGGTTTGCAAGATCTCGGCCGCGGGCGACGCCCTCATCTCTGGAGCGATCGACATCGCGGCGGCCGGAGCCTACCTGGCCAACGTGGTGGTCCAGAACCAGATGTTCACCCGCGAGGACCGCAGCAAGCAGCGCGTCGAGACCTCCAAGGTCTTCCTGCTGGGAGCCACGGTGCGCGCCACCCTTCTGGACGGTACGCCGCTCGAGGGTCGCGACGGCAAGGGTCAGGTCGTTCGGACCGGCAACGAGTACACGTCCAGGGGCACCGGCTTTGTCGAGGCCAACATCGGCGCCGCCCCGGGGCTAGGCACGGTCGAGGTGATCCTGCTCGATCCGGACACGATCAACACGCTTCGTATCCGCGAGGATCTCAAGGTGCCCGGGTCGAGCATCTCCGTCCTTACCTATACCCGTGTACAGGGCCAGAGCGCCGGCGGTCTTGCGGTCGAGAGCCAGGAATTCCAGTTTCCGATCACCGTCTTCAACAAGTCCCTCGTCGACTTCCATCCAGACCCTGCCAACCCTGCCAACGTGTGCGCTATCCTGCCCACGTCTTCCACGGACAAGCGCATACCTGCTTGCCGTCCCGGGCAGGACCAGCGCACCGATTGCTTGGATTGCCAGTCCCAGGAATACTGCCGCACCAAGAAGTGAAGCGCCCGAGCAAGCTCCTGGGGCTGCTGTTGGCGGGGGCCTTCCTCGCCGCGGCGTCCCCTGCGTCCGCTGACCCGCAGATCAGCGCCGCCCTGACGTTGGGTCCCGCATTTCGTGGCCTGCGCACGCCCCCGGTTCGTCCCGCCTTCCACCTGGGCGGGCGCGCCGATATCTTGTTCCTCCGCGCAAGCCATCGCGGCATGGGCCTTGGGCCTTACGTCGAGCTCGGCACTTCTGGATTCGATGCTTTCGAGGCCGGAGGTGGCGTCGAGTGGCTCGTGCCAGCCTGGTCGACGGCCTTCATCTTCTCGGGGGGTACGGGGGTTCGCGCCTCGGGTTCGGGTTCGCAGCCTGTGGCGACATGGGGGCTCTTCTGGGGCTCGCGGAGCTACAACTTCCACTCTCTCTACGGCTTTGGCGCCGGCCTCTTCGCTCAGGGCCGTTATGGTCTCGGCGACTCCAGATCGTTCGATGTGATCACGGGAGCGCAGATCGATCTGGCCCTGCTCGCGCTTCCGTTCGTGTTCGCCGTCCAGGCCCTCAGGCATTGATCTCGGGTCGCGGAGGGCCTCCTTCCTGGTGGGGCTTCTGGATGGTAGTGTCGATGCATGGAGCGTCGATCCGTGGAGCTCGTCGTCGCGGGACAGAAGTTCAAGGTCGTCAGCTCGGCTGACAAGACCGAGCTCCACGCTCTCGCCGCTACGGTCACGGCGCAGATCGAGGCGGTCACCCCTCGAGGCCGGGCCATTGCGCCGCAATCCATGCTTCTCGCCGCCATGGCCCTTGCCCACGATCTGGCAGAGGAGCGAGGAAAGCGTGAAGCCCTGGAGCGGCGTACCCGGGACGCGCTTCGGCGAATTCTCGTCCGTGTGGATCGCGCCCTCGACGAGGCCGATATCGCCTCGGCGCCATCCCTTTCACTTCCCGACGAGTGAGGCTGTTTCACGTGAAACATTCTCCGCTCGACGATCTCGAACCCGCTCTCGAGGGGCTAGAGCGGGAGGGTCTGCTCAGGATCCCTTCCAGCCCTCGGGTCTCGGAAATCAACTTCTGCTCCAACGACTACCTTGGTTTGGCAGCCAGGACGATGGATCTGCCGTGGGCCTCGGGCGCCGGGGCCTCCCGGTTGGTCTCCGGCGATCACGATGTCCACCGCGCTCTCGAGGAGTCGCTCGCGCGCTGGCTCGCCCTCGATTCTGCCCTCCTCTTCACCAGCGGATATGCCGCAAATGTCGGCGCTCTGTCGGCCCTGGTCCAGCCTGGTGACACCGTGCTTTCGGATGCGCTCAATCATGCCTCGATCATCGACGGCCTTCGCCTGTCGCGCGCACGAACGCAGATTGTTCCCCATGGCGATCTCTCGGCGTGGGAAGCAGGCCTGCGCTCGGCAGGCGGAAGGATCTGGGCTGTCACGGAGTCGTACTTTGGGATGGATGCTGACAGCCCCGATCTCGGCGCTCTCAGAGCCCTCTGTGACGCGGCCGGCGCGGCGCTCTACGTCGACGAGGCCCATGCGCTTGGAGTGCTTGGTCCTGGCGGTCGAGGGCTCTGCGCGGAGGCCGGGATCGTCCCGGATGTCCTTGTGGGTACTCTTGGTAAAGCCCTTGGGGCAGGCGGGGCATTTGTCTCTGGGCGCGGTGCATTGCGGCGCTGGCTCTGGAATCGTGCCCGGTCCTTTGTCTTCTCGACAGGTCTGAGTCCTGCGCTCGCCGGACGCGCTCTGCTGAACCTCCGTGACCTTCAGGCAGACGACGGCGTGCGCCTTCATGTGCTCCAGCTAGCGACCAGGCTTCGTCGCGCCATGGCGGCTCTCGGGTGCCATGTGCCTGGCTACGGTCCGGTGGTGCCCTGGGTGATAGGCGACAGCCTCAGGGCGGTATCCGTTGCCCGATCTCTCTGCGACAGTGGCCTCTTTGTCCGGGCGATCCGTCCACCAACCGTACCAGCGGGAACAGCGCGTTTGCGGCTCACCGTGACGGGCGCGCATCGTCCCGAGCATATCGAGCATCTCGTCGATCGGATCGCCGAGCTGAGGATTTCATGGGAAGACTCGTCGTCGTCTCCGGGGTAGGAACCGGAATAGGCAAGACCCACCTCGCTCGATCTCTGGTTCGGGCGGGAGCCGGGCAAGGGCTACGAGTCGCTGGCTACAAGCCAGTGGAGAGCGGCGCCGTCGAGGGGCAGGGGGCCGATGCCCAGCAGCTCCTTTCTGTCTCCACGTTTCACGTGAAACCTTCGCCACTCTATGCGCTTGCGCTCCCTCTCTCTCCCCATCTTGCAGCTCGTCGCGCCGGCATCTCGATAGATCTCGAGCGCATCGTGGCAGCCATCAACGGAGCGCTCGAGGCCACCGACCTCCTGGTCGTGGAGCTCGCAGGCGGTCTTTTCTCTCCGCTCACCGATAGCCTGGACAACGCAGATCTTCTGGGCCGGCTCCCTCGACCTCTTTCGATCCTCGTTGCCCCGGACCGCCTTGGAGTCCTTCACGAGGTGAGAGCCTCTCTGTTTGCCGCGAGGTCCCTGGGTCTGAACCTGGGCTTCCTGGTGCTCGTGGCGCCCGAGAGCCCAGATCTTTCCACGGGAACCAACGCAGCGGAGCTCGCGCCGCTCTTCCATACTCTGGCCTACGTTCCGCGTGTCCATGCTGACTCCGAGCCTTGCGAGGGGACCGTTGGACTTCTTCAGGCGCTCCTCGCCGCTCATCTTTGAGGCTCAGGCCTGGCGTACCAGCGACGGAGGAGAAGCGCGACCTGCCAACCAGACCCTGATGTTTCACGTGAAACCATTGACGACACCCGGCACGCCAACGGCCTACGTGAACTCCGAGGACGCGATACGACCTCGCTCGATGAGGACCTGCCTATCTGCCACCGTCGCAGCAAAGCCTCTGTCGTGGGTGACCAGGACCACGATGGCTCCTGAACTCGCCTCTTGCTTCACAATGGACTCGAGCCGAGCAACACCCGACGCATCCAGGCCAGTCGTGGGTTCGTCGAGCAGGAGGAGGCGCGGGCTATGAAGAAGAGCGCGAGCCAGCGCCACCCGCTGCCTTTGCCCACGGGAGTAATTCCGAAATGGACGATTCACGAAGGAGCCCAGCTCGAAGCGCTCGGCAGCGCGCTCGAACGCTTCCTGGGCGTCCAAACCATGCAGGGTCGCCGCAAGCATGATGTTCTCTCGGCCGCTGAGATCGCCGTAACAAAGGGAGTCGTGCCCGAGCCAGCCCAAGGTGCGCTGAACCTCCTGCCGCGTCGCCCCGAGGCTTCCATGCAGCACCCTCCCGGACGTGGGGCGAGAGAGTGTCCCGACGATGGTGAGCAGGGTGCTCTTCCCAGAGCCATTGGCTCCAAGGACCGCCGTCACCTTGCCTGAAGGGAAGGAAACAGTGACACCTGCCAAGGCGCGAACCGGACCGTAGGTCTTAGTTACGCCGGAGAGCTCGACCGACACCACTCAATCACCAATCCTACCTGAATTTTGCTTCAACCAGAATTTAAGAGCCTTTCTTTCCGAGAATCGCCCTCGGGGAGCCTCATCCCTCCATTTCGATCCCCATGGAATCATCCCGGTGTGCGGCCACGACCATCCCCGAGAGTCCCCGACGGGAGACGACCCCTGGAAGTCCGCTACGGGGAAGCCCGTTCCTTCCTCGCCTCCTTCCCGGATCTTCGCTGCATCCTCGTTGCCTCGGGCACTTAGGAAGCCACGGACATCATGCTAGCATCGACTTCATGACGGCGGCCGTAGCCCTCCTGAGCGAGGAGCTCCCAGCAATCCAGAAGTTGCGGCACGCCGTCGAGGGCGCGCTCGAGGGAAAGCACGACGTGGTCGAGCTCGCGCTCGTCGCCCTGCTGGCAAGAGGCCACCTCCTGATCGAGGACGTCCCAGGGGTCGGCAAGACCACCCTCGCCCGCGCCCTGGCCCACGCCGTTGGCGGGGATCTCAAGCGCCTGCAGTTCACGAGCGATCTCCTCCCGAGCGACGTGGTTGGCGTCTCCATCTGGGACCAGCGCCGCAACGAGTTCGTGCTCAGGCAGGGTCCCGTCTTTACCAACGTCCTCCTGGCCGACGAGATCCACCGCGCCAGCCCTCGAACGCAGTCCTCCCTGCTCGAGGCCATGAACGAGGCCCAGGTCTCGATCGACGGACAGAC
>SXGT01048327.1_pt1 | contig 22210 bp, 14 predicted proteins | sample 3176221 | NCBI WGS metagenome assembly SXGT01 (sample SAMN11356862, study PRJNA531348) | freshwater metagenome | isolation source: freshwater sample F1-120 | place: China: Fuxian Lake, Yuxi | collected 2017-12-25
ATAATCTGACCGACGACGCCGACCGGTTCACGTAGCGTGTAGGAATGGTAGTCCGCACCACCGACGGAAAGAGGAATGGTCGAGCCGGTGATCTTGGTGGGCCAGCCCGCCATATAGCGGAACATGTCGGCGGAGAGGGCAACGTCGGCGACTTTGGCGACTTTTTGAGGCTTGCCGTTGTCGAGTGATTCGATGGTGGCGAGTTCGTCGCTGTGCTTCTCGATGAGTTCAGCGATCCGCCACAGGAGTTGACCTCGCTCTGAAGGAGTCATCTTGCGCCATTGTCCACTTTCGAAGGCACGACGGGCGGCTTTGACGGCGGCGTCGACATCCTGCTTGTCGCCTTCCGCTGCGGTGGCAAGCTTTTCGCCGTTGGAGGGGTTGTAAACGTCGAAGCGCTTGCCGGAGGCTGCTGCGACCCATTCGCCATCGATAAGCATCTGGTGATTTTCGGAGATGAAGGCTGGCGTCTTGGACATGATTGTTTTCCTGGCGAATTGAGCGCGGATCACGCGGAGATTGCGTGTGGGGCGTGTTGTAATACCCACGCCGTTGAAGTATCAAAGAGCGTGGATTAATTCATGCTACCTGTGTCCTTTCAGCCAATCAACCTGCATCGCGAGAAACACTCTGTAACATGTTGCCTCGGAGGCGAGCGGGGAGTGTAAACTCCCTGTCTTCAAGGTCTCGTTTCAGCATGTGATCGGCTTCAGGATGTGTGCCACGGCTGTGTCAGCCGTGCAAGTCCACGTTGAGCGTCGATGCAAAGACCACGGCCGACACGGCCGTGCCACACAGAAAAACAACGAACAACATCATGCGATATCACCTGCATTACCACAAAGGGACATTGGAGATTGATTTGCCGGACTGGGCGAAGGTCGATGTCATCGCGAAGCCTTCGATGCCGGCGGTGAGTGATCCGCCGCGGGCTGTTGAGGAAGCGATCAATCAGCCAGTGGGGAGTGCGGCGATCGATGTGATTGCGAAGTGTGCCAAGACAGCGTGTCTTGTGATCTGCGACATCACGCGACCAGTGCCGAATCATCTCTTCCTGCGCCCTCTCATTGAACGTCTTCATCGAGCAGGAGTGCCGCTTTCGGGGATCACGGTGCTGGTCGCGACGGGGCTTCACCGGCCTAATGAAGTGGACGAACTGGCAGAGTTGATCGGGGATGCCTGGGTCCTGGAGAATGTCAATTGCGTGAATCACTTCGCGAGAAATGATGATGAGCATACAGACCTCGGTAAGACGCCGACGCGTGGGACGGTCGTACGCATTGATCGACGGTTTACGGACGCCGATGTGAAGATCGTCTCGGGGCTTGTCGAGCCACACTTCATGGCGGGGTATTCTGGCGGGCGGAAGGTGATCGCACCGGGGATCGCGCACGCGGAGACGATCACGACGTTTCACAATGCAGCGTTCATGGGGAATCCGAACGCGACGAACTGCAACTTCGATCGCAACCCGCTGCATGAAGAGCAGCTGGAGATTCTCAAACTGCTGGGACATCCCGAGAAGCCGATTCTGGCGGTCAATACGATCATTGATGAAGCGCGACGACTATCGTTCATTAATTTTGGGGACGTGTTGGCCAGTCATGTCGAAGCGGTGAATTTTGTGAAGCAGTTTTGCGAAGTGAAGCTGACGCAGCGTTATCAGACAGTCGTGACGTCGTCGGCAGGTTATCCGCTGGACAAGACCTATTACCAGACCATCAAGGGGATGGTCGGGGCGGTCAATGCGATGGCAGCAGGAGGTCAGCTTTACATTGCATCGAAGTGCAGCGAGGGACTCGGATCGGAAGAGTTTCGTGAGGCGTTGCGACGATTGAAGGCGCTGGGAGTTGATCCGTTTGACGCAGCGATTCACGAACAGACGCATGCCCATATCGATGAGTGGCAGGTCCAGAAGTTGTTGGAGCCAACGCGACAGGGGCGCGTCTTCCTTTATTCGGATGGACTCTCCGAGGATGAGAAGTCGATCACGAACGTCACGTGCGTGGCTTCTCTGCAGGATGCGTTAGTGAAGCGGGTTGTTGAACGGCCCGAGGAACGCATCGCGTTGATTCCTGAGGGGCCGTATGTCATCCCGTTTGCGGAATAGGAGGTAACTGCTTTCAAGAAGCAGGCACCTCGACGCAAGAATTCGCGACGTTCTGTTGCGTTCTAAGCCGTCGTCAGTTCCGGGAGGACCCCTTCGCCGCAGAAGTTGGGGTTGCCGAAGTGGTCGACGTGGTGGCCGAAGGCGTGGGCGATCGACATATGCAGGCGGTTGTGGGTGACACTCTTGAGTTGGAGAGAGCGTCCCATTTCCCAGCCTAAGCCGCCGCCGACGATGGTCAGCGGGATGTCGTTGAGGGTGTGGCTGGCGCCTTCGCCGAGTTCGTTGGTCCAGATGATGGTCGTGTGGTCGAGCATCGATCCGCTGCCATCTGGTTCTGGCGTGTCAGCCAGTTTCTTGGCGAGATAAGCCATCTGCTCGGCGTACCAGGTGTTGATCTTGATGAGGTCGTTCTGCGCCTCGTCGTTGGTGCCCGGTTCGTGAGAGAGGGTGTGGTGTGATTCCTTGACCCCCAACCAGCTCATACGTGCCTGGCCGACGCTGCAGGTGTATTGCAGAGTCGCGACGCGGGCCATGTCGTTGACGAATGAGTTGACCATCAGGTCGATCTGCATCTTGCTCAGCTTCGGCATGTTTTCATTGTCTTCACGAATACCGGCTTCCAGTTCAAGTGGCGGTTCGCGCAGCTTCTGATCCTTGGCTGCTTTGAATTCGTGTTCCATGTGACGGACGAAGGCTTCGTGTTCATCGAGCTTGACCCGATCTTCCGTGCTGAGCGTGCTGCGGACCTTTTTCAGGTCTGACTGCAGCGAATCGAGAATGCTGATGACTGCGGCTTGGTCTTTGACCTGACCATAGAGTTTCTCGAACATCGCATACGGGTCATCGATGGGGGCGATGGGCTTATTGCGACCTGCATAGACCATGCGAGTCCAGGGGTCGGCTTTGTCGGGGACGTTGACGCCGAATTCGAGAGACCCGAAGCGGGTGCGTGTCTGATCGTTGGACTGTAAATAGCCTTTGATCTCCTGATCGATCGACAGGCCACTGGCCCAGCCAGCGGGAGTGTGAGAGCCGCCTTGAATGTTCCCGGGGAGAAGTTCGATACCGGTCAGCAGGCAGCTCATGCCGCGCATGTGGTTATCACCATCGCCTTGGACTTTATCGCAGACCCCTTTGACGATGAGGGTTTTATCTTTGAATGGTTCCAGAGGCTTCATGATTTCTTTCAAGGTGAAATCACGACCGGCCTGATCAGGCCAGTAAGCCTTCGGGACGATCCCGTTGGGGCTGAAGAGGATGATCATGCGTTTGCGCGGAGCGACGGGCGTTGCGCAGTACCCCAGGCTCGGCAGTCCTGCGATCAGCGGGAAAGCAAAGGCAGAGATGCCCAGATCGCGCAGGAATTCCCGTCGCGAGCGGTGCAGCAAGCCCTGCTTCTCGGTCGTTAAACCTGAGGGGGAAGTCACATCGCGGAAGCTGCGGTGCGAGTCGCGTTCATGGTCGTGCGAATGTTCGTGATCACTGGACATGGGCGACCTCCTGGGTGTTCTGGCTGGCGTTATCCATCGTGATTCTCACGATCATTTCCAGCCAGAGTCGGCGGATGTGGAAATTGTCATTTTCAAACTGCAGGACGAGCTTCTCGCGAAGGTCATTCCCATAGCTGTTGATCGGCTGCTTGGCAGTGTGGTGGAACAGGTGATCGATGAACGCGCCATGGGCATCGGGTGACTGGGCGATGTACTGCGCCAGATCACGAGCGTTTTTGAAGGCGACTTCCTGGCCATCATCATCGACATACGTGGTCGCGGCATCGACGGGTTTGGCGTCATAGTTGGCGCGGAAACGGCCGAGGGCGTCGTAGTTTTCGAGTGTGAAACCGAGAGGGTTGATGATGCGGTGACATGTCTGACAGTTCGCAGCAGAGGTCATCTGGGAAACCTTCTCCCGCATCGTCATATCGGGGTCGAAGTGGGCATCTTCGAACAGGTTGGCTTCGGGAGGAGAACGGAGTTCTCGGTTGATCAGACGTCTGGTGACAAAGACGCCGCGGTGAATCGGCGAGCTTTCCTGTTGGTACGCAAACGCAGCCATGACGTAAGGGTGCGTCAGCAGTCCGGCACGAGCCCCTTCGTCGAGAGAAAGTTGTTCGAAGGCTTTGATGTCCTCTTTCTGGACACCATAGATTTTGGCCAGTCGCGCGTTGACGGGGTACTGAGCGCTGGTCATCAGCTGGCGGTAATCGGACTGCTCGCCCCAGACAATCTGGTCCACATACATGTCCAGAGAAGTGCGAAGGTCACTGACTGCTTGACTATCGAAGTCTTTGTCGAGAGTCTCGCTTTTGGAGGGGAATGGTTTTTCGTCGAGTGTCAGCCAATGGTGGGTGAACTCGCGGAACTTGGTTTTCGCGCGAGGATCTTTCATCATTTCGAGAGTGACTTCGCGAACCTGTTGCTCGGTCTTCAGACCGCCCCAGCCGACACGGTCACGCAAGCGGTTGTCCGGATAGCAATCCCAGATCGCCAGCGACAGACGAGTCGCCATCTTCATGCCAGGATCATCGGTCGAGGTGATGTCTGGATACAGAAAGCGTGGCGATTTCAAACAGAGAATCGCAGTCCGTTTGACGGCGTTTTCTAAGGGGGCGTTGTTCTCGAAGAACTGGTCGACATACTGTTGTTGCAGTTCGCCCTCGAGCTTCATGCGAAGGCATCGCCCTGCGAAGTCTCGACAGAGTTTGTGGATCTTCTCGCGACGTTTGGCGTCATCATCCTCTTTTTTGACATCAGCCAATTTGTTGGCGTTGGACCACATGTAATTGGCGGCTTCGATCGCAGCTGATGTCGTCGCGGAGTCCCAGGCGTTGGAAATCGTCAAGCCACGTCGATAACCGGAGACGCTATCGTCTGCAGGGAATTTTGTCTGACAGATGAAGACGCTGGGGCACCACTTCGGTGAGAGATTGCTGTTCGGGATAACGTGCATGGCTTTGAAGGGGGGCTTCCACTTCAACGCGATCGAGGCTGACGGGTCTTTGAACTTGAACATCTCGAGCTTGAGAAAATAGGCCCGACCGCCGACGAGTCGAATGACGCCCGAGAGTTCGCGTTTCTTACCTGCTTCGGCGACCCAGCCATCGATCAGCGGTTCTTCCCCGTTGTTAACAAACAGCTTGAAGCCGTTTTCCGACTCGACGGCGAATTCATAGTCGCCGGTTTCCTCAGCCAGAACGCAGCCGTCCCAGCGAATGCGGAACTCTTCGTGCGTCTCTGGCTCTTTAATCGGCGATTGATCCTTGAAGTCGAAGTCGACATTCGGATCAATCTGGGTTTCTTCGCCGTTTTTACCAGTCTTGCGTTTGGCTGCGTAGTGAGCTTTCAGTCCCCGCTCGGTTCCCCAGTCCGTCGATGACGGAGGCCAGGGAGTGAGGAGATCCGCGAGGGTGGCGATGTATTGCGTGTTGGTGAGGTGGACGAGTTCACGTTTGGCGGTGACATCGATATTGCGAGCCTGTGGCGAGTAGAACTTTTCGAAGACGTACTTCGCAACCGCCTTTGATTCTTCAGCGTTGCACTTGTCAGGATCATCCTCGGGCATCGTCTCGTCGATGACTTGAGCCAACGCGTCGACATCGAGCGTCCCAATGAGAGGGTTGGCTGTTTTGCCTTCGACTCCCAGTCCCTTTTCGCCGTGGCAGGAGGCGCAATGAGTTGTGTAGACGGCTTTGCCATCGACCTGTGCCAGCGATGATTGCGAATTGATCAACAAACACAGCATCGCCACGATGGCTGTGAAGAAGCCGCTCCACACGCGGGTGGACGTCACTGGTGCTTTGAGTTGGGGTTTGCGCATCATTGTCTTGATCAGTGGACGGGTGGAAGTCATGGCTGATTCCCACGTGAACATTGCCTTAGGCAACGGTCACATCCAAGTGTGAAGGCGGGCAGATGAGGAGGGGACGGCGCAGGCAGCCGTCAACAAAGGAGGGAGCTGACCAACGGGCCAACAGAAATTCTGTCGACTCGGACCAATCAACTTCTCTCTATATTTACTGCTATTCCAGAGCGAATGTCAACGATCATCTTCCTCATAGAGCAGATCAACCGGATCTAACGAACGACCGGATAAGATGTTACGTGACATGCTGGAAATATGATGAGTCGATCTAGTATCGTCCTGCGCAAAGAAAAACCCACTGTCTGCCATTCGCTTACTGCAGGCATCAGTGGGTAAATTCTTGAAATTAAACGGCTTACGTTAACCTTCGGACAGGCCCAGGACGTCCTGCATGTTGTAAAACCCGGCAGGTTTGTCGACGAGGAACTTGGCAGCAGTCAAAGCCCCGTAGGCGTAGCTGTCCCGCGTATGGCCGCGGACATAGACTTCCAGTGTTTCTCCCATCATTCCAAAGACGATGCTGTGTTCGCCGACGTTGTCGCCGGTGCGGAGGGCGTGGTAGCCGATTTCGTTTTGTGGACGTTGGCCGGTGCGTCCCTCGCGGCCGTGGCGGTGGACGGACTGCTGCATCTCTTCAGCGACGATCTCGCCGAAGCGGAGGGCGGTCCCGCTCGGGGCGTCTTCCTTGAAGCGGTGGTGACGCTCGACGATTTCGACATCGACGCCGTCCGGCAGATTCTTGAGGGCCCGAGCCGCATCGCCGACGAGCTTCATCGCGACGTTGACCGCCATGCTCATGCTCGGTGCGATCAGGAACGGGGCGACCTGGCCGACAGCCATCGCGGACTGGCGCTGCTGTGGCGTCAAACCGGTGGTGGCGACGACGAGTGGAATCCGCCGTTCTTCGCAGACCTGGGCGATATCGAGCAGACCTTCGGGGGTACTGAAATCGATGATCACATCGGGACGCTCGGTGAGGTCTTTGGTAATCAGAACGCCGATGGCGCCGACGCCGGCGATTTCACCGGCATCACGTCCAAGAAAGCCGGAGTGATCTGACCCGTAGGCGCCGACAATATGAAAATCGCTTCCCTGGCAGGCTAGGACGACAAGCCGTCGCCCCATTCGACCTGCTGCTCCATTGATCCCGAGTTTGATGCGCTTTGACATGGCGATGACATCCTGAATGGCGTGTGTAATTTTCAGACCAGTTTACCGCGCCGGGGCTGGGTTTTCTATGATGTTTGAAGAGACTTAAGGCAGTACGTTTGCTGGAGAACGCATCAATGTCGAAACCACTTTTCCCGCATGATCCCGATGATGAACAAGAACAGCGCTGGAAAGAGGAGATTCTCAGAATCGCGAGGCAGCGATCTGCGTTACGGGATGCAGGTGAGCCCGGAGTTCCATGGGAAGAAATCAACGCACGCATTGAGGAGATGCTTCAGCAGGATGACGAATGAGCCACCCGCTACTTCTTTTCAAACGCAGAATTGATCTGCTCGATCGCCCAGGTGGCGGCTTCGCGAAGTAACTCGGATTCATGCTCATCTGCCATCAGAGCGAATAGGGCAGGTAAGGCGGTGACCAGTTTCTGGTTTCCTGCGACCATCGCGGCATTTCTCAACAGAGCAGCACGTCCGGGGCGCATCATCGGGGTGTTTTTGAAACGTTCGTGGAACTCCTCTTCGGACAGGCTCAGAAGCATGACGAGGTCGAGTTGTTCCAGATCTTCTCTGTCTTTGAACTCCGTCATCGACGCGGCGAGGTTGCGTCGGTTCCAGGGGCAGACTTCCTGGCAGATGTCGCAGCCGAAGATCCAGTCGGACAGGTAGGGGCGAAGAGATTCGTCGGTTGGTTCGTGGCGTTGTTCGATGGTTAAATACGAGATGCAGCGACGGGCATCGAGGACATACGGCTTGACGAAGGCCTCTGTCGGGCAGGCTTGCAGGCAGCGGGTACACGTGCCGCAGTGGGAGGTCTCATGAGGCGTATCGACGACGAGTTCCGCATCTGTCAATAACGACGCGAGGAACAGGTAACTCCCCTGATGTTTGTTGATGAGCATCGTGTTCTTGCCGATCCAGCCGAGGCCTGCTTTGCGTGCGAAGTCCCGTTCGAGCAGCGGGGCGGTATCGACGGTCCCGCGCGTTCGACAGCCGGGGACGAGGCGTTTGAGTTCCTGGGCGAGAAGGTAGAGTTTGTCGCGGAGGATGTCGTGGTAGTCATGAGCACCGCGGGCGTAACGGGCGATTTTTCCCTGGCCGGGCTCGACGTTTTCTTCCGCGAGGTTGTCATAATTAACGCCTAGCATCACCACGCTGACGGAATCGGGCATGACCCCGGCGGGACTTTCGTAAGCGTCGGCTCGTCGCTGCATATAACCCATTGAGCCGTGGAACTGTTGTTCGAGCCAGTCTCGGAATTCGCCGTAGGTGTCCGCTTTTTCGGCGCACGCGATTCCAACGAGCGAGAACCCGATCGAACGGGCATACGACTTCAGCTGAATCGTGATTTCGGAAGAGGCCACCATGGCGCAATGATAGTCGAACGAAGTGGCCCGCGCAATGACGTGGGTGCCTATGCACCTTCTGCGTGGAGATGAGGATTGATGAGCGCGTCGAGATCACGAGAAAGCTTCAGCGTGTCTTCATGATCGGGGCCGAGCTTTTCTGTGTAGGTGACGAGCGCCTTGTTGCCGCACGAGATTGATTTGTCAATCTGTTTGAGTTTGCGATGAAGATTCATCATGCGGTGGTTGATAAACCCGATCACGATGTCATTTTCCGGGAAGTATCGCCCTGCGACTTTGAGTCCGTCCTGTGCGAAGCGTAATGCCTGCTGGTAGTCCTGAAGATACTCTTCGACAGCGGCGAGTTCGCCATAAATTTCGAGAAGTCCTTCGTCTTTGTCGCCGTAGAACTCGATGTGCTTCTCGACAGCATCCCGGTAATGCTGACGGGCGTCGTGAGGACGTTTGGTCGCGAAGCAGATGCGTCCCAGCAGCGCCAGCGTCTGAGGCATCAGGCCGTGGCAGGTGGTTTCGTTGAGATTGAGGATGCTGAGAATCTGACGGGCGTAATCTTCAGCTTGCTCATACTGACCACGATCTTCGCTGAAGGTCGCAAGGATCCAGAGGCAGTCGAGCAGGCGATAGTGGTAAAGGCCGTAGGCCTGTTTGATGAGATCGACAGCCCCTTTGATGCAGGTCTTCGTGCGGTTATCACGGTGTCCTTTGTCGTAGACTTTCGCGAGAAGAATCAGCAATCGCGAGACTTCCGGGTGATGCTGGCTGTGTGCCTTGCGGACGATCTTCATGGCATCGTCGAGAGCGTATTCGGACTGGTTGAATTTCTTCTGGTCGAACAGGATGCCCGACTTGCCCACGAGCAGGGTGGCCTGCTGCATCGGGTCGTTGATGTTGTTCTTTTTGGCGAGCTCTTCGGCGTGGAGATAGTCTTTCTCGGCGTCGTCGTAGCGTTTGAGTTGACGCTTGATTTCGGACAGCAGCAAAGACATGGGGATCAATTTGGGACTCGTCGGACCATAGAGTCCTTGAGCCAGTTCGACGGCTTCCTCAGCGAGTCCGAGAGCCAGATGAGGGAAACGCTGTTGCAGGCGTATGTCGGAAAGTGTGACCAGAGTTGGAATGAGAGCTTGCGCACGTCCTGCTTCCGTGGAGAATTCGCGTCGTACGGCGAGGGCAGCCGAGAGCATTTCATCCGCCGCCTTGAGTTGTCCCAGGCTGAATTCTAATGAGCCGAGATTGTGACGACTTTGTGCGACGAGTGAATGACTCTCGGGCAGCAGTTGAAGGCGGATGATCAGGCTTTCCTGAATCAGCGGATAGGCCTCATGATGCTGCCCGCGCTGGCGATAGAGTTCGCCCAGGTTGTTGAGGATTGTCGCAATGGACAGATGCAGCGGCCCGCGATGTTTTTTGAGTATCGCGAGGTGCGTCTTGAGAATCTCTTCTGCTTCCGAAAAGCGGCCGAGGGTGATCAGGATCGCTGCATGGTTATTACGAGTGCGAGAGAGTTCGTCGAGCAGTTCCTGCGGCTTGCGCTGCGTGATGCTCAAGGCATACAGACAGATCGAAAGCGCCAGTTGTGACTGCCCCACCTGGTACAGGCTTTCGGTCGCCTGATTCAAGAAGACACTCACGGGACGGTACAGCATCGGACTGGTCGAGTTCACCAGCTCGAAGACGTGCTTGAGTTCTTCATTGACCAGCGGCTGACAGTCACGCAGAGCCAGGCACAAAAGCAGGGTGGTATGCGCTTCCAATCGCCAGAGATGATACTTCTCGAGATTGGTGGTGTCTTCATCGTCGAGCAGGGCGATGAGCTTGTAATTGAAGGTCTCTGCTTCGCGGTATTTGCGAGACGAGAGCGCCACGCCAGCCAGGCGGCGGAGTTCTTCGATTTCCTGTTCAGCTGATAACCGGCTCATACGACTGTGCACTGGTTGCTCACGCAGATGTGTCTGGCCGCAACGGGAGTGACGTCTCCCATTGACAAGGTTGCTGCTGCCATCGTGAGCGGCATTGCGAAGTGAAAATGAAAGCGTCTGCTTCCACTGTACAGTTTAGACGTCGTCTGAAATTCCAGTTGAGAATTCGATTGTCATCGACCAATCAAACACCACAAACTCGCTACAATTCTGAAAAACCGTCGTATTCCGCAGAATCGATCTGGCGAATTCGCCTCAAACGCCAGTCAGAAAATCAGTTACGTCTAAGATATTGGCCCGGTTATCTCCTATCATATCGAAGTTTCCCACATCGGCAAACGATCGATTAGTCCATCTTTGAAGTCGAAGCTGACAGATGTCAACTCCCGTTACGCTGACTCATCACGATCTGGCCACAGAACTTGTCCGCTGGTTCATTCAGCTCCGCTGGGTGGCTGTCTTCGGTCAATTGACCACAGTTCTCGTTGTCTGGTTCGTCCTGCATATCGATGTCATGCTGATTCCATTGCTGATGATCATTGCAGCCACCTGCCTCAGTCAGGTGGCGCTGCAAATCGTGTTCTGGCAGTTGCGGGCGAGAGCCAAACGCACGGGGTTCGATGTTTCTCCGACCTCGATGCCACCCAGGCCTGAGGAACAGGGAATCCTGGCGCAATCGATCATCGGCATCGTCATGGCGGCGGATCTTGTTGTGTTGACGTCGTTGCTCTACTTCAGCGGCGGGGCAGCCAATCCGTTTGTTGTTTTCTACATCGTCAACTTATGCTTAGCGGCGACGATGCTCTCGGCGACCTGGAGCTGGATTCTGACAGCACTCTCGCTGTATGGCTTTGTCTTCCTGCTTATGTACAGCAAGCCGTTGAGTATTCGTGAAGGTCAAGCCGAGATTCGTGAGTTGTTGCGCGGCAGCCAGGTAGGTATCGAACAAGTCGGATTGTTCGTCGCGGTGACGACCTGCATTGTCGTGATCGTTTACTTCACAACGATGTTGAATTCTCAGCTGCGAAAACGGGAGCTGGAACTGCGCGAAGCAGAGCGTCTTCAAGCCAAGACAGACAAGCTTCAAGCGTTGGGGACACTTGCTGCAGGCGCGGCGCATGAACTCGCGACGCCGCTTTCCACGATCGCCGTCACTTCGACCGAACTTCATCGCGAACTCCAGCGACTGGAAGCATCCCCCGAGGTTCGTGAGGATGTGAAGTTGATTCGCTCGGAAGTCGATCGCTGTCGTAAGATCCTTGATCGCATGTCGATCGAGGCTGGGCAGATGACCTGGGAACAGATCGAAACGATCACGATCGAAGAGCTATTCGATGAGATCAATGAAGACCTCAAGCACCGCGACCGAGTGCAGTTTCAACTCGATGAAAGCCTGAAGGAAGAGGAGCTGACAATTCCGCTGGGGTTGTTGGCTCAGGCATTGCGAGGGATCGTCAAGAACGCGATTGAAGCAACCCCACCTCCCAAACGGATCAGCTGCAAGGCCGATCTGATCGAACTGCCGACCAAAGGGAATGCATCCCCGAAACGTGTTGCGAGACTGCTCGTCATTGATCAGGGGCAGGGGATCACGCCGGATGATCTGGTCAAAATCGGCGATCCTTTCTTCACGACGAAACCGACCGGGCAGGGCATGGGGCTGGGACTATTTTTAGCGAGGTCAGTGATTGAACGCCTGAAGGGATCGATGACGATCAACTCCCTGGCCGGTCAGGGGACGACCGTCACCATTACGCTGCCGCTGAATGGCTCTGTCAAAGCGTGACATTTCGTCTCACCCTTCCGAACAGCCTTTACACTGGTTATCGCTGTCGAACTCTTTAAGATGAGGTGTCCTTCCCATCCCTGACGCCAGGTTTTTTCATGGATAGTGCAACCGCGATCTCGACCGGCAAACAGATTCTCATCATGGATGACGATGACATGCTGCGCACACGACTCGTGCGGGCATTTCAGGTCCGAGGCTATGGCGTTGTCCAGGCTGCCTCGTACGATGAAGCCGTTGATCTACTTCATCAGCAACACGTTGACTTCGCGGTGGTCGATCTGAATCTCCCCGGGCGGACCGGCCTCGATTTTCTGAAGACGGCAGAAAAGGTCTCACCGTCCACTCGCTCTGTTGTGGTGACGGGTTATGGGTCGATCGTCTCTGCCGTCGAAGCGATCAAGCATGGTGCTCACCATTATCTGACCAAGCCCGCTGATGCTGATGAGATCCTGGCAGCCCTCTTGAGTGATGACCCGTCGTCGCTGACCGATAGCTCCGCTTTCAAGCCACAGACGCTCGCAGAAACCGAGTGGGAACACATTCACCGGATCCTGTCAGAGACAGGGGACAACATCTCGGAAGCCGCCCGTCGTCTGGGAATTCCCCGTCGCACACTGCAGCGGAAACTTAAGAAACGCGCACCGTAATCGTTGGATCAATCATGAAGCCAGCATCAAACATTGCCTTCAAAGAATGGGCTTCCGTCTGTGAAGCGATCGCAGCGGGGACGCAGACGATCATTTTGCGCAAAGGCGGAATTCATGAAGGGGATGAAGGTTTCCAGCCTGAGCACGCAGGCTTTTGGCTTTACCCGACGCAGTTCCATCAGACTCCTGACGACCTGTCGATCGAAGGCGCTCCTTTCCTGGAACTTGCTCAGGAGCACATCCCGGAAGACAACACGATTGTGTTACGGACATTCGTCAGTGTCTCGAAAGTCGACTACGTCATCGACGAAGCTCGACTTGATGATTACCGCGAGCAACACATCCTCTCGGACATCGTCGTTCACCGACGATTCCATTACAAACAGCCGGGACTCTTTATCCTGCACGTCACAGCGAGCAGTCTGGAAACGCCCCTCGTGCTGCCGTTCGACTATTCTTACGCAGGCTGCCATACCTGGGTCGAGCTGACTCAGGCGGTTGAAACGCCGTAAGAAGCTGTTTGCTCGCAACGGTGAGTTTAATTTAACCTGTGTGCCACGGCTGTGTCAGCCGTGGATATGGACGTTCATTGCGCGATCGCACGGCTGACACAGCCGTGGCACACAGGGGATGTCTGTATCGTTGCTGTCACTGTGCAACGCGGAACAGCGGTAGTTACTTTCCCGAGGTCAACTCAGCAAGACGATCCTGTGCTTTGGGGGCTTCCAGTGAGTTGGGAAACTCCTGCAGCAGTTTCCGATACGAATCGAGTGCGTTGTTCTGGTGTCCGAGCATTTCATCGCATTGCGCTGTCTGAAAAAGAGCCGCTGAACGCCACAGGTCAAAACCCGGAAACAGCAGATAAACACGCATGTAACTGGTCAGCGCGTCGCTGTAGCGCTTCTGCATCAGGTAAGTCTCAGCCTGGTAGAAGTGACTTTGGACGGCGGCTTCATTCTTGACGGTATCAAGAATCTGCAGCGCCTTCGTGAAGCTGTCATGGGCGTTCTGAAATTTTGCCTGCGCGATGGAGCAGCGACCCGCGATGACCTGGGCATCGGCTCGTAACGGACTCTTGGGGAACTTCTGATCAATCTCGCTGACCAATGTCATTGCTTCGGGATACTGCTTACTGCGACGGGCAGTTTCCGCTGACAGTAACCAGATCGACGCCACTGATTCTGCCATTGGCTCAGAGGTGAGTGTGGACGATGCAGGTTCCAGTGTCGTTCTCAACTCGCCCAGCAGGGTTTTGGCGGCATCGAGCTGGTCCGTTTCGACAAGGGCTTTTGCTTTCTGATAAAGGACATTCAGCGTCTCAAGATCATTGAGAAGAAGTTCTGTATTCGTCGCGGGGGTTGCCGTCGGAGAGACCATTGTGAGGAAGGCATCCGCTCGCATCACTACTTCCTGCCATGCCTTTTTACCAGCCGACAGCATGACGAGCTGATAGGCAGATCGCTTGCGGACGATGGGATCAGCGTCTTCTCGTGCCATCAAAAGCTCAAAACGTGTCTTGCTTCGGTCGACGTCGCCGTTGATAAAATCGCTTTCGGCAAGAACCAGCAGCGCATCGTCTGCGCGCGAACTGGTGGGGCAATCGCTGAGGAGCTTTTCATAGATGGCATCAGCTTTGGCGTACTCACCAGATTCATAATGCAGCAATGCCCATTCGTCGTAGAGCTTATCGAGATTGACCTGCTCTTCGACCGAGAGTCCTTTCAACGAAGCGACCGCTGTCTGGTAAGCTTTGTCAGACGCATCGTTCTGCTTTTGCAGTCGGAACGCGCGGGCGGCTTCTTTTGAGCAGCGGTACATCTGCAACACCACATCAGGAGGAAGCTCCTTGACGTTTTTGTCGATGTAAGGGGCATACCCGTCAGTAAAGGTCTTGGCTGCCAGCGGCAGTTGACCTGCCTTCTGCAACGCCACGCCTGCCATATGATGGGCTTCGATCGCGGAGGCGGGTTTCTGATTGGCCAGCTTGGCCAGTTTCAGGAAACGCTGACTGGCGACATCGTATTTCTCCTGCTCATAGGCAGACCAGGCTTGTCCCCAGAGCGCGGGCACGTACTGCGGGCTTTTGGCTCCTTTCGAGACGACCTCGTCATAAAATTCATCGGCAACGGCAAACTGTCGTTGCTTGTAAGCATCTTCTGCAACCTGCAGTGCCAGTCGAGATTTGACGTCGTCGTTCACATTCAGCGTCAGTAATTTTCCGAGGACGCCGCTTGCTCCTTGAGAGTTTCCAAGGCGTCCCATGGCGATCGCCATTGTCGTCAGGACCTGTGCTTCGGTCGCTGAATCTTTGCGTGCTTTGTTTGTACTTCCCAGATAGCCTTCCGCGGCTTTGACCGCGTCCTTGTTTTTGTTCAGAGCCAGATAGCTGATGGAAAGGACGGCATATGCTTCTGGAAAATTCTGCTGGTTTGTCTGGACGTCCATCATGGGCTCGAGAAGATTCAGGGCCTTCTGATACTCCCCCGCTTTGTGGTACGCCCGTGCTGTCTGATAACGTGCTAATAGACGGGTCGATTCTTCTGCTTTGGAGAAGTCGATTTTCTCCAGATAATCAGCCGCCTTGAGAAATTCCTGACGCGCTTCGACTGGCTGATTGGCTTCGATCTGCGTCCCCTTGCCGATCAGCATTTTGGCATTCAGGATGTCAGCGGTCTGCTTCCATGACGAGCTGTCATATTTGGCGTGAAACTGCTTGAGCAGTTCTTCTGCGTGGGGCCAGTTCTCAGCGGTCACTTCCAGATCGAGGCTGCGAATGATGGCATCGGGGGCTCGCGCGTGATCGGGGATGGTTGCGAGCAAGTTTTCCCAGGTTTCGAGCGCTTCTTTTGTCTTGCCGACATAGGCCAGTGACATTCCTGTCTGATAAATCAATTCACCGCCGAGACTGCCCGTCTTCTGATCTTCAGGAAGAGGGACAGCTGCGAATGACTTGAGGGCGGCTTCGTGATCGCCTTGCATCTGCTCGCTCATTCCCTGCCAGAAGATCGCTGTGACGGCGTAATCGGGGTTCTTCCTGGCTTGTGTGTAAGAGCGGATTGCTTCCCCGTAACTGCCTTGTGCATAGCTGGCTTGTCCACGGTTCAGCCAGACATACGAAACGAGGCTGTCATTGGGGAAACGCTTGAGGAACTGATCGAACGACGCAACCGAGGCGGCGTAATCCTTCTGGTCATACGAGATGAGCGCCAACTTGATTAATGCCTGAGCAGCCCGCGGCTGGTTGTCCGCATCCGCAATTTCCGAATAGATCTTGCGAGCTTTGTCAAACTGGCGGGTTGCTTCCAAGGCCTTCGCCAACCCAAAGCGGCTGTCTTCGATCAGCTTGCCTTGAGGATATTTCGCCAGTGATTTTTCGAAGATTGGAACTGCTTCCTGGGCTTTGTTATTTCTCAGCAGGGTATCGCCATAATATGGCAAGCCCCATTCCAGGAGTGGATCATCGCCCGCTTTGGCCATCCATGTTTCAAATTCCGTCTCAGCGGCTTTGTAATCCTCAAGCAGATAACTGCATTCCCCGACACGGTAGAGGGCTTGCAGCAGGTTCTTATCGGGTGGAGTCGCCTTCAAGTCTGAGGCGTTGACATACTCCCGTAACACCACGCGAGCGGGCTCATATTTGTTGAGATTGATCAGCGCCTGGCTGCGATAAAGCCGGGCGGTCCCGACTTTCGAATCTGCAGGAAACGAGGTGATGAACTTCCCGAACGCTTCTTCCGCGAGTTCGTAACGCTGCTGTTTGAATAGACCGACTGCGAGCGCATACTCATCATCCGCCTGAATGGCGTATGATGTGGAAGTGGTCATCAACATCAAAAGGCCTGTCAGTAGAACAGCAGACCAGCGTGCAAAGGTTGTCATAGCGAAGACTTCGGTCGTGAGAAGAACAATTCGAATCGTCATTCCTCTTCATTATGCACGCCAGTTTGTGACATACAAGACGCGGGGTTTCCCCCAGCCCAAATTGAAGCCCACGAAATCGCGAAAAATACTTAGAACCCAACCAATTAGGCAGTCTGCGGAACTTTTGCAGGACGTCAGAAAATGAACCGCAGATAAACACTGATCGACACAGATAAAACCACAAACAGGATTTGGGTTCATACTGTGACAGGATCACTTCATTTGTTGCTTTTCGCTGCGGCAGTCAACTTATGCAGGACTCACTGTTTCTTCTGTGATGTGAGTTGTTCATGGAACGATTCTTTAAGCCCATTGAGTATCGTGCGAAAGGGAATCGTGATTGCATCCAGGCTATGATGCTGCTGGAGATAGGCTTGTGCCTGCGAGGATGGTCGTGGCGGCAATTTGATGCTTTTAACGAATTCGTCCCAATCCCCATTGGCACAAATACCGGCCTCTGAGGACGTCAGGAAACGATCCGCGACATTGAGACTGATGATCGGTCGCTGGCAGACAACGGCCTGTAGAAAGGTGTTTGGAAAACCTTCCTGGCTCGACGTGCTGATCAGTCCTTTTGACTGTTGGAAAACGGCTGGCATCTGCTCGTAAGGAACGCTTTCCACAATCGTGACATTCGGAGGGCATTCCCGACGGATCTCATGTTCAAGTTCCTGATCGCGCGGGTTGAGAATCATCAGGAAGCGTTCGTCGGGGCATTCTCTGGCCAGTTGAATGAGCAACTGGGGCTGCTTGTGATGCCGCTCACAGCGCCCTACCCACAACCAGGCGTTCGAGGCGCTTCTGATTTGAGGCGACAGCGATTCTGCGTACTGAGACTGCTTGTGCCACCAGTCAATGTCGATCGGGTTTTCGAGGATTATGCTCTCACGGTCAAAGCGTTCCTTGAGCATCGCTTGTTGCTCAGGTGTTTGCACGACAATTTGATCTGCATTCTTGAGGATCCACCAGGTCTCTTCGGCGCGATCTCCAAACTGCGAGACATACCCAGTTCCAGGTCGATTTCGTTCGTCGAGATCTCCGTCCCAGGCGATCATGACCACCGATGGCTGACCCGCCTGCTGGGCAGCTTCGATCAGATATTTTGTGTAGTAAGAAACGCCGAAGCCGACGAAGATATCGGCTTTGGTTGTCGACAAGACCTCGGCAAATGATGTCTGCTTTTCTGTGGGAGACAGGAATTTTAAGGTCGCGAGTTTCGCCAGACCCGTGAGAAGGCGTGGGCTCCAACGTCGAACTTTCAGCCAGGGAAACGAGTACGACCGAGTCAGGTAAGGCGATAGTTGGGAAACCGCGTGACTCCACTTCGATTCAAACGGGACGATGTTTACATTCTCGATTGTTGAAGACGTCGTTGCGATGTCGCGAATCACAAACGAGACCTGCGTATGAGGCTGTCTGGCCAAAGCTTTTGCCAGCATCCAGGCACGGACTTCCATCCCGCCGATGTTTTTTTCAGGTCGTTTAAAAACGACACCGGCGGCATTCAAACAAACCATCGCGATCGACAACGACGTTTGCTCGTGCTGGTCGTTGCTGTGGTTCACGAGTTGTCCCTGTCGGTGTCAGTCTGGATGAAAACTACCTCGTGAAGTTTAGCTGACTCTCGCAGAAACGATAAGCAGGAGGGCGTCGACTGGCGTTTGGAGAATCAAAGTGCCCGGGACGTGACAGCGAGCAGAAGCAGATCGCTGTCACAGAGAATGGCACGACTGACGGCTGGCTTGATTCCGGGAAAACGATTGACGGCATTTTTCGGGTCGAGCAGGATTGGGAACGCGCGAACGGGCATCGACTGGGCATCGAAGAATTCGAGCAGACGCTCTCGCTGCGGGCGATAGGAGCGTTCCAATAGTGGCCAGAAACAGGACTGAAATCGTGCTTTGATTTGTTTCTGGTACAAGTACAAAGAGCCCAGACCTGAGCACAGAAGTAATAATAGAAGAATACCGCCCGCAAGAAAGAGGTCATCCGATGAAAAGGCGGCAAAGACGAGAAGCAACAAGCCGCAAAACAACAGCGTCGCCAGAAGCCCAATCGCAATGCTGCCGGCCAGTTGAGATCCATACCAGATCCAGGTCGGAACCTCCTTGCTTACCTCTGCCAGAAACCGTCGGAAATTCAGGATCTGTCCCTGGTTGACGCCGCCGATCGGACGAATGACTCCGCCATTGATCAGCAGGTATTCCCAAAGCTCAGCCAGAGGGTAGTTCGCATTTGCCTGAGAGACTTTGGTCGACAGGATACTGTCACGTCGTTTGCAGATTTCGTCAGTGGCTTTCAAGAGTACGTCGCGTCGCCCCTGGGGAGGGATCGTCAAGACCTTCTGGCAGATCTCGCGGATCTTGCCGGCGAGTGCAGTCTCATGATCAGACGTGGTCTTTCCTTGACGGGCCAACGTGACAACATGAAGTGCCCGTTCGAGTCCTTCGAAATCAATTCGCTGCCAGTTGTTGTCTGACTCCAGAAGTTTCATTTGTCGCGCGACCCAGGCATCCTCCTGAAACCAGGCAGCGGTCGGGAGCAGATCGACAAGAACGGACATGACTTCGGACCGTCCTTCAGCATGCGGCTGAAGCTCGCTGTCCCAGAGTTCCAGGCAGCGTTTGATTCCCTTTTTCTTGACGATCCCGAAAATCAGACCTGAGAGAAGTTCATGGCTGACAGCATGAGGACGAAGTGCGACAACACGTTTGATCGCTGCTTCGAAATCGAGGGTTTTGTTCGTTGGATCGTTGTAGTGAGCTGCCAGGATTTCCATGAGTGGGCGAGACCTGGGATAAGTCTTCAGCCCGTCCCACAACCAACTCTCGAACGATCCTCGATCCGGAAACGACTCATGGCCGACGATATCAGAGAGGATAGCCAGGTCGACAAAATCGTCTGCTGATTTCGTAGGCTTGGCCAGCAGCTGACGAAAGCTTTCCTCGGGCTCGGACGGATCAATGCCGATGACGATGGGTTCGGGGCTTTCGAGGATCCCCCAGCGTTCATCGGGCCAGGATCCGCTGGACCCGCTTTCGTAGTCCTCGGAAGTTGACATCTGAAATGTGTAAGTGGCACCGCTTCCCTGTTCCAGGCGGGCCTTGAGGGTCTCATAGGCACGTCGGATCTTTTGAAACTCGTCGGGGGCGCGATCTGGCTTGAACTTCCGAATCAAGCTGCTGTAGGAGACCTTCAGGTCGTTTTCGGTCCACTCCTCGGGGAGAGCGAAAAACTTGACAGGGTCGCGCGGAAGCAGAGACCAGTCGGGTTCATTGTTGTCAGGCGCGGGAGGCTTGTCCGTCATGGATTCGCTGGTCCCTCAGCATCTGATGGAGTCGAGAGCACTGGCTGCGGTGCAGGATCTTCACTGGCTTGAGGTCGACTCAATGGGAACTTGTTTTGCTCCATGATTTCGTGAAGACGCTGGAAGGTTGCATGGTGATGCTGTCGCAGGCGTTCCTCGTTCTCCCTGATTTTTGCATCAAGCTCTTTTCGATGTTCGTCAGATTTCTCTGTCGAGTTCTTGGCTTTGGACAATTCTGCCAAAGCCGCAGGCCACTTTGGATCTCCTGGCCAAATAATCTTTCCAGCATCGGAAAGCTTTTGAGCTTTCTCCCGATCGGCCTTTGCTTGATTCGCTTTTGTCTGATCAGCAGCAAACTTCAGATTATCTCGTAATCGCATGGCCTGGGTATCGCTTGCCGTCCTACTCCCGTCACGCATGAATCCGCGAACGAGTCCCGAGACGATGAAGATCCCGACCAGGATCAGCTGCCAGTTGTTCGATCCATGCCCGCTGCCAGACAACTCGAATGATCTGGTTTGTTGACGAACGCGACGATCTTCTCGTTCGATGAGGCGATCGATCACGGGCTGTGCGTCTTTGCCCGCTTTTGCGGAGCCTGCCAGGATCGACAGTTCTTTGACTTTGCTTTCAATTTCTTCGAGAGTCGTGCCGCAGGCATCTGCCAGATCGCTGTGATGACTGCGAAATTCTTTGAGCTCGTTTTTCCAGAGGAGAACGGTCTTGCCGTCGAGGCGTCCCCAGAAATCGGCATTGAGGACGTACGGCCTTTGATCGAGCAGCGAGAAGCAGAGCAGCTCCCATAAATCTTCCTGGAGGTCACCTTCCTCGCGGACTTTCAGTAATTTCGCTCGCAGGGGCAGAAACTGGATGAGACGTTCTGCCTTGAGACGGACGGAATAATATCCACAGCCAGCGAGGATCTTGAGTCGATCAAGTAGCTGACGTGGCGCGATGTCATCATCCCAGGCGAAGCGACGTCTCAATTGAGCGAGTTCGACTTCCGCCTGATCGCGCGTGAGGGGGCGCAGCTTCTCGGGGACGTAGTCACCGTTACTGTGGATCCGTCGACGTCGGCATTTGACCATCGAAGCCGCGTCGCTGCTCTTGCGGTATTCGAGCATCTCTTTGAGATACGCTTCACTCATGTTCGCCCCCCAGGCCATATTCTTCGAGAACAGACTTCAAGGCTGCTTTGCTCGATTCAAACAGTTCACGGTCGCCCATTCCCATGGCGGCTTCAAACTGATCGACAACTCGCTCGAAGCGAGCTCGTTCGCTGGGTGGAAGTTCGCCGACGAGTCGCTCGCACATGCGGAGAAGCTGCTGATTCTCCAGATCATCCCGGGGATAGAATTTCAGATCCTGCATCTTCTGGCGAGCTGCTTTGATCTCAGAGGGCGATAGGTGTCCAGCGTGCTTGGTGAGAATCATTGATTCGCGATTACCCGTTTCTTCCACGATGGCTTCGACTTCGAGCAGGCCATTCATGTCGTATGTGAAGCGGACGCGAACCATCTTCCCTTTCGGCCCGCGCGGTATGCCCTTCAAGGAGAACTTGCCAAGCAGCAGGTTATCCTGCACTTTGCGGGCTTCGCCCTGATAGACCTCGATCGAAATCTCGGTCTGGAAGTCATTGACGGTGCTGACGACGTGTTCGCAGGAGGTCGGGATCGTTGTGTTGCGATGAATGATCGGCAGGAAGTATCCAGACTGGTACTGATCCATGCCAATGTCTTTGACGATGTTAATGCCCAGTGAAAACGGGCAGACATCGGTCAGGACAAGGTCCTGAACTTCCTGGACATCTTCCAGCAAAGCCCCCTGGACCGCCGCACCGAGCGCAACGACTTCATCAGGATTCAGTCGACACATCGGCTCCTTTTTCAATTCGTCTTTCACAAACGAACTGATCAGGCTCATGCGCGTTGCACCGCCGACGAGAAGGACTTCGTTGATCTTTTCCGGAGACAGGTTGGCGTCACGAATGGCTTTGCCGACGGGACCTCGGACCCGGTCCATGAGAGATTTACTCAGTTTGGCGAACTCTTCTCGCGTTATCTGAATACTGGGGCTATCGTCAGCGAATGAGCCGTCTTGCTGAGGGACACGGATTTCGACGA
>SXGT01843680.1_pt1 | contig 22207 bp, 17 predicted proteins | sample 3176221 | NCBI WGS metagenome assembly SXGT01 (sample SAMN11356862, study PRJNA531348) | freshwater metagenome | isolation source: freshwater sample F1-120 | place: China: Fuxian Lake, Yuxi | collected 2017-12-25
CTCGGGCTGACGCTCACCGTTCTGACCAGCCACGCCGCCGCCACCACGCCCGCAGCACCGCCCTTCGAGCGCACCGAGCAGCGACTAGCCTGCGCCGACCACGATCCGCTGCGGCAGCCCGTCTTCGGCGACCTGCACGTCCACACCGGCCTCTCGCTCGACGCCGCCACGCAGGGCACCCGCAGCCGACCGCGCGATGCCTACCGCTTCGCGCGTGGCGCGGAGATCGGACTGCAACCCTGGACGCCCGAGGGCAAGGCGTTGCGCCACGCCCGCATCGACCGACCGCTCGACTTCGCAGCCGTCACCGATCACAGCGAGTTCCTCGGCGAGTTGCGGACCTGCACCACCGCAGGTCTCCCCGGCTACAAATGGCCCGCCTGCGTCCTCTTCCGGCGCTGGCCCGCGCTGGCTTTCTTCGTCCTCAATTCTCCCGTCTCCGATCGCGAATCGCCGCAACGTTCAAATTTTTGTGGCGAGGAGGGCCGCGACTGCAAACTGGCCGCCGCTGCACCCTGGGGCGAAATCCGCGATGCCGCCGAGGAGGCGTACGATCGCTCGCCGGCCTGCACCTTCACGAGCTTCATCGGCTACGAATGGACCGCAGCCCCGCTCGGGCGCAATCTCCACCGCAACGTGATCTTCCGCAGCAGCTCGGTCCCCGACCTGCCGGTGAGCGCACTCGACGTCGGCCCGGTGCGCGATCTCTGGAGCGGGCTCGACCGCGTCTGCCGCAAGGAGCAGGGCTGCGAGTGGCTCGCCATCCCGCACAACTCGAACCTCTCCAGTGGGCTCCTCTTCCTGCCCGAGCAGGACGACGGCGAAGCCTTCACCGAGGCCTATGTGCAAGCCCGCGTGCGCGCCGAGCCGCTGGTCGAGGTGACGCAGCACAAGGGCGATTCCGAGTGCCGGCTCGGCGTCGGCACCGAGGACGAGGCCTGCACCTTCGAGCAACTCCCCTACGACAACTTCTCGGCCAAATTTTCGAGCTTTGATGCCGGCACCGGAAAGGACGAGCCGACCAGCTTCGTGCGCAACGCGCTGCACCAGGGCCTCGCGCTGGAGAAGAAGTTCGGCTCCAACCCCTTCCGCTTCGGCCTGATCGGCAGCACCGACACGCACCTCGGCACGCCCGGCATGGTGCGCGAACGCGGCCATCAGGGTCAGGGCGGGGCCGGCACTCCGAATTCGGTGCGACTGCCGGTCGGCCTGCCCGACGACGTCGAGTTCAGCCCCGGCGGACTCGCCGTGCTCTGGGCCGAGGAGAACTCGCGCGATGCGATCTTTGCCGCGATGCGCCGCCGCGAGGCGTACTCGACCAGCGGTCCACGCATGGTGGTGCGCTTCTTCGGCGGCTTCGATCTGCCGGCGGACCTCTGCGAGCGCGGCGACCTGGTCGCGACCGGCTACGCGCGCGGTGTGCCGATGGGCGGCGTGCTGCAAACTCCGCCAGCACCTGCCGCCGGCAAGGCGCCGCGTTTCGTGGTGAGCGCGCTGCGCGATGCCGGTACGGCCACCGCGCCCGGCGCACCTCTGGAGCGCATCCAGATCGTCAAGGGCTGGCTCGAGGGCGATGCTCTGCGCGAAGAGGTCGTCGATGTCATCGCCGCGCCGGGAGCGCAGCTCGACACCGGGAGCTGCACCGTCTCGGGTGGAGGCGCCGCTGCACTCTGTCAGGTCTGGACCGACCCCGACTTCGACCCGGCAGAGAAAGCCGTGTACTACGCCCGCGTCCTCGAAGCGCCGACCTGCCGCTGGACGACCTTCCTGTGCAACGACGCCGGCGTGCGCTGCGACCAGCCAGAAACCATCGGCGAGGGTTTCGAGGACTGCTGCAACGACGCCTTCCCGCGCTCGATCCAGGAACGCGCCCTGACCTCACCGATCTGGTTCGACCCGGCCTGAGTGGAGCCCGCGGCGGCGTCCAGACCCGCGTGGTTGACGGCCACGACGCCCCCAAGCTTCGGCGCCGGCCCGGCGCTCCCATTCTGACTGCCCGAAATCCGCTCGGCCAAGCTCGCGTGCCCATGGACCATTCGTTCTGGATCGATATTCTCGCTTCCCAAGATCCGCCCGATCGGCGATATCGACTGGAGACACGATGAGGGGTCGAGACTCCGAGAACTCGCCGGGGAAGCGCGCCGGCTCGTCGCTTCTGGCGGGTTCGCGCGTCGTCGCGACGCGGCCTGCACGCGCGCGGCGGCCGCCAAACGCAGCCGCCCAAGCGGAGATCGCCCCCCCCCCCCCGATCGAGCCGAGCGTGCCCGTGACGGAGACTGCGGCCGACGCGCGGGCCCGAATGGGCCACATCTTCGTCGGCCGAGAGATCGCGCTGGCGACGCTGGCCGAGCTGAACGCACACGCACGCGCCGGGCGCGGCCGATTGGTCGTCCTCTGCGCAGAGGCCGGCATCGGCAAGACCACGCTCCTCGAGCACACGGGCGAGAGCTTCGGCGGACAGGTCGCGCGGGCCCGAGCACTGCAGTCGGACAACCAGTTGGCCTACGCGCCGTGGCGCGAAATCGTCGCTGCGCTGCTCGATGGCGCCGAGCAAGCAATGGTCGCGCCCGGCTTGCGAGCCGATCTCGAGACCTTCGCGGCTGGTGCGGCGCCGGGAGACCTTGCCGAGGGTAGTCCGGCGACGAGCTTCGCCCTGAGTCGGGCGATCGGCAATCTCGTCCGAGCCTGCGGTCCGGCGCTGATCGCGCTCGATGACTTCCACTGGGCCGATCCCGCGTCGTGGCATCTGCTCGAGCGCCTGGCGGCGTCGGTGGAAAAATTGCCACTGCTGCTGGTCGCAGCACTACGCGATGGGGAGGCCGCGCCAGAAGACCTGGGACGACTCCTCCGTCTCGGAACGATGGTCCAGCTCGAACCGTTCTCGCGGGAGGAGGCGCTAGCCCTGATCGATGCCCTCGGAGCGCCTCGAAACCAGCTCGACGAGCTGATGCGCTCCAGCGGGGGCAGCCCCTTTCTGCTGACCGATATGATCATCGTGCGGCGAGGGACGCAGAACCAGCGCGTCTCGCTCGCCGGCCGTTTCTTCCTGCGCGAACGTATCGAGTCGCTCGGCTCAGAGTGCGTCGAGGTCCTTCAGCTCCTTGCACTGATGGGGCAGCCCACCACGCCCGAGCAGATTGCCTGCCACAGCCTGCGCGATGAAGCCCGAGTGGTCGAGCTCCTTGCCGATGCCGTTCGAGCCGGAGTCCTGCAGAAGACCACGGTACCGCCGAATTCGCATGATTTCTTGCATGATCTCTATCGTCAAGCAGTGCTCTCCGAGATGCCGGCGGGCACGCAACGGCGGCTTCACTTCGAGATCGCGCGCACCCTGGGAGCCGATGGAGAGATCGCTCGCGGTCCGGCCGCAAGCGTCGCACACCACCTGCTCGAAGCGACAGGGCTGGTCGATCCCGAACGCACCAACCTCTGGTGCCTGCGGGCCGGGCGCGAGGCCATGGCCGCCGGTGATCCCCTGCGCGCGGTGAAATAATACGAAACCGGCCTGGGGTTCGACGACAGCCGGCACGACCCGACCAGCGCGCCGTCGGAATCACTGCTCGACCTGGCCCACGCCCACACCCTTGCCGGTGCCCGCCCCAAGGCCGCGACGATCTACGCTCACCTCATTGCCCGCGCGCGTGCGGCCCGCGACGCCACCCTGCTCGGCCGGGCCGCGTTGGGGCTGGGCCTTCAGAAGGGGGCGACGGGAAGCAACAATCCAACCCTTGTCCAGCTCCTGACGGAGGCCCTGCGATCGGTCGGCCAGCGCGATCTTGCCTTGCGCGCCGGACTGCGCTCGCGCCTCGCCATGGCGGTCTACTTCCAGCGCGAACTCGCGTACTGCCGGCGTCTTGCGCACGGTGCGGTCGCCGACGCCCGCCGCACGGGCAACCGGACCTTGCTGCTCTCGACGCTGCTGGTGCAGCGCCTGGCTCTCTGGGGCCCCGATGAGCGGGAGGCGCAGGATGCCGTCCTCACCGAAATGCTCGTTCTCCTCGAGCAAGGGGCGGGCGATTCCATCGTCCGTGAGGTGGTCTACAACTGGGTCGCGCAGCAGGCGTTTGTGCGCGGCTCTCGGCGGGATCTCGAGATCGCCCTCGCGCGCTGGCGCGCCGAGGTCGAGGGCGCGCCCGGCCCAGGCTTGCTGGGCTCGTTGCGTCTGGCCGAGGCGAACCAGGCGCTGATGGAGGGCCGGTTGGAGGCGGCCGAGACGGCAACCGAATGGGTCACGCGCGAGCTTGCCGATGTCGACGATCCGGGCCTCGAGAACCGCCAGCAGTACTGCATGGCGCAATACTTCTTTCAGCGCCGGGAGCGTGGCGAACTGGCGGGGCTCGAGCCTGCCGTACGCGCGATGGTGGCGGACTATCCCCACAACCCAAGCTGGCGCGCGGCGCTGATCCTGCTGCTTGCCGACGAGGGACGTGCGGAGGATGCCCAGCGTGAGATGGACCATTTCCGGGGCGCCGGGCTCGTCCGGCTCCCGCGCGATGGAACCTGGTTGCCGGTGATGGCGGTCCTTGCCGAAGCCGCCGCTGCGACCGGCCAGCACACGGTGGCGCGCGAAATTCTCGGGCTGCTCGAGCCGCTCGGGCCTCGAAACGTGGTGCTGGTGACCGGGATCCATTGCTTCGGATCGTTGTCACGGTATCGCGGGCTGCTTCTGGAGGCCCTGGGTGAGTGCGACGCCGCCGAGACGGCCCTGGAGGAGGCGCTCGTCGACGATACCCGCGCCGGCAACCTGCTCGCTGTGGCCTACGACCAGGTTGCGCTCGCGCGGCTGCTGCGCGCGGGCGCCGGGCGGGACCGCTGCCGCCGCGCTGGACACATGCTTGCCGCAGCGCGCGAGTTCGCCCAAGCGCGGAGCTTGACCCGGCTGCTCAGGCTGGTCGAAGCCACCGCCCCACCCCTGACCGCGGCAGCCGCGGTTGCGCCCGGTGCGGTCCTTCGACGGGCGGGCAATGGCTGGCAGGCCGCCCTGGGCAACCGGAGCGGCCATCTGCGCGATGCGCGCGGGCTGCTTCAAATCCATCATTTGCTGCAGAATCCCGGACTGGCTGTCGCGGCGAGAGAGCTGGCCGCGCTCGGCGCGTCGGCCGGGCCGCTGCCCTCCGCTCGGCATGATCCCGAGCTGACGACGCATGGGCAGGAGGCGAGGCCGGTCGTCCTCGACAAGCGCGCCCTCAATGAGATCCGGCATCGACTGCACGAGCTCGAGAACGAAATCACGTCGGCAGAGGATGACGCCGATCTCGGCCGCGCCGAGACTCTGCGTGCTCAGCGCAACTCCATCGTCGACACGCTCGAGCGCGGCCTCGGCCTCGGCGGGCGTTCGCGTGAGTTCGGGAGTACGGACGAGCGCGCCCGGCTCAACGTCACGCGGAGTATCCGCTCGGCCATCGCTCAGGTGCGGCGCGTCGTGCCCGATCTGGGCGCGCACCTCGATCGGATGATCACGACGGGTGGGCTGTGTTCGTACAGCCCCGACCCGCTCGCGCCGCTGAAGCTCGATCTCTTCTGAAGGACGTGTCCTTCCCGTTCAAATTCAAGGTAGGTTTAACAAGAGTCAAGCGCGGGGTGGGTCGAGGGATCAGGGCAGAGCGCCGCCCGGCCGCGGCGGCCTCCTCGCGCTCCTGCATCTCCTCCCAGCTTCGCCCGTGGCGCAGATCGTCCCGGCAGAACCGCACGCCCTGGTTGTCGTTCGGGTTCAGCGAGAGCATGCGCTCGAAGACCTGCTGCGCTGCAGCCCGCCTGCCGAGCCGCCAGAGGCAGAGCCCGTAGCCATGCAGGCAGCGCAGAAACGGCCGGTTGTAGAGCAATACCCAGCGGAGGAGCCCGGCGAAGCCGGCAGGCAGGGACAGCTCGGCGATCCGGACTCCGATCTCGTAGTGGACGATCGCACGCTCGGGCGAATGCTCGAAAACGAGGTGACCGAGCTGGGCGTGCGCGTCAATGCAGCGGAGGTCTGTGCCGAGCACCTCCATGACGATCTCATTCGCGCCCTTGCGATCGCCCGCTTCCACGAGTTCTGCCGCGTCGCACATCGGGTTCTCGCCGGCGTCGAGCCCGGGGAGCACGCCCCATGCGATGCCATCGAACTCGAACGAAGGACGGGGCTTCGCCGTGAGTTTCTTCCACAGCGGGGCATAGGGATCCGGGCGGCGGTACGGCTCGGAGGAGGCCCCGACATCATCGAGTTGGCCTCCCTTGAGCGGCAGCGGCACGAGCCCGAGCCTCACTACGTCGATGCGCGCGTTCTCGACTTTGCCGCTCGCATACACGTCGCCGTGCCGCCGCCAGCGCCGGTCGATGACCAGCGTGGCGACTTGGCCTGGCGCGACCTTCGACACGTCACCGAAACGAAACGTCATCTCGCCCACGTCGCCGAGGATGCGCACACGCGCCGACTGCCGGTTCACCCTGAGGATGGCGGCATCCGCCCGGACCGCGGGCCCGCGCGTCGGTGAGCCGTCCGGCTCCAGGCGGGGCAGCTCGGCACCTTCACCCATCACGGGGGCGTGCGCTGGGTTGTCCGACACGCCGATCTTCCTGCGGCGCTCGCGGATGCGGATCTTCGGATCTCGATGTGCGCTCATCAGCGTCACTCCCCGCTTTGCACCAGTTCCGCCCCCGCCCTCGGCTGCGCAGCACGAGGAATACGTCGCCCGTCAGCCCGAGGAGTGCCCTCCCAAGTCGACGAATCCCGCCGGGAAGGATCCATCGGGGATCGGCGTGGGCCTGAAGGTCACACGCTCCTCCGGGTCCGGTCAACCGCTTCGCGCGAGAGGACACCCGAGCTTGCGCGCGTGGTCGCGCCGGACGCGGCCCCGAACGATCCCGGGAGAAATCTTGGCGAATCGCGACATGGGCAGGGGTGACCCGCGTCCGAAACCGAACCCGATGTCGGGCGCCTTCTGGGTTCTCATGGACGGGGTCGTGGCGACCGCCGGGCGTTCAGCCAGGCGGGGGTCTTCCGGGCCGGCGCTGCCGGCGCGGCGGCGCCGCTTGACGAGGAGAGGGTGCAGCCGGTGGTCCCGGTTCGGTCCCCGGCGAGAAGGAGCCGGCCGGGCTCGGATCGTCCGGCTCGCTCTTCTGCGCCGCGAGGGCGCCGAGCAGGTCGCGCAGTCGTTGGATGCGCTTGGTCTCGCGGCGGCTCGCCTCCCGCACCTCGCCCAGGGGGCTCCTCGGTTCGTCCTTGACAGCCATCTCATTCAGGGAGGCGTTCAATGTCGATGAACAGGTGTTCATCGGGTCCGCAGCGTTCTCAGGTACGTCACCGCCGGGCCCGCGCCGCGCGAAGCGGCCGTGCGAACGTGGGTGCGTCCTCCGTGCTCGAACACCCCGGAATCCCCAGTGACAGCCAAGTGAGCATCCCAACCGCGCCCAGCGCGGCGTGATGCGAGTTGCTCGCGCGCATGGACTCCCCTCGCGACGTGAGCCACGCGCTCCGGGCAGCCCAGGTCGTCGAAGGTCCTGCCGCGCCGGCGCAGGCGCAGGCGGCCGGCGGGTCGGGCTCTGACCTGGACCAAGCCTACGCGTCAGACACCGGCCCGACCGGCCCGCAGAGCGACCATGAACAATTGTTCAAGAGATTGTTCACCATCAGCGAGTTCTACGACCGCGACCGGACCGCCTACTACCAGGCACTCCAGAGCGTCCGCGAGCGCGGCATGGGCCTTACGGGCTGGCTCGAGTACTTTGCAGAGGGGTTGTCCACGCAGATGCGCGAGGTGCAGGAGCGTGGCGAGCGCTCGATCCGCAGGGACGTGCTCGCCCGCAAGCATCGACTGTCGGATCGGCAAGCGGCCGCGCTCGGCTACGCCATCGAGCACGGCGGCCTCACCATCCAGAACTTCGTAGCCCTGTTCCCCAAGGTGACACGCCGGACCCTGCAACGAGAGATCAAAGATATCATCGATGCGGGCCTCCTGGTTCCCGAGGGAGCTACCAACCGCCGCCATTACCGTCTGACGCTCCCCACCTCGTGACTTGCGACAAACTCGCGACACGGCTTGCGACACTGTCGCGACAGAACTCGCGACCTCGGAGAACGGCCCTCGCAGACGACCCAGCACCAGACATCCCTGCGGCCGCGCCGGGCCCCGCGCGCCGACCCGACTCAGAGCTACCACGGGCCTACCCGGTTGTGCCGTCCGGCCCGCTTCCGAATACGTCCGCCGCCGGCGAGCAGCTCGCTTTACCCAGGGCAAGCGCCACGCTAGGCGCGTCGTGTGGCGATCCACCTCATCGCCCGCTCGGCGATCGAGGGCGGCGGCAAGCAGGCTTACCTCGAGGCCGTGGCGCGCGACCTTCGGCCGATCGCCGAGGCGCGCGGCCAGCGCCTGGTCGTGCTCGGCAGCACGATCGGCAGTACGGCGCGCTGGCCCGAGACCACTGAAATCTGGCAAGTCGAGGACTTCGCGGCACTGGGGAGCTTGCTCGACGGCCTCCCCTGCGACGACGCCAGAGACTCGGCCGAGGCTCGCTTCTGGCGCGACTCGTTTGCGCACCGGACGCACGGCGAGAGTCGGATCGTGGTCGGCGCGCCCTTCTCGCCTGACCTCGACGAGCATCTCCGCGACGGCCTCGAAGCGCGGGTCTTCGGCATCGAGGAGCTGCGCTTCGTCCCCGGCCGTCGCCGCGAAGCGCTGGCGGGGCTCGAGGCCCGCGCCACCCTCGACCGCGAGCGTGGCCGCCGCCTGCTGCTCGCGGGCGAGGTCGCCTTCACCAACGATCTGCTCGCGGCCGTGTGGGCGTATCGCGATCTGCCCTCGTGCAACGCCTACCAGGCAGCGTATGCGGCCGATGCCGAGCTACAGGCCTGGCGCGCCGGCCTGCGCGAGACCTTGGCGAGTTCCTTTGAATACTGGGTTTACGCGAGCCGCGAAACCCCCTTCTGGCCGCGCGCCGAGCACGGTGGCGCTGCAATCTGGTAGGTCCATCATGGGTGTCTATCTGCACGAGATCGTCGACGTGGTTCCGACCCGCGCCACCGACTACCTCGACGGCATCGGCCGGCATCAGGGCGAGCAGCGGCGCGCCCGTGGCGAAGACAACACCATGCTCGGGCTCTGGCTCGGGCTCGCCGCCACGGGGCCTTTCCCGGTTGCGATCAATCTGTGGGAAAACCGTACCTGGCAACGGCAGGCCGAGGCGATGGAGAGCCAGTTCGAGCCGCGCCGGCAGAACGTCGAGCTCAAGAACTGGTGGCTCGGCAATCTCGACCTGCGCCGCGGTGGTTTCGACCGGCTGCTCGAATCGACCGACTGGACGGCCGACGTCGCGACGCTGCGGGCGCATGGCACCACGCCCGGACTCTTCCTGCACCAACTCGTGCGTACCGGCGGCGACAGGGTCGACGAGTACCTCGATGCACTCGGCCGCGAGGGCCTTCCGGCGCTCGCGGACGCGGGCGCGTCGCTGGTGTGCGGCTACCGCGTCTGCCTGCGCGACGACGAAGCGCTGGTGCTGCTCGGCTTCCGCGACGGCGCAGCTCTCGCCCACCTGCTCGCGGCCTGGCACGCCGAGGACGACTCGCCGCTCACGCGCTGGCGCCGGCGCGAGGATGGCTGGGTGCGCCACAAGGACACCCTCTTGCTGCGGCCCCGCCACTTCCTGACCAGCCCCTGGCACGACTGACCTCTCTACGTTCGGCCCGGTCGAGCGGAGGCACGCTGCGCCCCGTTCCCACCTGACCGAACGGCCCCGGCGACCGCCCGCGCGTCTTCGGACCGTCAATCCGCCCCGCCCAGCGGCCGATCGCGGCGGTGCTGGGTGTGTTCGAGCAGGATCCCGATGACGCGTTCGACCTCGGCGCGCTCGGCCGCGAGGAAATGCTCGACCGCTCGCGCGAAGCGCGGCTCACGCACGTAGTGCAGACTGCGCGTCGCCTCGGGATCGAAGCCGCGCAGGCGCTTGAAGTCGCCGCCCGCCCCCGGCTCGAAGCGACCGATGCCGCGCGCGATACACTCCTCGATCGAGGCGTAATAACAAACGTTGAAATGCAGGAAGCGCAGCTCCTCGTGCGTTCCCCAGTAGCGTCCGTAGAGGGCCTCGCTGCTCGCGACGTTGAACGTGCCGGCAAGAAGCTCCGGGCCGCGCCAGGCCGTGATGAACGTGAGGGGCGACCGGAAGCGCTCCCGCAGCAGCTCAAAGAAGCGCTCGTTGAGGTAACGCCGCCCCCAGACGTACTTGTCGACCGTGGTCAAATAGAGGCGGTACATCTGCGGGAAGAGATCGTCGGGGATCTCGTCGCCGCGGAAGGTCCGAAGCACAACCCCCTGCTCGGCGAGTTCGCGTTGCTCGCGCCGCACCGCCTTGCGGCGCTGGTGGCGCAGGGCGCCGAGCCAGTCGTCGAACTCGCGATATCCCCGGTTGCGCCAGCGGTACTGGAAGCCCAGGCGCTCCTCGAAGCCGACCTCACGCAAGGCCCGGGCCTCGTCATCATCGCAAAAATTGACATGCACGCTCGAGAGCTCGTGCTCGTCACAGAGTTCGCGCAGGGCCTGGCCGAGAGCCCGGATCACGCCGTCGCGCGCCAGCTCGGGCGCCACCAGGAAGCGCCGCCCGACGGCGGGCGTGAAAGGTACGCCGACCAGCAGCTTCGGGTAGTAGGCGAGCCCGGCCCGCTCGGCGGCCTCGGCCCAGCCATGATCGAAGACGAATTCGCCCTCGGAATTTGTTTTGAGATAGAGCGGACAGGCCGCGACCAGCCGTTCCTCCTGCCACAGCGTGAGGTGCTGCGCCCGCCAGCCCGAGCGCCCGCCGACGCAGCCCGACTCTTCCAGCGAGGCGAGCCAGCCCCAGCGCAGGAAGGGTTCGCTCGGCGGCACCAGCGCGTCCCAGACCTCGGGGCGGACGTCGGTCGCGAGATCGCGGAGCAGACGCAGGGTGAAAACTGCGGGCTCGGCACTCACCGGCGCCATGGTCGCTGAGTCCGTGGGCCGCGGCAACGGCCCCTTGGCGGAGAGCGACCGGGCTGTCATAGGGTCGCCCCATGGCGGAAACCCGCGAGGATCAAGGGTGCGACAGCTTCGAGACGCCGCCGATCGATTCGATCCCGGAGATCTCGAAGCTCCACGTCGCGGCGATGGAAGCCAGCAACGACGAGGCGATCTGGGTCGCCGCGCGGATGAAGCACCTCTTGCTGCGCACGATCGGACGCAAGAGCGGCGGCGAACACAAGGTCGCTCTGCCCTACTGGCGCGACCAGGACGGCCATCGCATCGTCGCGGCGTCGTTCGCCGGCTCGCCGCGGCACCCGGCGTGGTTCATCAACCTGCGTGATCGCAACGCCAACCCGAGCGTGCGCGTGCAGGAGCGGGAGCGCATCTGGTCAGCGGTGCCCGAGATTCTGGAGGGCGCCGAGCACGCGCGGGTCTGGGCCGAGATGATCGTCGATCGCCCGTACTACCAGACCTACCAGGCAACCTGCCCGCGGCAGATTCCGCTGATCCGCCTGAAAGAGACCTCCGACGCGAAGGAAGCGCGCTGATGGCCGGCAGGGTTTTCGAGGACCTGCTGGTCGGCATGACCTTCACCCACGAGCCGAGCCGTACGGTGACCGAGACCGACAACCTGCTGATCACCACGCTCACGATGAATCCGCAGCCCCTCCACCTCGATGCCGAGTTCGCGACGGCGACCGAGTTCGGCCGGATCCTCGTCAATAGCATGTTCACGGTGTCGCTGGTGGTGGGGCTCTCGGTCGGTGACACCACGCTCGGCACGACGATCGGCAACCTCGGCTTCGAGAAGATCGAGGTCCCGAAACCGGTGTTCGTCGGCGATACGATCACCTCCCGCACCACGGTGCTGGAGGCGCGGCGCTCGCGCTCGCGGCCGGTCACCGGCATCGTGCTCTTCGAGCTCACCGGCACGAATCAGCGGGGCGAGGTCGTCTGCCGCGCGCGGCGCAACGCCCTGATGAAAGCCCGCACGCGGGGCGACGCCGCCTGAGATCGCGCCCTGCGCGAGACCGTGGGGCGTCGCCGCACTCACCGCGGCGCTGATACCCGAGGCCGTGCAAGCTCCACCGAAGCACGGGCGGCCGTGTGGCTCGGCCGCGCTCAGTCGAGCGGCAGAACGAAATGATGCGCGCGGATCTCGAAGCCCTCGCGTAGGTAGAAACGATGCGCGGCGTAGCGCTGCACGCCGGAATCGAGCTGAATCGATGTCCGTCCCTCGCTGCGTGCCAGCGCCACGAGCACTCGGAGCAGCGCCTGTCCCACACCCTGTGAACGCTCGCCTTCGAGCGTGACCAGGTCGTCGACGTGGATCATGCGCCCGGCGTAGAGGGTGTCGAGCCGGCGAAAACCCGCGCAGCCCACGACCCGACCCGCGCGCCGCGCCCGTAGGATCCGGTAGTTGCCGCGACGCGACTGGTCCGCGACGCGCCGGACCAGCTCCTCGGCCGAGACGAGATGGTCGCGCAGGCCGCGCATGGCCGCGAAGCACTCCGCGACCTCCTCGGGCGTGTCGGCCATCGAAATTTCGAGTTCCCGGTCAGGAGATCCCCCCTCCGGAGCCCCTGTCCGCGCGTGCTCCGCGGCGAGATCCCGCCTCATCTCCACCGCCAACGCGCGGCCCCCCGGCTCGTCGAGACCCTCAAGGGCGGCGACCACGGACGTCCTCTCCCGCGCCGGGCGGTTCTGGCCGAGTTTCCACTTTCCCTCGATGCGTTCGATCACCACCTCGAACGCCACGATGGCCCCCAGGAGACGGCCAACGAGCGGGCCCTCCCCCAGTTCGGCCGGAGTCCAGTCCGAACCCACCCGCTGCTCCTGCTCGCGGGTCAGGGTGTCGAGCACAGAGCGCATGTCGGCCGGCCCCAGTGGTCGCCCGATCGCACCCGCGACCTCGACCGCGATGTAGTTCCAGGTCGGGACGGCCGGCTCGGGACTCCGATACCAGCGCGGCGAGACGTAGGACTGCGGCCCCAGGAACGTGACACTCGCTCGCGCGCCCGGCTCCAAGAGCGCCACCATGGGGTTGGCGCGTGCGAGGTGGCCCTGGAGAATCGGCGGGCTGCCGGCATCGCCCTGACGCAGAGCAAAGGGCAGTGTCGCCGTCGCAGGCCCTTCCGCCGTCGTCATCGCCAGGATCCCGAACGAGACCTCACGGATCAGGCTCTCGAGGGCCTGTTGATCCTCGACCCGAAACGCAGACGGTCGGTACACGCGCGCAACCTAGCGGCGGTCTGCGGCCCATGCGAGGCCGCGTCCTTTCACGATCGTGTCTGCAGGGCGCAATCGCCGCGCGGCGATCCTCAGGCCGGCGGCCCGATCCGCAATTCGACTCCGGACAGCGCCTCCATGACCGAGGCGAGATCGGTGAAATCCCGGTCGCCGAAACCGAGCGCACGGGCCACGACGAGGGCCTGTGCAACCTCGGCCGCGACCGGCGTGGGCACCCCCAGATCGCGGGCGAGATCGACCAGCAGGCCGGCGTCCTTGGCCGCCAGATCGAGCGCGAACTGCACCGGCGCACCGCGCTGATTGAGACCCTCGACCATGTGGGTGATGAACATGTTGCCGCCGCCGCCGGTCCGCACCATCTCGACCATGGTGCGGACATCGATGCCGGCGCGGGTGCAGATGGCGAGGCCCTCGAGCGAGACCCACGTCGTGGCAAACGCAAAAATCGAGTTGACGAGCTTGGCGGTATTGCCGGTGCCGAGTGGTCCCATGTGGAAGACCGCGCGGCCCACCGTGTCGAGGAGGGGGCGAACGCGCGCCACGGCATCGGGCTCGCCGCCGACGATGAAGACCAACATGCGCGCTCGTGCACCCACTGCCCCGCCCGTGAGCGGAGCCTCCACCAGGACGCAACCGCGACGGGCCAGCGCGACCCCGACCCGACGCACCACGTCCGGGGCGTTGGTCGTGAGATCGACCAGCACCGCTCCTTCGCGTGCGCCCTCGAGCCAGCGCAACGCGACCTCCTCCATGCTCGCCGGCCCGGGCAGCGAGAGGAAGGTCACGTCGCTCGCCGCCGCGAGTGCGGCGACATCCTGCTCGGCACGCGCTCCGGCCAGGGTCAGCACACCCTCGCGTGCGGCGTCGCGGTCGTGGACCACCAGCCGATGGCCGTCGCTGACAAGATTGGCAGCAACCGCGCCCCCGATGTTGCCGAGACCAATGAAGCCGAGATCCTGAGGGTCGAGTTTCCGGGGCACGTCCGCATCCGCCATGGCAGCGGCGCTATCACGGCGGCCGTCGCGTCGAAACCATGGGAAGGCGCGCCCGGGACGGCCGGAACCCCCACCTCGTCGAGAGATGCAGGCCCGCGAGCATTCGAGGTGTGACCGCCCGGCCCTGCCGGCGGGAGCGCGTACCGTGCTGGGCCCGCCCGCTCGATGGGCCGCGGGCCGCTACCGCAGCCGGCGGCGCGCCACCCGATCGCCCCTGCTTCGGTCTGCGCGTGGCAGGCCGAGCCACGGGCCGCTACCGCAGGGGCGTACCGTCATGTCCCGCACGATCCACTTCGTCTCGCTCGGCTGCGCCAAGAATCGCGTCGATACCGAGGTCATGCTCGGCGTCAGCGATGGCGCCGGCTGGGAGTTCGTCGACGACCCTTCTCTGGCCGAGACGATCGTGGTCAATACCTGCGGCTTCATCGGCCCGGCGCGCCAGGAATCGATCGACACGATCCTCGAGATGGCGCGCTTCAAGGACGCAGGCGCCTGCGACAAGCTCGTCGTCGCCGGCTGCCTCGCCCAGCGCTACGTGAACGAGCTCGCGATCGAGATGCCCGAGGTCGATCACTTCCTCGGTTCGAGCGACATGCTGCGCCTGCGCGAGGTGCTCGATGAGCGCGCCGGCCGGATTCTGGTCGGCGACCCCGCCAACTGGGTCATCAGCGCAGGTGACCCACGCCGGCTCACGCAGCGCGGCCACAGCGCATTTGTCAAGATCGCCGAGGGCTGCAATCGCAAGTGCAGCTTCTGCGCCATTCCGGGCATTCGTGGACTACAGCGCTCGCGACCGCTCGCCGACGTTGTCCAGGAAGTCGAAGCGCTGGTCGCGCAGGGCGTCGTCGAAATCTGTTTGGTCAGTCAGGACACCATTGCCTGGGGACGCGACCTCCCGGAGCGCCCCACGCTGGACAGCCTGGTGGCGAGGCTTGCCGAGGTGCGCGGCCTGCGCTGGCTCCGGCTGCACTACCTCTACCCCGAGAGCCTCTCGCCCGGACTGGTCGAGTTGCTCGCCGGCCACCCGGTGGTCCTGCCTTACGTCGACATGCCGCTCCAGCACGCGAGCGATGCGATGTTGCGCCGGATGCGGCGCGGCCACGGTGGCCGCCGGATCCACGATCTGGTCGAGCGTCTGCGCGCGCGGATCCCCGATCTTGTCTTCCGCACGACTTTCCTGGTCGGACATCCCGGCGAGACCGAGGCCGATTTCGACGAGTTGCTCGCGCTGGTCCGTGCGGCCGCCTTCGACCATGTCGGAACCTTCGTCTACTCGCACGAAGAGGGGACCGCCGCCTTTGCGATGACCGACCTCGTGCCCACGCGCGTCGCTCGCGGCCGCGCCAGCCGCCTGATGACGGCCCAGCGACGCATCAGCCGTCAGCGCCAGCGCGAGCGCATCGGCCAGGAGATCGAGGTCATGGTCGAGGGCCCGAGCGACGAGCACGAGGCCCTGCTCGATGGCCGCTGGTGGGGGCAGGCGCCCGATGTCGATGGCAAGATCGTGCTCGCCAACGGCACGGCCGAGCCCGGAGAATTGCGCCGCGCCGTGGTCACGCATGCCACCGACTACGATCTCGTCGCCGACCTGCTCGCGTCCGACGGCACCCGCGACGCCCCACCCTCCTGGGATTGACCCGCCTTCGCCCTGGCGTCGCGCAATGGCGGACCCGGCAGGTCGCGCCCGCGGCGGCGCTCGAAGAGATTGACCCGCGCGCCCCGGTGTCACTCGGCGACAGATCCTCCAGCTCGTGTCCGTGGCGAGGCTTGCAGCCGGGTTGCTCCCCGCCCCAGCATCACCCTTGGATGGGGCTCTTGCCTCCGCCTCCGTCATTACCTTGATGATTGACGACCGCCCAGAGCTCGTCCACGGCGCATCCGAGCTGGGCCACCACCGGCCAGTCGTCGCCACACGCCGCCAGACGTTCGTGGAGACTCGCGAAGAACCAGAGCTGGTCCGGCGCGCCGCGCGAAAAGCGCTGCCACGAATCCGCTCCGAGGCGGCCGTGGTCGGCAAGCATGTCGCGCAGGTTGTGCAGCTTGTCACAGGCCGTGATCCGACGAGCGGCACGCGACATCACCGGGACGCTGGCCAGGGTACGTTCGCGGCGCTCGCGCCACGGTGCCTTCCTCTCGCCAGCAGCAGCGTCGACCAGCGGATCGCTGCATTCCTCGACGACCGAACGCACCCGCGGCCCAAAGCGCCGGCCGATCTCCTCGAGGGTCGGGCGGCCGCCCTGGTCTTCGGGCGCATCGTGGAGCAAGGCCGCAATTGCCTCGTCCTCGTCACCGCCATTTTCGAGGACGAGGGCGGCCACCGCGAGCAGATGCGCCACATAGGGAACGGCCTTGCCCTTGCGGGTCTGCCGGGCATGGAGGCGGGTCGCCCACCCGAGCGCCGCTGCGAATCTTTCCCCGACGACCACCGTGGCGACACTCCTCGGCCCGGAGCGTGCCCGGTCTGCGGGCACGCTCCGGTGATGGGGCCTACTTCGCCTGAATCGTCTCGAGGTAGCGAATGATGGTCAGAATCTGTCCATTGACGACCTGCTGGGTCTCCATGCCGGTCTGCTCGGGCCGCCCGATGACCTCCGACCAGACCGGTGTCTCGCGCGAGCCGTGTGCGGCAACCGGGGTATCGCCGGCGACGATCGAGAGCACCTCGTTGACCGGGAACCGGCCACCGTTCTCCTTCGCGAGCAGGGTGAGATTCGTCGGCTTCGTCTTGAACAGGCTCGAGGCGACGCCATCGCCCGCACCCGCCGGGCCATGGCAGGAGCCGCAGTACTTGACATAGTCCTGCTGGCCGAGATGCACCGCGAGTTGCTCGCTCGTCATGTCGGCCGCCCGCGTGAGCCCTGGGGCCAGCAGCAACCCGAGCCCCGCTGCAATGCCCGCCATCGTCCGGTTTGCCTGCATGATCGCTTCTCCCTTGCTCGCTCCGCCGGGGCCGCCGGGGAGCATCTTCTGCGTCGTACCGGGCGCCCTTCTGCCGGCTCGGGCGGCCCGAGGCAAACGCGACACGGCCGGCAAGGCATGACGACCGTGGCAAGCACCTGCTGCGGCTGTTTGAAGGCCGGCCTGAATCCCTCGCCAGGAGCCCCCGCCCTTGCTCGGCGGCCGTGGCTGCTCGCCCTCGGCGCGGCCATCGGCCTCGCCACCGCGGTGGTCGGGATCCTCGAGCCGGGGCCCGCCGCCGATGCCCTCCTGCCCACCGATGCGGTCGCGACCATCAACGGCGAGCCGCTGAGCCGCGCGACCTTCGAGCGCGCCGTCGGGATGCTCGATGCCGACTCGCGCAATCCGGTCGGCGCCCCCGAGCGCCAGCGTGTCCTCGAGCGCCTGATCGACGAGGAGTTGCTCGTGCAACGGGCGCGCGAACTCGGCCTCGACCGGCATGAAGGCCGGGTGCGGGCGCTTCTGGTGCGCGCGCTGATCGACTCGATTCTAGCCGACGCCGAAGCCGACACGCCGGACCCAGCAGCAGTACAGGTATTCTACGACAACAATCGCGACTACTTCGCGAGCACTGCACGCATCGCCGTCGAGACCCACCGCATCGGCCAGCGGACCGGGGAAGATCCTTCCGCGACCCAGCAGCGGGCCATGGCAGCCGCGCGGCGGCTGCGTGCCGGCGAGAGTGCCGCCCTGGTCGACGCCGCGCTCGCCGATCCGCAGATCGCCGCGATCCCCACGGTGCTGCTGCCGGCGGCCAAGCTCCGGCAGTATCTCGGCCCTGCGCCCACGCAGCAGGCGCTGCGCCTCGACGTGGGCGACGTCACTGATCCTGTCGAGAGCGGCGGCTCGTGGTGGGTCGTGCGCCTGCTCGAACGCGAGCCCGGCGAGGTCCTGCCGCTCGAGGAGATTCAAGAACAGGTCAGTGCCGAAATGCGCCGCCGCGAGGGCGAGAGTGCCCTGCGCCGCTATCTCGACGAGTTGCGGGCGCGCGGCGACGTGCGGCGCGAGCCCCCCGCAGGATGAGCCCCGGAGCGCACGGCGGGGCCATCCCTCGTGAAAACCCGTCGACGCGGACAGCCGCTCGGTCGGGACGTCCCGTTGGGCGCGGATTCGATCTGGCGGCAGCCGTGCTCGCTCTCGCGGTCGCGATCGGGCTCACCTCGTCCGCCCATGCCCATACCCGAAGCACCTCGTACTCACGCTGGGTCCTCGGCGAGACGCGCGGCGAGGCACCCTTCGAGGCTCGCGTCCAGCTACGAATCCCCCTGCTCGAACTCACGCACCATCCGCCCGATCACCCCTGGCCGGACTACCTCGCCAAGCGCTTGACGCTGCGCAGCGCGGCCGGCCCCTGCACGCCGACAGTCCCCACGCGCGCGGCTCGTGCGCCCGATGGCTGGGGCGTCTTCAGCTGGGCGGTCCGCTGCCCGAGTCGTTCGGGGCTGGTCATCGAGAGTGCCCTCCTGGCCGACGTGCTGCGCTCGCACGCGCACTTCGCCCGCGTCGACGAGGGTGGACGCCTGCGCGAAGCGGTGCTGGTCGACGCGGCACCGCTCTGGAACCTCGAGGCCCTCTCGAGCGAGGACAGCGGTGGCACCTCGTTCGCCGGCTGGGTCCGGCTTGGCGTCGAGCATATTCTCGAAGGCTTCGACCATCTCGCTTTCGTCGCGGCCCTCGTCCTGCTGGCGCGCTCGCTGCGCGAAGTGGCCGTGCTGGTGTCGGCCTTCACGTTGGCGCACAGCCTGACCCTCGCACTGGCGGTGCTGGGCTACGTCCGCCCTCAAGCGGCCGCGGTCGAGGCCCTGATCGGCTTCTCGATCGCGCTGGTCGCAGCAGAGAATGGCTGGCTGCTCGAGGGCAGCGGCCGGACGGTCCCGCGGGCGAGTGCAGCCCTGCTCGGTCTGGGATGGATCCTCTCGCTGTTCGGGTATGGCGTGCTCTCGCCGCTGGCGTGGGCCGGCCTCGTCCTGCTCACGGCCTGCCACTTCGGCTGGCTCGCGGCCTCGCGCCATCCCGGCCGGGTACGTGCGCTGGTGGCCTTCGCCTTCGGGCTCGTGCACGGCTTCGGCTTTGCCGGCGCTCTGATGGAAATCGAGATGCCTGCCGGCCATCTCGTTGCAGCGCTGCTCGGCTTCAACGTCGGCGTCGAATTCGGGCAGCTCGCGGTGGTCGCTCTGCTCTGGCCCGTGCTGCGCTGGATCGAGCGCACACGCGGCGCGGCCACGTGGGCCCGGGTCGCCGAGGTCGCCTCGGCGGCAATCCTCGGCCTCGGTCTCTACTGGCTGGTGGTCAGGAACTGGGCGTGAACGGCCCCATGCCCGCTGCCATCTCGGTCCATCTCATCGACGGCACCTGGGAACTCTTCCGTTATTTCTTTGCCCTACCAGCACATCGGACCGCCGCGGGCGTCGAGGTCGGAGCCCTGCGCGGGGTGCTGGGCTCGATGCTCGGGCTGCTCGAAGATGGCGCGACTCACGTCGGGGTCGCGACCGACCACGTCATCGAGTCCTTCCGCAACGAACTCTGGCCGGGGTACAAGACCGGCGAGGGCGTCGATCCCCTCCTGCTGGGCCAGCTTCACCCCCTCGAAGACGCACTCGAGGCGATGGGTGTCCCGGTCTGGCGGATGGTCGAGCTCGAGGCCGACGACGGCATCGCCTCGGCGGCGGCACTGGCGCGCCGGGAAGAGACCGTCGAGCGCATCTATCTCTGCTCGCCCGACAAGGATCTGGCCCAGTGCGTCGAAGGGTCGCGCATTGTCCAGCTCGACCGCAGCCGCAAACGGCTCTTCGACGACGCCGGGGTCAGGGAGAAATTTGGCATCGGGCCGGAATCGATTCCCGACTGGCTGGCGCTGGTCGGCGACGCCTCCGACGGCTACCCGGGCCTGCCCGGTTTCGGCCCGCGCAGCGCCAGTGGCCTGCTGGCTCGCTTTCGCCACATCGAATCGATCCCCGACGACCCGGCGCAATGGCAGGTACCGCTGCGCGGCACGGAGCGCCTGGGGCGCGTGCTGCGTGAGGGCCGCGCGCAAGCAATGGTATTCAAGGACCTGGCCACACTGCGCGCGACCGCTGACGTCGGGCGCCAGGTCGATGACTGGCTCTGGTGCGGGCCGTCTGCCGGCTTCGAGCGGTTGTGTGCAACGATCGACGCGCCCGCCCTCGCGCGCCGCGCCTGGGCCCTCGCCGCCCGGCGTGGCCCGGCGTCCGCCGCACCCGCCTGACGCCGCATTCAGAACACCGTCTGGGCGCCCAGCTCGACCACCTGGTTCGGGGGGATCTCGAAGACCGAATGCGCCGCCGGGGCGTTGCGCAGGAGGAAGGTGAAGAGGTGCTTGCGCCACTTCGCCATCCCGGAGTTGCCGGTCGGGAGGGGCGTCTCGCGACCGAGGATGTAAGTGACGCCCAGGCCGCGAATATCGAGGCCGTGGCGGCCCAGCAGCCGCATGACCTCATCCACGCGCGGTTGCTCCATGAACCCGTAGCGCGCCCGGACCCGGTAGAAGCCGTGCCCGAGAGATTCACAGCGGATCCGTTCCTGGTCCCGGATCTCGGGGTGCCGTTCGACGATGAACGAGAGGAGGACGACCCGCTCGTGCAGAACTTTATTGTGCTTGTAATGGTGCAGGAGCACGATCGGCGTGCCTTCGGGGTTCGCCGTCAAGACCACCGCCGTGCCGGCGACCCGATGCGGCTTGCTCACGGCGACGTCGCGCAGGAAGTCCTCGATCCGCAGAGCCCCCATCGCCAGCGCCGCCCCGACCTCGGCCCGACCCCGCTTCCACGTGGTCATCACGGCGAAGATGAGGAGGCCCACCGCCAGCGGGAACCAACCGCCCTCGAGCACCTTGGCCGAGTTGGCGCCGAGGAACGCGAGGTCGAAGACGAGGAAGGACCCGACTACGAGCCCGGAGATCAGGCGCGACCAGGCCAGGCGCTCCCGCACGAAGGCGTAGAAGAGCAGCGAGGTCACGGTCATGGTTCCCATCACCGCCATGCCGTAGGCGTCGGCGAGCTCGCTCGAGTGCTGGAAGCCCAGGACCAGCAGGATGCAGAACAACATCAGGGCGCGGTTGACCGCCGGAATATAAATCTGGCCGTGCGCCTCACCCGAGGTGTGGACGACGGTGAAGCGCGGCACATAGCCGAGCTGCATCGCTCCCTGGGTGAGCGAGAAAGCGCCCGAGATCAGCGCCTGCGAGGCGATGATCGTCGCCATGGTCGAGAGCGCAATCAGGGGATAGAGCGCGCTCGCCGGAGCGAGTTCGAAGAAGGGATTGCGGACCGCCTCGCCTCGCGCCAGCAGCAGCGCACCCTGACAGAAGTAGTAGAGCAGCAGCCCTGGCAGCGCCACCGAGAACCACGCGACGCGGATCGCCGGGCGGCCGAAGTGGCCCATGTCGGCATAGAGGGCCTCGCCGCCGGTGATCACGAGCACCACCGAGCCGAGAACCAGCATCCCGGAACGCCCGTGGTCGAGTAGAAAATCGATGCCGAGCATCGGATTGAGTGCCGCGAACACCGAGCGATGCCCCTCGGGCTGCGCCAGAATCGCCGCGAGCCCCAGAGCTCCGATGGTCACGAACCACAGCAACATGAGCGGGCCAAAGACCGCGCCGACGCGCGCAGTGCCCCGCTTCTGTACTGCGAAGAGCCCGATCAAGATGGCAATTGTGATCGGCAGGATGAAGGGGTCGAGGGCGTGCGTCGCCAGGCCGAGACCCTCGACTGCCGAGAGCACCGAAATCGCCGGAGTGATGATGCTGTCGCCGTAGAGGAGCCCGGCGCCGAAGAGCCCGAGGAGAAGCAACGCAAAGCGCGGGCCGGGCGAGCTGCGATCCGCCGTGCCCGCGCGCGTAAGCGAGAGCAAGGCCAGAATCCCGCCCTCGCCGTCGTTGTCGGCGCGCAGCACGAAGCCGACGTACTTGCCGCACACGACCGCCATCAGCGCCCAGAAGATCAGCGAGAGCACGCCGAGAACGTTGGCCTCGTTGATCGCGAGCCCGTCGCCGGCAGCGAAGCACTCCCGGATCGCATAGAGCGGCGAGGTGCC